>ERZ869921.563-NODE-563-length-21306-cov-9.040657_pt1 | contig 21306 bp, 31 predicted proteins | sample MGYA00579310_ERZ869921 | MGnify/ENA primary metagenome ERZ869921 (study PRJEB32216, sample SAMN09231816) | wastewater metagenome | place: USA: Maryland | collected 2016-06-21 | study: EMG produced TPA metagenomics assembly of the PRJNA472060 data set (Reclaimed...
CACGTCAAGCGGCTCGCTCACCGCCACGATACGCGGCTCGTCGGCGGGCGGCGTCGTGGTCATGACTGGCCTCCTGTTTTCTTTGCGGGGCCGTAATCGTCCTTACGAGCGTCAACGCCGTTCTCGCAGTTCCCGCAGATAAGCGTGTGTGATGCGTGCATGTGGCAATCCCGTAGATAAGCGTCAAGTTCGTCGGCGCGATAGCCGTGTTTCGCGCTCATTTGACACTTAGGACAGAGGAAGCTGATGCTATACGGGAATGGTTTGCCGTTTAGCTGTTTCACGCTTGCGCCTCCAGTTCTCGTATGCGGGCAATCAGCGCATCGACCATATCGTGGGTGGGGTAAGACAATCCGCCGAAGTTGTCGTAGTCACGACGCCCCAACTCACGATTAAAAATATATGCATCAGCCTTTTCTTTGACCGACATACCAAAGCGAATATCTATCGACTTCTCAGTTGGCGGATCGTAATGCGGATGATAAACGGATAACTTCTTCATGATTGCGCCTCCAGTGCGTTACGTCCGTTGTCGGTGATGACGAGCTTGTCAATCCCTTTGATGTCAGTGGGATGCACTTCTGCCAACCGACGATTGAGAAGCGACTTAATCGTGTTCAACGGAAAATAGAACACGCCCATCGCGTAGAAATGCTCGTCGCCCGATGCCGTCCACCGCTCATTGAGTACGCCGCGTTGCAGCGATTCCAGTAATGCCAGTTGCTTGCTACTGAGTTTCGGCGTCATGAGGCGTCCTCCATTGAGAATAGCGATGGCTGTAGCGCGGCTTTGTCAGCCTTCTCTTGTTCGGCGCAACGACAGTGACTAAACGACGACCGCACCACGTCATGAGTTACACGTTCGATGGTCAGTCCATCGCGAAGCCAATTACCGACCAGCCTTGCGACCTCGCGAGGCCGTTCTGGATTGTCCACAACCGCTGTTACCATTTCGCCGCACTTGCAGCGCCCGATGTAGCTGTAGCCAGCGGCACGACCAATGTTCGTCATGAGCGCACCGCCGTGTCGAGGGCGCGTCGTCCGGCTAGCGTCTCGTAAAAGTGCCGACGGACATCCGCTAGCATGATGTGAAATGGAATTGGGTTTACGTTAGCCATGAAGCTGATGTTAATGGCGTCTTTGGCCTTCACTTTGCATCGCGTATATGGCGCATCTTGACGATTGACCAACACCCACGTCTTGGTGAATTCGCTGTAAATCAGCTCGTCACCGAATGCTATCCGTCGGACTATCTTTTGAGCGCGAACACTCAGACCGTTAAAAACGGGAATGTCGGTGAGTTGCCGTCGTGTGCTGATGCGACGCTTGTTCGGGACGATCATCGTACTCGTTCCGACCGTGACGTCGCCGTCGCGCGTGTTCGTCATTCGCCCCTCCCGTCGCCCGGCGTCGCGGGGGTGTCTACCAGCTTCCATAGGTCGTTATGATCGGGGTGATGCTCCACCAACCCAACCCGTTCCAGCCTCAGCATGAAGTCTGTTACGTTGACCGTCGGATAATCACGAAACGCTGCGATTGCGATCTCGTAGGTGTACGGTTGTCCGTGCATCTCCGCGTACTCTGCGAGATTGCGCTTGATCGCTTCGGTCAGGTCTCTCACCTGTCGCCACGTCAATTCTTTGCGCTTGCGCATACGGCTCGTCATTGCAATGCTCCTTTGAGTAGTGGCTTGCCTGTCGCAATATCCATGCCCATCATCTTGCCGAGTTGATCAGCTTGTACCCCGATAGACGCGGATACAGCGATGATGATCTTGGTGGCTTCCTGCCAATCAACCGATTGCTTTTCGTCGAGGAAGTGGGCGATTGTGGCCTCAGCAATGCCGATGTAGTGCAATGCTTGGCGTGTCTGGAAGTCGCGTAGGTTCTGCGACTTCTTTAGCCCCATCTCCTGACGCAATTCGTTGGTATCCCGATGCCATAATCCCTCAGATACCATGTTGGTTGCTTGACCGTAGTGAATGTGCGGAATCAGATCGATGATGTGCTGCTTCATGCTTCTCGTGAAAGCGTTGCGCTCTCCGATACCACCTAACCGGTCAGCAATCCATGCATCACTCTTGCCTTGACGCTTGAAGCTATCGACGCCGCGCTGTATCGCCTTCTCAGGGTTGGCTTCTTCTTCAAGTCGTTCGTGTGCAGCGTCTGCCATCCACTGGCGAACATGCTCCCATTCGACAATCTCTACGACCTGTGCAAGTCGCAAGAAGAATCTGAACGGCGCGACGGGTGTTTCACGCTGGCCTTGCCCATCAAACCGATGTTGTAAAACCCCTGTTACAACATCGCCGCTTTGCTTCTCAAGCCGCTTCTTTGCATTGGCCCAATAGACGCGGGGATTTTTCGCGCTACCAACTGACCCTGTGTACTCGAAAGTGTCGAAGATCGAAAAGTACGTCACGCCGTCAACATCCACGCGGCGGATGCGAGAGTCGAACTGGAAGGTGAACAGGGAAAGTTGCATCGTTACTTGCTTCCTTCGGTCTGATTTTTCGAACAGTTTGTCTGACCGAAAAATCGATCAGGATCGGCAACGAGAATGTTCAGTGCCTTCTCGGTAAGCTCCCCCATCGTCATCTTCTTTTGCTTTGCCAGTTTCGTCCAGTCGGGATAATTGCCGAGGCTGTCAATGGTTTTGATGCTCACGTAGGTTGCATCTGGATTGCGTGGCATTTGTCTGTTCTTTCGTTCAGAAATTCTGATTTAAAAATCAGTATATTGGAAACTTCCATTTTTGTCAAGCATTTGCTAGACTTGTTATGCGAAGTGAGTTGCTTTTAGTGTAGACTTATTGCGAACGGGGGTATCTCGAAAGCGCTTATGGATATGGGTAAACAGGATTTTGCAGACTGGCTCGTGAACAAACGCAAATCGCAAGGCTATCGCACACGTCGCGATCTCGTTGATGCTGTAAAAAATCACGATGTGCTTAAGGAAAAGGGGCTAGACTTCTCGTTGTCTACGCTTAGTGTAGTAGAGAACGCTGAGCATTACCCCTCTGTAGAATTCATCCGAACAGTCGCTATATTTTTTGGCGAGTTCCCTGAAGATTTACAGCGGATAGTCTACCCTGACGACTTCCGTCCCAGCACGGGGAGGTCTGCCGATTCTGCTCACAGCACCAAAGCGAGACTGGTTGCTGAGGAACTGGCAAAATTGCCCGAAGAAACGCTCGACTTGTTTCTCAGTCTTGCCAGACAATATAAGTCCGTTTCTAATTCTAGTAAGGTTCAAAAGAAAAGTTAAATCCAACTCTTCTGCGACAATGGTGTCTTCAATGTCATCAACTTTCACGATCTGTCTCTCCTGTATGGTTACTATGGCGATAACGAAAGCATTCTTATCTTATCCTGAAATCGTTTGCTGTCGGATGTAACGAGATTGTTATACCGTCAAGATATTTAACCAAAGTGTGATGATCATGTCAACTACGTTAATTCTATGTTTCAGTCACGTTTACCGTGAAAATGGTAAACCAGAGACGATTTCTTAGGAAATTTTTCATAAGTAGACATTTGTCTAGAATCGTTACCTGCCAACACCCGAATCTATAGTAATCGCTCACGGCAGCGCGATTGGATTGCACGCCGCGAACGTTGGTCGGCGGCGCTTGACGACGAGGCGTCGGCGTGATAGGATGGGTATACTTTCCTAGGTGTGCGCTGACCACTTGGCGCGAGATTGACATGTTCTAGGACGAAATTCGGCTTCATGCCGTGTCACTATGCAGAATATGCATGGTGCTATATCCGCAAAGGCGCTCATCCCAAGGGCGCTTTTGTTTACACGCCAGTTATTCAAGATTCTCGAACAACTCAACTTGTGCAAAAGTTACACAAGTTGCCACCATCTCGCCCGCACGGTAACGATGCTAGTCGGCGGACGAGTCGGGACGCGGCGCTACGTTGCCTTTGTCACATACGCCGCGCTGACGTAGTTGCCAGCATAGGCGGTATTCGCCAGCTTGTACCATCCTGCCGTGTCCTGCTGCTCAAAGACTTCTATCTCCAGCCCGTTCGCCAGTTGCCCGATCACGTCACCGTCAACGGGCTTCGTGCGCACACGCAACGACGGCGAAGCGTTCACTCGCACACGGATCGTGTTCGGTGGCGGCGGTGGTTGGTTGTCGTACCACGCCACATAATCCCGCCCACGAAACACGAACTCTAGGAACGGTTTCGGCGGCGGGAACGTCCAATTGAAACGTGTCCACATGATCGCCATTTCATCTGGATTGTCTTTGAAGTAGGCATACGCATCATCGAAGACTGTCATAGTGACCTATGCCAAATCCCTATCTCGGTCAGATATGGGTCAACGTTACACCCATTGGTACTCCAAGGTGGCGCGGCGTTGCCCGTAAATAGCGCAGCACCAATCACGTTGGCGTTCGTGGCTAACATGGCCTGTAGTTGCCTAAACAGGCTCATTGGATCGGGGCCGTTCTGCCCAAAGCCGCCAGCTTCACCTAGCACCACCATCAGCTTCGGATACCCACGAATGATGCGCTCAAAACGCAGCGCAAACCATTCCGCTGCGTAGGTCATATCAAAGACACCGGGCGCGGCGTAACTGTGATAATTCAGGTAGTGACCATCATCGTTTGCCTTTTGCAGCATAGGCGCAAGCAACGGTAAATCCTCATCCTCTGGCGTACCTGTTGAAAAATCACCGACCGTTATCTTGACGTCCTTCGCTTCCGCTGCGAACATCGCGCCGACGTAGAACTCAGCCATCGCCTTGACCTTCCAAGGCTCATGTCCTTTGTCATAATGTTCGTTGGCGATCTGCCAAGCGTCGGCGTTGCACGGTGTATAGCGTTGCTCGAACCGCTTACGCCCCGCCACTATGTTCGCGTCGGTGTTGTTCTGCGTCAAGTCAAGCACATCGAGTGCATCGCCAGTAATGCCACCGCGAAACACGACGAACGTCGGCGGGCTAACGCGCTTGATTGCATTCGCCAGCCCTACGTTATTGATGACAACCGCAATCGGCAGTGGCTTACCTGCCTGAAAGCAATCCGAGTACAGTTGCAAGCACGCCTCGATGTTGTTGCCAATGTGCAGATGAATGCCTATTTTTCTGTACGCAACGGGCGTCGGCTCAACATCCCGCACGATATACTGCGCACTCACCCACGCGGTCAGGTTGTCAGCGGTCTGTAGACGCGCCCAGTTATTCTCGATGCCTAAAACATTGAGTTCCTTGCCCGGTAGGAAACCGCCAAGAATGTCACCATTTGGGCGGCTGCGCACGCGCAGGTAAGGCTTGGCGTTCGGTGCGACGCGCCACATCAGCCGACGCCTTGATTCTGTACGGTGTTGATTGGCGCTACATTCGGTTGACCGTCAAGCACCTTCTCGCCTAGCGTTTGCAATCCTTTGAGCAATTCAGCCGCGTCCTCCTTGTTCACCAGCAGCGCTGCGCTGATAGCGACATTGAACGCCTGCTGGTAGCCTTTCAATACACGCTCATTCGCCAGTCCCATCTCCTTGAAAGCGGCTTCGGTGCGGTCTTGCCATTGCGTGTCTGCATTACGCGCCTTGACGATTTCCGTCGCGCCTTTGATGCTGCGAGAATTCACGATTGTCATGATGATGCCAATGACTGTTGACAGCACGACAATCGCACCGATGGTGATAACGATGATCCGTTCCGTATCCATTTCCCTTATCCTCTCGGCTTACTCAGCCACTACTGATAGAACTTCTTCAAGAACTCCACATTATCCACATACGCCAACCTCGCATCGTAGGCGAGAATGGCATCCTTCCGCCGCGCCTCGCTGAAATAGCGCACGCCGTCGTCAGCGTGGATAATCAGCACGTCGGTATACGTCGCCCGCCACTCGTCCCACGGCATCGTCGGCGCAATCGCGCCCTGCGTGTCGAGTGCGATACCCTCCATCGGGCGCTGCTGATACGATAGCGCCGTCTGCGGGAATAGCTTTTGTTGCGTGAAATCCACGACCACCCACGATCCATATGTTGGATGCCACACCTCAAGGAAGGTGTGACCCACGTCCGGCCCCGCGAACTCGTCGAGGCGCAGCGTCAACCAATCTACGATACGCGCCTTGTAGCCAGCGTCGGTCAGCAGCTTCTCAGCCCACACGCTCACCCACCCGCATGTGAGCGTCAGTCGTTCGCCGCGTGCCGCCCGTGTCGTCATCGCATCCGGCGTTAGCCCGTCGTCAGCCTCTCCGAATTGGTAGTGCGTGGCGACGTAATGCAGCAGATCGTCAAGCCGCGCCGCGTCAAGGTTTGTCTTCGGCGGCGTGTAGTTACCACGCACGTAGACGAGACACGCCGCGACGACGAGTAGTACCGCTAGCAGATTGTGCATACGCCTCCTATGTTTCATATACGCACCGTTTACCCTTTCAACTCACAACCCGATAACCAACATGACCGCCCACAGACACAGCGCCATGATGAGCAACCAGCCGACGATCTCGCGTAACGTTAAGCTAGGTCTCATCCGATCACACTCCATTCGCTACCATTGTACATCACCGTTACTTTGTCGTAGTTCGTTCCGATGACGTAGGTACTGCTGCCGTCGATATTGCCAGACGCGGGCGTTAGCGTGATATTGTTGCTGGCAGCGTCGCCTTTTTTGTCTTTGATGGTGTATTGCTCACCTGTGACGGGCGAAGCGGGCAGGTTGATGACTGTCGCCGCACCGGATGATTTGTTTATCAGCACCACGTCATCTGCCGTCGTAATATCAACATCACCCGCCGCTGTGACGATGCGAACACCGCGTAGCGTCTCGCCCATGCCGACGTTGATAATCCCGCGCCCGTCGATATACGTATCATCTTTAATGATGGTCGTGTGACCGTATTTGATAATTAAATATCCGCTTGCTGTGCTGCCCATCGTAGACTGGTCAATGCACTCGTTTGCATCCGCCTCTCCAATTGGACTTAGCTGCGATTTTGGCGTCGATCCGAACACCTCAATGCCCATTCCAGTCGCAAGGATGAACACACCGACCACGCGATGATAACCAGCGGTAACCGGAATGAAGGACGTCAAGCTAGTGGTCGCGCCGCCATGACGGTACAACCTCCGATTGCGATGAAAATACCAGCCTAGCACCTTGATGTTCATGCCACCATTCGGCATACACGCCGCTGTGATGAGGCTGTCCTGTTTGGCGTACTGCTGAGATGAGTCCAGAGGATTTAACTGTGCCGGATTGCCACCAGACGCCGCGAACGCTTTGGTATTGACGCTTGTGATGCAACGTTCCCCTTTTTTGTCGTAGCCGAGGTGAACGCCGAGACCGGGCTTGGTTGGCATGATCAGATTTGGCCCCAGCAACATCTCTTTGCGAGCGCTGTACGTTCCGCCCGCTTGCGGCACGCGAATATAGGCGTAACCCGGTCGCGTCACGACAGGGATTAACCCGTTGGCATCACCGATAATCGCGTCGTCCTCAGAGATATTTAGCACCTTGCGAGCGTCTACGATTACTTCATCTAACTCATCCATAGACTTCTATCCCTTTCAGCGTCCCCACGCTTGGCGTGTTCTTGGTCACAATCGTCGCGGCGTAATCCGCGCTGAACTTCGCCGTCGCGCCGTCCACCCAGAATAGTTGACGCAGTGTTTTCGATAGTCGCAACGGACGGATGAAATCGGCGTTGCTACCCACCGCGCCCCTATCCGTTGGCGTGTCTCCACTGCCCACATCGTCATACGTAAATATGTGTCGCGTACCCGATACACTGGCGATTACGGCTAGTTTTGTGCCGAGATAGGTAGAAGCGCAATTGGCAGTGGGTATTCCGGTTACGCCAGCGGGCGTAATATCAACCCGTCCGCCGCCGCCGTCAACACGCCACAGGCATTCGCCACTAACTAACGCCGCGCTGCCCAACAAGTAATCCGGCGTGGACGAGCTAAAGTTATTACTCGACGCCGCGCCCCACTGTCCCCACGGAACAAGGACGAGTGTCGGATCACTCCCTGCCGTTGCGCCATCGCTACCGAGTGAGGTATATGCGCCGCCCTTCGTGGTGGCGCTGACGGCTTGCGCATCTGTGCCTGCAATTGAGACATCACCCACCCGCTGGGTATCGAACCCGCCTATGCTGCCCGCTGAAGCGCCAGCATTGATAGGGCTAGTCCATGTTGCACCGTTGTCAGTCGAGTAGACTACCGTCGCATTACCCCCGCCGCCGAACGGATTAACGCCAGTGCCTGCCAGTGTCGTAGCGGTAGTCGTGACCGTGCCAGTTTGAATATCACTGCCGCCCAGATTAGTTTGACCACGCAAGTTGAGCGTCGTGATGCTGTCATTCAGGGATATAGACTGTGTCACAGGTGATGTCGTAGCGGGAATATTAGACGCCGCCTCTATGCCTTGTGTACCCGCTGCATCATTCCATGCCAGGGCGAATACTTGCGTCGAGCCGGGAAAATAGCCCGCTGCTACATAATCCAGACTGGCGAATGTAACGACCGTAGGCGATATGGTGCGGGAGATAACGCATAGATTGCTTATGCCCGCTACCCCCGACGGCGTAGACACAAAGCCCACTCCCGGCGTATACGTAGTTGTGCATCCAAAAAAGTTAACCGCCGACCATCCATGCGCACCCGTCGTGAAATCGAACGTCTCTACCCAGCTTCCGCCGTCCGCCGCAGGGGAATACAGCATAATTCCACCGCTGACATCGGTGGCCCGTAGCGCCGTATATAGCCCGTCCGCCACCGCGCCTTGCGTCCACGTCGGCGTCGCTTCGAACGGATCTGCCGTGTACCATACCCAGCTATCCGTGCCGTCGCTCTCCAACACCCACAATCCCGTCGCATTCGGGAACGGGTCAAACAGGCACGCTTTTACGGTATCCGTCCCCGGCGTGATGTCATTCCAGATCGGGGTCGCGGTCAGATATTTGCGCGTAATCCACACATGATCGTCATCCCAGATCACCACCACATTGCCATTCTTCGGTGGCGGCGACGGATTGAACGGATCGCCCTCAATCAGCGGCGGATCGTCATACGGCACATCGTCAGGGATGGGGTATGGGTCAAATGGTGGCAGCGTAGGCAATTCAGGGTAGATAGTCGTGTCGGGATCTGGATACACCAGATCGTCACCGCTGGCCCCGATAGTATCCTCGTTGATGTCTGGCGTGTACTCACCCGTGACATCGCATGTTCCGTTACTCAGCCCAAAGTTGAGGTTGATGCCTCTGAGTAACCACCGCGTACTCGATGTGTACACGCGCCCGCGCACGTTGGTAGTAGCCGCAATCGCGTGCGTGAACCAGTATCCCCGCGACGGCACAAAGCAGCGATAACCGCCGAGATGCTTGACCGTCAATGTCTCAGTGGTGTTCTCCTCAGCAAATTTGCGCCCGATGCGTAACTTGAGTTCGGTCTTGGCTGTGCCGATGTCTACGTTTGCCACTAACACCTGTCGGGTGAGCGATGCTTTTTGCGAGGGGTAATCCTGTGCTACACCGGGCGCGAGAGCCAGCACCGGATAAACCTGATTGATGCTGCCCAAATTAAAGTACATCCCGCCGTCACTGTTGACCTGTCCGACTTTCAGCACTGGGTCAACGGGCAGCGTGTATCCCGTCCTATCCTCGTTGGTGAGGTCTGCCAGTATCAGCATCGCGTCGCGGTCGCTGGTGGACTTGTAGTAGGGGTTGCGGATTATCCGCGTCGCCCCGTCGGGATAGAATTCCATCGCAGCGTTGATACTGCTGGCGAGATCTGAAATCACATCGAACAGATTGTCGCCTTGTGTGCGCAGCCCCTGACACAAGTACGTGTTGTCGGTATTGTCGAAGGTCAGATCGTGCAGACTCAGAAACGTACTGTGGAAGCCAAGCAGATGCACAATCCCGCGCCAGATGGTCAGGTTGACAATCTCATCGAACTCGTTGGCGCTGGCGTCGATAATCTCGGCAATCAGCGCCCCGTGCAGTCGCTTTAGCTGCGCCGCCGTGTCCTCAAGCGTGAACTGCACATCCGCCAGCGTGCCGGATCGTTCATCCGTGTCGCTCTGGTTTACCTCGTTGCGCAGTCGCCCTACGAACACCACGTTACGCAGGTCATTCGTCCCCGCGAACAGCGACCCGCTGGTGCTGTTGTATTTCTCATCTACCCACACGCACAGCAGCGTATTGTCTAGCACATCGTCCACGTCGGTGAAGGCAGTTAGCGACCCCGACCACCCGCTATCTACATCGCCGTTGAGTTGCAGCGCGTCGAAACCCGTGAAGGGCGGATGGTCGTCGTCATGTGCGAACACGATGAATCGCCTTGTAGTCGTGCGTCCGCCGCTATCCGTAACCACCAGCGTGTTCCATACACCGTCGTTGGGATCGAAGTCTACCGTTACCGTCGCCGTGTTGGTCGCCCCGCTAATCACCGTCGTCACGCCGCCGAACGTGTAGGCATAACTGCTGATGGTGGCTCCGCTGGTAGCAGCGGTAGCGCTTGCCGAGAATGCGATGCGCAGCTTGCCCGTCGCGGGGTTGACATAGCCCGCATAGGCCGTCTGAATGCCGCTGACGAACGGAGGTGGCGAGGCGAACGTGTTGTCCCAATCCTTGTACTGTACGCCGCTGACATCCCGCGCAAGAATAGGCCAGATGCGCCAATCTTCAATCACAAAGAGGTAGTCGTTGTCCGTGATCGCCGCGCTCGTCTCGTTGATGTAGATCGTCCCTGACGTTGACCCCGACGGCAGTTCACGGATGCGACCCGTGAAATAGCCAACACGCGGGTCGTTCGTACGGCTCAGGATGATGGTCTGCCCTACCTTGACGTTGGCAATCGCCCCGCTGGTCACGCCGTCGTAGGCGAACGAGGCGAAGCTCGAACCCGTCGGCGTACCATTCACGCGGCACTCGACTACCCTGACGTTCGGGCATAGGCTAATCCGCACACGGCAGCGATAGCGCGGGTTCACCGTGTCGGAACCGCGCAGCAGCGTGTATTGATCACTGGTCAGCGTTACGGTAGGAAAGCCCGTCACGACGATGCCTCCAAGTCCAAGAACGGGATTTTAATCAGCCGTGTCACCCGCCCCGCCCAATCTATCCCGTCGATGCGCGGTAAGATCATCATGGCGTTGTAACGGGCAAACGTGTTGGGTTGGTTCGTCAGCGTGTAGATAGTCACCTTGCCACTGCGTCCACCGTTGCAGTACGTCGTGCTGAGATAGGCATACTGGAAGTGATAGCCGATCCAGTCCCACGCTGTAGATGCTTCGCCCTCCGAATACAGCCGCTTGTCCGACCTGATGCGATCCACGCCGTCGTTGAAGTTGCCCCAACTGCGCACGGGCTTGAAATACACGCCGTTCACGCTCAGGTTTTCCCAGTTAGTCATCGAGTTCAGCGCCACGTTCCAGCCAGCGGCTATCAGATGCTTTTGCAATGGAAACGGCATACATCACCTCTTGATAAGCTGCTTGATAGCGCCAGCGAGTTCTTTGCGCACGATGGGTTGCACGAGCCGCGCCGTCGCTTGCGGATCGCCGCCACCCGTGATATTGATGGGCATACTGATAGAGATGGGGCCGCTGCTACCCCTATTCGCATTAACGTAAGCGGGTTGACTGGACATGAACAACGCTGGCCCGCTCGATCCGAACGTCCGCCCGCCCGTGCGTACCGTCTCGTTGCCGGACGACCCCGGTTCGTTGAACAGCGCCGCTTGAAACGCATTCACGCCGCCGCCGCCCGCACGCTTGACGGGGGCGCGGAAGATCGCCCCGACGATGCCGCCGAGCGAGCCGAGGAGTTTGCTGGCGTTGGTGAGCAGCGTTGACTGAGCCTGTAGTTCCAATTTAACCTTCGCCGCGAGCGCCTTATTGAGTTCGTCGAGTTCGAGCCGATACGCCGCACGTCGCGCCGCGATCTGCTTGGCGAGATTCGCAGCCAACTCCGCCTGATCCGCCGCGTATCCGGCGCGGGCTTTCGCGAGTTGCGCCTGCCGATTCGTCTCGATCTCGGCGCTCTCCCGTGCGTAGGCGAGACGAGCGTCGGCGATGCGATCCGCCAGCTGGATGTCGCGCTCGCGCTTCTCGATTTCCGCACCGCGCTGCAAGTCTTGTAGCTTCTGTTGAGTCTCCGTATCGCGCTGCTGCTTTTCCGCAAGGAATGAGTCGTTAGAAGCGCCGAGGTCTTTGTTGACGCCGCGCCGCGTGAAGAACAGGCTTGCGAAGTCGCGGTTTAGTGCTTCTTCGAATTCTTTATCAGCAGCCGCATCACGAATACGCTTGAGTTCGGCCTTCTGCGCAATGAGCGCCTTGACTTCCTCACGCCCCGCGTCAATCTGAATAGTCAATCTGTCGTCTTGCAGCTTGCGCCCCGCCGCGCTATCTGCACGCCCCAGCCCGCGTTCGAGGTCTTCCTTCGTCTGTTCGAGCTTCGACAGCGCCTTGCGTGCCGAGTCGAGTGCTTGAGACACGATCTCAACTTGACGGTCGGCAAAACGCTTTTCGAGGTCGGCCTTCTTTTCGAGGTAATTCTCGTTGATATCGTTAATCTTTTCGGCGGCGCTGGTCTCTAGCTTGTAGCGGTCTTCGCCAGCCTTAAGTACAGCGTCGAGAATACCCTTACCGAGCGAGGCAGCACGCCCCGCCGCGTCGGATAAAGATTTGGTAATATCAACCATTGACGCTTTTAGCCGATCTGCTGCCTCAGTCTCAGCGCGTCGTGCCTCGGCTGATTGAATGATGCTTCCGTTGAGTTCGTCCGAGGCATACTTGAGGTTATCAATCTCCTCGACGAGCAACTTTACGCGGGCTTCTGTTTCCGGCGTCTTGCCGCCTAACACAGATAGCGCGGCAAGTTCGGCTTGTGCCGCTTCAAGTTTCAGCTTGTTGGCTTTTTGCGCTGCCTCAACCTCTTGTACTGTGCCTTCTTCGCGCAATGCAGCGAGTTGTTGATCGAGTTGGATGCGCTCACGGACGGCTGATGCTTGGTCGTTGGTGCGAGCGCGGCGCTGCGCTTCTGCTTCATCAGCGGCTTTTTGCGCTTCTTCAAATAACCCTATGATGCCTTTGCTGGTGGAGTCGGCGAACTTTCCAAAGGCCGATATAGCGTCATTTGCCGCCACTTCATTTGAGCCAAGCGCTCGTGTTAAAGCGTTAATGTCCTCTGTTTGGCTGTTGTATTTTTCACTAAGACCTCGCGCGGTTTCTTGAAGTGTCGCTTGTGCTTTCTGGAGTTCTTGTAGTTTCCCCGGCGTTACATCGGTTTTGGCGCTGGCAAAATCGTCGAGTTGCTTGTTTACATCGTCAAGTTGAGCCTGTATTTGGTCTGCAAACGTTTTGGTAGCGTTTGCTTGGCGCTGGCGATTGGCAATGTCGGCGGTGATGGATTTGGTCGTGCCAGTTTGGATCGTGTCGTAATAAAGCTCAACGCCTTTAATCACGCCCTTTAGTTGATCGTTGGATGCGTCTAGCTGTTTGTTGTATTCGGCCTGTCGCGCCGTTGCGACCACAAGAATGCTACCGAGAGCGAGCGCAGCCGCCGCGACGCCGCCGATAACAGGCAACAATGGGGTTGCCGCTGCGACTAGCGAAGTAACACTTACGCCAGCACCGGATAATGCGGACGACAAATCCCCAATGTCATCGATCAAACCGCTGACATTGGCTACTTCGCTTAAGCCAAGCCCGCCCGCTACCCTTTGGACGGCTGATGCAACACCACCGCCGCGCCCACCAGACGATCCACCGCTACGCACGACAGCGCCGCCCGTGCTTTCGCTTGCGCTTTGCGCGGCTTTTGCGAGTCGTTCGTATTCTGCGGTGGCTATTTTGATGTCATCTTGTGTTGCGCCAATATGCTTTAAGGTCGCGAGGAGTTTTTGTCCTCGCTCCTCGGTCGTGCCGATCTCATCACCCATGTCTGCAAATTGAGAGGCCAAATCAGCGGCAGCGTTTTTGTGATCACCCAAGTCAACGATGGTATCGGTTAGTTCATCGATCAAATCTTGGGTCGTCTCTGCGTTTTTGCCGAGGGCGGCTACGTTGACCGCAAAACGTGTTAATGACGCCTGAGCCTTGCTGATGCTGGCGTCATCCACTTTATAGGCGAGGACAATCTCACTGATACGTTGAGCCACGTCACGCCGTCCTTTCATAGAACGGCGTGCTGCCGTCGTTTAGATTGTTATTGAGCCTTAGTGCCTTGCAGGCAATTAGTGAAAAACGAAGGAGTCTTGTTGTCGATTGACCACAACATACAGTAATCCACCGTCCTGTTAAATTCGGTGCTTTGTATTTCGGATTCTCGCTGTTGCTGTCCGGACGCAACCAAGACGACAGCCAATAGCGCGACTGCACCGATGATCGCGACCAGCACGAAGGCAAAATCTCTATGTCTTTTTGATGCTGACATAACAGTATTCTCCTATGACCAAATACCATAGGTAGAATACAACGATTTTTATCGTGCTGTACATTGCGCACGTTATCGGTTACAATTCTCCTAAGAACAGGAGTTATGCTATGGATGCTGAAAAATTGATGGGACTTGCAGAAGCCGCCGCCATGATTGGTGTAGATCGAACTACGCTGGCGAGGGCAGCGCGTGAAGGTTCTCTGAAGGCTACTAAAATCGCGGGGTCGTGGCTGGTGACATTGGTCGAAGTCAGGCGATGGAAAACTGAAAATCACAACCCCAACATGAAACGGAGATAACTCTGTTATTGACAGTTGCGCTAATGTTGTGGTACAATTTGGCTTGTAAGTGAAGTTGTTCGTGCGGTGTGCAACCACCGCACGAACGTAACCAACAGCAGAGGTGCTACTGTGGTACGCCAAGATTATATCGATGCCTTGTTCAGTTTCAATCCTTCCGTGTCCGACATCGCCGTTGCTGCCGACAATCTCGAAGAACGCGCCGAACGGCTCGTCTCGCAGAGTTTGACGTGTCACCCAATATTCCGCAGGGGATTTGTCATCGCGGCCCGCGACCTGTTCGAGACCGCCGACGAACTGCGTCGGACGGTCTACGAAGCGGCGGCGTTCATCGTCGCTCCAATGTTGGAGGCGGCGTAATCCATCATGGCTAAAACAAAGAAGTCCACCAAGACCAAGACGCAAGAGATGAAGGCTCCCGTGATGGAGCCTGTCGCGCCGACCATGATCACGAACGACATGGAGTTCGACAATCCGCCGCACATGGTCACGCGCTATCGTGACATCCGCAAAGCGTGGGCAGTCGTCGGTATGCTCATTGGCTCGGGGCAGATGAACCCGCCGAATTTCCGTGACAATGCATGGTCGGATAATCTCGACGCGGCGGTAAGCCTGATCGCTGACACGTTGGCGCAGTTGGACGGCATTTAAGCGTGACGCGACACGGGGGGTGTATGCAGTAGATACACCCCTATATTTCCCCGCGTGTATGCTCGTCGTCGTGTGCATCGTTTACCACATCTCCATTGTCAGCGGCACTTCGCCCACTTCATCCTCAAGTTCTGCCTCTAGTGCTTTTTCCAAGCTGTCAATCGCTTCGTCGTCGTATATCCACTCGCCAGTTTTGTTGTCGCCCGACTGTTCGTGCATCTCCCAGACAATCATCCGCTGCATCGTGGTCATTTCTGACCAGAACACATCACTTTGCCAGTCCAACGGCTTCCCGTTCGGGAAAAGTCCGTGTGACTCATACAGGCTCACCGCCTCCGCCAGATACCACGGCGGGTACGTCAGGCGCTGGATTTCTTCGCGCCCGACCTTTTGCGGTGTGCTTTTGCCAGATCGTCCTGCGGCGGCGGACTTTGCAATCCCTCGGTACTCGTCAACACGTCCTGCATCCTCGGCGTCTGCGGTAAAAAAGATTGCTTAACCTTCTCGATCTCATCCGTCCACCAGTCCCCCACCGCCTCAGGCAAATCGAGCCACGCCTCAAACGCGGCCCGCATGTCGTCAGCGGTAGAGTTCCGTGTTGGTAGCGCGAACGGTAGCCCTTCCGCCTTGTGTGTGTACTTCAAGGCTTCCCCGAACACGACGATTTGCCCCATCGCCACGTCGGTTTTGGCTTCGCTGCGCAGGTGGTAGATAGCCAACGACTGCAACACCCCTGTGCGGATCGTTGACGCGCCCAAAGTGAGCGTAATTAACCTTTCACCCTCATAGGTTACTTGTCCCATCATGACTCCTTAGCCCGGAACCCATTCGTAGTGGAATGTGACCACGGCATTGTTAACTGGCGCGACGCTGAACGTCACCGAGCGCGTGGCGACATCGACTGTGTAACCCGTCAGCAGCTTCACGCCGTTGACACGGATGCGCATCTTAAGCACCGACGATGAGGCAGGCTTGTGACTCAGCACCCAGACAGTCTTAACGCCGTTGCCTGTCGCCCGATCCATTGAGATGCGGTTCTCTGCTGTCCACGGACGCATCACGGCGCTTTCCGTCCCTTGCACGGCAGATTGGAAAGTTGCACCGACGCCCCATGTCGTAGACTGGTTGGCGATACACGCATACTGATAACCGGCAGCGGTACGTCCTTCAAAAGCGACACGACCCAATGGCTGCGCCTGCACCTTAGGGACGATGTAGCCAGTGAATTGCGCTACGCCACGCGACCCGCTGGCCTGACTTTTGGCATCTGCCGTGAAAATAAGCAGCAGGTCTTTGTAGGTAGGTAGATCTGGCTGCAACACGCCCATCTGCATGTCCCCGTCGCTTTCGACGCTCATTGACATGAAAGCGGCTTCTTGCGCCAAGTTCTGCGCACCGACAACGAGATTGAATTCGGGGGTATCCAAGCTGTCAAACTGGAATTTGCCGAGCGTCGTGTTGTCGCCGGGAACTGGTTCGCGATCTGGTTCTGGCACGGTAATGTTTGCATTCTGCACACCGAGTACACGACCCGCACCCACCAAATTACCCGGATCGGGAGCGACGCCAGCCGATCCAGCAATGTAGCCATTGCTGTCGAGAATGTGATATTCGCAGAGTGCAAACCCTGCGGAGATCACTTCATTTACGTTAGTTGCCATGATTAATATTCCCTTTCGATAGGGATGATAAACGGCAGCCGGAGCGGCCATTCGCATCCAACCTGATTGCTTTTGAAACCAGCATTAGTGAAGATACGCAGTCCAGTCGGACGTTCGACGGTCATCCCCTCAGGACTGAGGATGTCCATCGGCGTCGGTTCGGCTGCGCTTTGTAACAAAGGATGATTGACGAAAAAGTTAGTCACCAGCGGCATGTACACATATAGCAAGCCTTCCGGCGTGCCGGGTACACCCTCGGTGATGTGCGCGATAACGAGACGCACGCGGACGGTGTGGACGTGTTCTTCCCACTCTTGCGTCGCCCCCTCAGTCGCGCCCGTGTTCACGTCCTCGTCAACGCGATTGGTGAAGTATGGGAAGCCTGCGTTCCATGCAAAGAAGTACGGATAGGCGTCAGGGTGATACCCAGCATCAGCCAATGCCTCTTTTTCCATCAGCACGAGACGATCTAGCGCCTCGGTGAGATAATTGCTGACCGTCGTTACCATTGTGCATACCCCTGTGCGACGTGGCGCACCTGTCGTGGCGCGTCGGCGGGATACGAAATCTGCCCCAAGTCGGTGATCACGGATTCCTCGAACGCGCCCTTGCGGGCGAACCCGTAGCACGCCCAGCGTGTTAGTGCTTGCACGACATCGGGTTCGGGATTCCACGTGTAGACTTTTGTGCCTGACGCATGAGTCACGGCGGTAGACCCCCGTTGCCCGCGTCGCCATAGACCCGTGTTCGCGCCCGTATCGGTGGCGTCCACTTCAAATATCTCATTGTCCACCTTGCACAGATTGCCCGCCGAGATAGCGGGCGTGCGATACAGCGCGTCTAGTCCATCAATGTCAGCCACGCCGAATGCCTTACTCGTCGTGTCGGTGATGTTGGCTGAGAGAGTGGTCAGCGTATCGACCCACCCCTCCGTGCTGTAATATGAACGTGCGCCCCAGTAGCCCGGTATCAGAATGGTGTTGTACGCGCTCTGGCTGTTCAGCGGATACCAGTTCAGGCAAGCGCCCGTGTCGCTAAGCATCAGCATCCGGATCGGCATCCTCTCATCCGGCGGATACGCGCTCACGTCCGTGCCGTAGGTCAATGCACTGCCGTCGTTGGTGATGCTGCCGATCACTTCCAGCAACGGCTCGTCGAGGCGCAGCGTCAACCCGCCGCCGCCGACATTCATCCCGTTCGCCGTGATGCGCTTGACGCGATACTGCGGTTCGAAGTCCAGCCCGACGAGGCGTCGCCATGCCGTCGTGACGTAGCGGGCGAGGCTCATCAGGTTTTGCTCTTGTCCTGTCGTGGTCGCGTCGGCCTTGAGTTCGGCCTTGATTTGCGCCAGTGTCACTAAACTCATCTTGCCCGCTTCTCCAATCTCGTCACCACGTCGTACCAACCGTCGATGGCAGCGTCTTCAAATTCAACGAGATAGTCTGCTACGACGTTCTGGACGGTCTCGTAGCCCGTGTCGGCGTGGAATTGCTGCTGATCGTCACCCTGCACATAGCTCGCCGCCGGATCGTTGTTGACGATCAGAATTTGGTCTCCGTCAAGCTCCGCGTGCCATGCCCGCTGTAGTTCACCTGTTCGGCGCGTGGGAATGCCCCGCCCGAATCCGTTGGTGGCAAAGTACGCCCGTCGCTGCCGTTCGGATGTCCAGCGTATCGGACGGTGAACGGGGCCGGGGTCGCGATACAACCGGCGCAGCACCTTTTGCACCGTTTTGCCGCGTGCGATCTTCCCGAACTCGCGCCGATACTCCGACCGCGCATACTGCCGTATCTCACGGATAGGCGCGGTGACATCAGGGGAGATGAGCGTTTCTTGCCGGATGCTAGCCATGATTCGCACCTGTAAAGGTCATCAGCATCATTGCCCCGCCTGCAATGGCAGTAATCGTCACCATCGGCTGCAATGGCGTCCACCACAGCACGTACAGCGCAATCGCCGCCCATACCGACGCGCAGTAGATGCACGTGGTCAGTCCGCCGAGCGGGTGTCGTTCGCGCAACCGTGCCGCAAGGCGAAACGGCGCATCTTCTTTGGTGACAAGATATGACACACGCCACGTCGCGATAGCGAGGATTAGTAAATCAAGCGCACCCATCGTTGCTCCTTCGTAATCCAGATACGATGCACTCGCCGTCTACTTTTGAGTACCGCCATCAAGTCACGACCAACTTCTTTAATCTCGGCTTTTAGCGCGGACTCCATCGCGGGTCGAGACTCGTTGCCGATTTTCACGATCTGCTGATACACTTCAGGCGTTAAATTCATAAAGAACTTGGTCATGCTCGTACCCCTTCCAACTGTGGCAAAATCTCATCGAATAGTTGGTCTAGCAGCGTGTCGAAGTTGAACAACTTGTCTACGTGCGCCTTACCCGCCTCGGCAATCGCCCGCCGCTGTTCTGGATCTACTTTTACCCACTGGCGTAGTTGCTTTTGCAGCCCCTTGTAATCCTTCCACTGGATGTAATGCACGCCCTCTTTTAGCCCCGTCCACTGATACAAGTTGGGGCAAGCCTGCTGGAATACCAATACGCCCGCGTGCATCGCCTGAATCAGACGGTTACTCACGAACCCCTCGACGGGCGTCGTCTCATCGGTGAACGTGTCGGAGATGGCGATTTTGGCGTGCTGATACAGCGCCTCGCCCATCGCGAAGTCGTACAGGCAATCGCCATCTGGTCGCTTCCAGCCCATGCCATAAAAGCCGACGTCTACACCCTCGCTGGCTAGCCCTAATAATGCCGTCTCAATCTGACGCCGCGCCGCGTTGTAGCACGTGCCGAGCATCACCACGTCGTGCGACTTGACGGCAGGATGGTCGGTGTGCGGTTCCTCATACCCGATCTGCCAGTACGCTGACCGAATACCTTGCTCCTGATACACGCGCAAGGCCGCAGCGTTGACGACCAATTGCAGATCGACATGCTTTAGCAACAACAGGTAATCCGGTTCGGTCAAACCGCGTGCGTCACCGTTCCAGTTGATGATGAGCATGTCTGGTTTACGTTTACGACACTCTGCCAACACATACGACGGCAACGAACGAGCGTCGTGCATCTGCGTCAGCATAATGTGTGGCTGCGCTGCCTCAACCGCTGCGGGTAGGTCAACACGCTCGTTGAGATAGTCGTATTCGGCTACGATGAACCCGCGTCGTTGCATGGCCTCGCGCAGGCCGCGCTTGGTCACACGCTGCAAATCGGCAAGGTCAGGGTCATATACAGGCAGATACAACACGCGCAACGCTTCCTCGCGGGGGTCAGCACTCAAGCGTTGTGGCAACTGCGGCCCGTTGGGATACGCCTTGTAGTACACGCCGGGGTTCTTGCGTTCGGCGCGGTTGTTGGTCTCGCGCAAATCATCCTCGGCGACCAAATCCACGCAGCGCACGCCCGGTACGTGGTCAACGGTGAACCCGCGCCCCCATATGCGTGCCGACAGCCAATTGTCCGCGCCGTAGGTGTGTCCCTTCGACATGATCGGGTCATCTGCGCCCCACCAACCGCACTCATCACCGAGCCAACGGCGGTACATGCCAACCTGCGCGTACACGACGTTCACTACCGTGTCGTCATGGGCAATCGCGCCCATCGTTTGCACTTTGAATCCCTGCGTCTCATAGCCCGGTGCGGGACGGTCGTCCTCGAAGGCCACCGCGCCACACGACGGATGTGTTTCGAGGTAGATAGCCGCGCGTAGAATACTGTCGCCAATAAACCGCACATCATCGTTGGCGAGGATGACAAAATCGCCCGTCGCCGCTTTCGCCCCGTCGCAGAACGCCCGAATCGCGCCGAGCAGCTTGCCGTGTTCGATGAGCGTGATGTCGGGTTGCTGTTTGCACCACGTTTGCGTGCCGTCGTGACTGCCGCCGTCCACGATGACGAAATCGAGGTTGATGCCACGCGGCACGGAAGCACGCGCCGAGGCGACCATGCGTTGGAGCAGTTCGAGGCGGTTGTACGTGCCTGTGACGACGGTGACGAGGCTAGGAGGCATGTGTCACCCCCTGAAGCATCTTAAACAGTTGCTTCACACGTTCGTCAAACGTGTCGAACTTCAACACATGATCTTTTGCAGAATGTCGAATTGCTCGCACTTTAGGCGTATCGTAGATGCGCAAGTACTCTTCAATGAGAGAAGGTAATTCGTCAGGTATGTGCCACTCTACGTACTCATGATGAGCGATGTGTGTCCATCTCAGCAGATGCTTTACGTACTGCTGAAACACCAGACACCCCGCCGCCATAGCTTGCCACGG
>ERZ869921.564-NODE-564-length-21285-cov-98.483891_pt1 | contig 21285 bp, 22 predicted proteins | sample MGYA00579310_ERZ869921 | MGnify/ENA primary metagenome ERZ869921 (study PRJEB32216, sample SAMN09231816) | wastewater metagenome | place: USA: Maryland | collected 2016-06-21 | study: EMG produced TPA metagenomics assembly of the PRJNA472060 data set (Reclaimed...
TGCTGACGAGAGGACTAACAGGTGGTGCATTAGGAGGACTTATCGGCGGAGCTACTCCCCTCGGCAGGGCGTTATTCTTAAATAAACAAGTAGCCCCGAACGTAAGAGCTCGCCCTGATGAACTAGCTGCCCTCAAAGGAACCCTCGATGCTCACTACGATCTCACACCAGGTGGAGCCCCCACAAACCGAGAGCTTAATCTTTTAGCTCGTGATACTCGTTCTGCCGCTCAACGACTAGGGATCCCTTTAAATAACGGCAATAACAACAACCATGAAATAATCCGAGAGTTCCTTGACACCGTCGGAACTAATAAACAGCCGTCATATACCGTCCCGAATGGGTTTAACACTCCTGAGGTGCGTAATCGTTTAATGAAAGACTACATCGAAGGCAAACCCTCAGTAAATGGAAGCTCACTCTCTGGGGCGGGCGCACGAGCTCCGCAAAGTATCTCACCAAGCGAAAGAAATAGACTCCTGAACTTAATGCGGAGGAAGTAATGGCTAATCAAATAAGGGTCCCTGACTATGTCCCATCACCCCGTCAAACAAAATTCCACACCAGTACCGCCTTTGAAACCCTTTACGGAGGAGCTGCTGGAGGTGGTAAGACAACCGCTATCGTCGCAGAAGCGATAACCTTCGCCTTGCAGTGGCCCAAGGCCCGTGTTTACATGTTCCGTCGCACTATACCTGAGTTAAAACAATCTATCGTCCCTGAGATTTATAAACAAGCCTCCGCCTATATTGATTCAGGTGGGATGAAGTACAACTCCCAGGACAGGACCTTTGTGCTCCGCAACGGATCTATCATCCAGCTCGCTTACCTAGAAACCGCAGCCGATATGTATAGGTACCAAAGTGCGGAGATCCACCTTCTGTTAATGGATGAGTTGACCCACTTCACCCAAGAGGAATACGAATACCTGAAAACCCGTGTTCGTTCTACTGGAGAACACCCCCTAAAAGTCATGGCTGCTACGAACCCAGGGAACATCGGGCACGGCTGGGTAAAGAGTTACTTTATCGACATCGCTCCCTTTGAAACTATTTATAAAGACAAAGCAGGGAACACGAGACAGTTTATACCCGCTAAAGTAGACGATCACCCTATTGAGGCGTTTCGTAAATCCTACTCTAAACAGCTTGAGAGTATATCTGACCCTGATTTAAGGCGAGCGCTTCTTTTAGGAGATTGGGATATATTCTCTGGTCAGGTATTTACCGAGTGGGAGAGAGACCTTCACGTTGTCGATCCATTCCCTATCCCTCGGCACTGGACTAAATGGTTGGCGTATGACTGGGGTTATAACTCCTACGCTGCGTGTCTGTGGCTTACGAGGGACCCTGCCAATGAACGACTCTATGTTTATAGGGAGTTCTACCAACACGCTATGGCTGCCAGCACTCAGGCTGAGACTATTAACAATTTAAGCGGAGAAGAGTTAATCGTCACGAAATGGGCCGACCCTTCACTCTGGAAACAGAACGCTAACGTCGAAACAGGTGAAACCGTAGCGATAATCTTCCAAAAAGCAGGCCTAATATTCCAACCTGCTAATAATGACCGAAAAAACGGAATGAACGCCATCCATGAAGCCTTAGCTATCGCCCCCGACGGAAAGCCAAACATCCAATTCTTCTCTAACTGCGTAAATACAATCCGTACTCTCCCGTCACTTCCATATGACCAGAACAAACCCGAAGACGTAGACACCCGAGCAGAGGATCACTTGTATGATTGCCTCCGTTATGGACTCGTTAATCAGCGCCCTGGCTCCATGCCAGAAATAAAGTTCAACGAAGACGTCTTTAATCGTCGCATGAAATACGCTTGATTTTCAAAAGTAGTGGTATACTTTACTTAACTGGGTGCAACTTATCTTTATGGCTAAAAAAACACCTTCTCCTAAAAATGTAGACGAAACAGTAGCAAAAATAGTTGGCGATTATAACGCATCATGGGATTACCGAAGTAGCTCATGGCATAACAAGTGGCAAAACATGAACAAACTCTACAATTCGGAGCGGGTTTATGTAGGCTATAACGGAATAAGTGACACCTTTGTACCAATGTCCTACTCATTAGTGGAAACCATGGTATCTGCTACATCTGGCGACAAGCCGATGGTAGAATATATGGCGACTAAAATCGAACAAGAGACAAATACTGAGGTATTGAACGCATTATTCTCATATTATTGGGATTTAGACCAATGGACACCGAAACTTATCCAACATAACCGAGGATTATTCAAATCTGGTACCAGTGTTCTACATATGTATTGGAATATCGACCATCCTGTCTGTGAAATCATCCCATTACGAGATTTCTTCTGCGATCCGAACGCTACATTCTTTAATCGGGGTAATGCTCGCTATATGGGCCACCGATTCCTCGCTGATAAGAACGAATTAAAGAAAGATAAAGTAATCGACCCTGAAACGGGTGAACTAGTACCGAAATATAAAAATCTTGACAAACTCTCTAGCTTTACTTCTGACGACCAAACCGATAAAGAAGAAAAAGACACCGATATGGGTTCAACTGTCGCCGATAGAGTAGATGAGAACCAAATCGAAGTTATCTGCCATGAAACACTTGATAAGATAATCTACATCGGCAACCGCCAAGAAGTTATCTACGAGCACACCAACTATTTCAAAGAACGACAGCAATTCCTTGGCGTTCAGAACCCTACAGGAATGTTCAGCTACATAATCGACTCTTTCGCTCCTGATGAATCACAGCTCTACGGAAAGTCAGTTATCGAGCCGATTGCGAAACACCAAGAACTCCTGAACGACCTAACCAACCAGAACATCGACGCCGTATCATGGTCTATCGACCCTGAGATGGAACTTGACCCTCAATACTCTTCATACCTAGACAAGATGAAGTCAGCGACAGGAAATGTCTACCCATTCAAACCAGGCTCCTATCGTGCAGTACAGAAGCCACTCCTCCCGACCAATGTATTTAACGAGCGGAGCAACATTAAAAATGAAATCCGTGAAGCGACTGCTATTGACGAGATTATTAAAGGTGTTGGAGGTGGTGGATCTGAAACTACCGCTACTGAGATTAAGGCCCAGGTATCTTCATCAGGTCGCAGGTTTGGACTTATCGTATCTATGCTTGAAAACGGCGGGTACTACGAACTCGCCAAACTAGTATTCCAAATGGTACAGATGTACGTCACTACTCCAGTAATGTTTAGAGTCGTTGGGGATAAAGGGATTAACTGGAAAGAGTTTAACCCCGAGATGTTTAAAGGTGACTACGAGCCCCGCATTAAACTGAAATCCACACTTGAATACGAGAAGAAATATAAAATGCGAGACCTTAAAGAACTCTACACAGCGATGCTTGGTAGCCCATATGTAGATCAAGCCACTCTTACCCGTATGATTATCCAAAAAGGCTTTGATATGGACGCCAGTGAAGTAGAGAGCCTCGTCAAGACCGAAGAACAACTTGCTCAAGAGATGCAGGGTAAGAATGACGGTAAAGACAAAGAACAAGATCCAAAAGAGCTCATTAACTACAAAGACGCTCCGCCAGATGTCCAGGCTCAAATGGAAGCTAAAGCTGGCTATGAGCCTTCCGAAATTCACGGTGGACGCATGGGCCTCATGGGTGCTAAAGATGTCGCTGATGAAGCTTCTGCCATACAGACAGTCCTTCCGCAATCGGGCAGCCCAGTAGGTGTCGCTCCTACTGCACAACCACAACAACCACAGGCTCCACCAAATGTCGGACAGTAATTGGTCAGACCAGTATAAAAGTTTATTTTCCTCACCGTTGGGGACTGAATTATTAAATGAGCTGAGTAATCTCAAGCAGCGCTTACAAGACGACGCATCAGAGGCCGAGACCGCTGAAACCGCTTTCGGCTTGCTTCGTGAAGCTGGAGGTGTTATAAAAGCAATAGAACATTTACAATTCTTAGCGGTCGTACCCAAGGATGAGGGGGATAAAGACAATTAAATAATTAAAAGTCGCCCAGTTTATCCCCCTACTCTCTGGGCAAGACATTAACAATTAGGAGAAATGATGGACACCACAACTTCTGTGGCGGGCGATACTTCAGTATCAGAACCCACAACAACAGAGGCGGTAACGACGGACGCAACGGACCAAGTTATCACACAAGATGAGAATGGAAGCCCGACGCTTGCCGACACATCAACAGACGACCAACCAAGTGCAAACGAGGCCGTTGAAGATGCACCCGCACCAACACAAGCCGAAGGCGACGATATAGAGGATTGGGCAACAAAGAAAGGGCTTCCGATGGATGACCCTGTGAAGTTGGCTAAAATGTATCGAGACGCTGAAAAAAGAATGCACCAGGCTACCGAAAAAGCGAGGGAATACAATACTGCGGTAATGGAACAACCTCTAATTGACTATACTGGGAATGAGACAGTAGACGCACTTGCAGCGCAAGTAAATCAACTCACCATTCAAAATAAAGTTAATAGTTTCTGGGAAACCAACCCCGAGGCAAGGACTTTCGAAGGCAAGATGGCGGAAATTGTAGTACAACGACCACATCTTCAGAATGACCTTGACGCTCTATATGCTTTGGCTAGGAATGATCCTACCCGTGAAGCAGACTTAAAAAGGGAGGGCGGTCGAGAAGCACTTACTAATCTTGCACAGAAACAACAAGCCGTACCCCCAAATGCAGCATCAACTAACACTCAATCATATGAGAGCGCAGCAATTACTCCGCAAAACGTATATGAGCTAGTCGATAAGAATGGACAGGAGTGGTTTGAGAAAAACCACGCTGCTATTAACAAAGCTATATCTGGGAAATAATAACCCTTAAAAGAAAAGAGAAATATCATGGCATCAGGCCTATATGGAACTAGCAATAACATCGGTGCAACCGCTGCTAGCGTATTCCGTCCTAATGTGTGGAGCAAAGAAGTTTTAATGTTTGTTAAATCAAACCTTGTTCTTCTTCCACTCATTAAGCACTACGACGCAGATGTTCAGTCAAGTGGCCAGACTTTGGAAATTCCAAACGTCTCAGCTATCGGCGCTAACTTAAAAGCACAAAACACCGTTGTTACAATCAACTACAACACGGAAACAAAAACAACTATCACCCTGAACAAGCACTACGAAAGCTCATTCATCGTTGAAGACCTCGTTAAAGTACAATCAAACTACGAAACTCGTAGCGACTACACTGAGGCTGCTGCTTACGCTATCTCTGAAAAGATCGACAGCGACCTAGCAACAAACATGACAAGCACATGGAAAACAGCTTCTCAGACTACTGGTGCCTATGGTACTGCTATCGCTGACGCTAACATCCTAGCTGTCAACCGTTACCTTAGTGAAAACAAAGCTCCTCGTACTGATCGCTCACTAGTCGTTCACCCTAAAGGTGAAGCTGAACTATTAGCCATCGACAAGTTCGTCCGATACGACGCTCTTGGTACAGGTGAAGCTATCAAAGGCGGCAAGCTTGGAACTATCTACGGTGCAACCGTATACGTTTCACAGAACCTTGTATACCTTGATACAGCTACTGACGAATACAATCACTTATTCTTTCACAAGGAAGCATGGGCGATTGCTATGCAGATGCAACCACGAACTCAAGCACAGTACAAACAAGAATATCTTGGCTGGCTCGTAACGGTGGACGTACTCTACGGTCACGCATCACTTCGAAGTAACTTCGGTTACGTCGTTAAATCCTAATCAAATAGGATCTGCATTAAGGAGCCCCTCGGGGCTCTTTTTTGTTTGTTATACTATAACTACGAAAGGAGAATCACATGGCTAAGAAAACAATCAAAGTAGAAACACCTGTAGAAGTAGTACCAGAAGCAGTACCTACCACTCAAGTACCAGAAACAAATGCTGATGGCTTCAATACAAGCCAAGTATAATTTACAATACTGTTGCATAAGTTAGTACGTTTTGTTACCCTTTATGTGTAAACACAAGGGGTAACAACATGATAGATCCAATGCAACTCGATAAAGAGAATGTAAAACTTTATAAAATACCGAAAGAGGTTGAACTTCATCCTCGGCAGAAACTAGCGTTCCTGGAAGAACAGCTTAATCAAATCAGGGCTATGCACTGGCGAGCCCGTGTAGATATGCTCCATGCAGCCCGACTTCAAGAAGAAGAGAACCCTACCCTACGGGAAAAGGGATTATCAAACATGGCCACACACCGCAACGAAGCACAGCAAAGTATTGGTGCCTGTAAAATGTTGGTTAAGTTTATAGAGGAACTAAGGAATGAAAACCCAGGACTCGGAGAAGCAAAACCAGCAGACCACCCAGACGGCTACTAAACTAGCTGTTGTCCTACCTAGCAGGGGGCTAATGTTTAGCCGTACTTTGGAGGAGCTCCTAGACGAGCTTGAAGGCTTAGACTACGAAATATACTGGTCTCACGGTAATTCACTCCCTAAATGTTTTAATGAGCCTACAGAGCGTGCGTTAAAAGATAAGTCTGTCTACGCCGTTCTATTCGTTGAGGATGACATGAAGATCCCGAAAGGTATCTTGAGAAAGATGTTCGCTCAACAATATCCCGTTGTCGCCTTAGACTACCCATTCCAACAGAACGGTGACTCTACTTGCTTACACGACCCTGAGGGTATGGCATTCTGGACTGGTACAGGCTTCTTACTTGTCGCTCGGGAGATACTCGAACAAATACCGAAACCTATCTGGCGTACTGACCGCACCTTTGATCCTTTTATAGATAAGGACACGATTCACTTTTGGCCCCGCAAACTTACTAAGGTGTTCTATGGACTGCATGACCTCAACTTCGGAATGGTACTCTATTCGGCGGGCGTGCCTGTTATGCCTATGGAAGAAACTGCGGGGCAGAGAAAACTGGTTAAACTGGGAGACGTCCACTCTAATAACGGAGCCCACGAAATACAAACTATTACAGAAGTAGGGCGAGACTTAGTGAGTGGAATGATTAACCCCGAAAACTCCAACCTGTTTAGGGGTGCCCTTAACCGAGTAAAGAAAGTAAAGTTCTGGGAAGAGATACCACCGTTCATTTCCTATGACGATAAGGAACAACCCTATTTAAATGATGGGAGATCTTATGAAGTCGTCCGTTAAAGTAGGGGTTATCTTCCCGTCTAGGGGGTTAGTCTTCTCGGAGACCGCCGATGAACTCCTCCAAAACCTCAAAGGTATACCCCATAAGATATTCTTCTCACACGGAGAACCAATCCCTCAATGCTTCGAACACCCCACCAATAGGGCACTGATAGACGATAGTATCACTCACCTATGGTTCGTAGAAGACGACATGGTTATTCGCCCGAATACACTCAAGAACCTCTTAAAAGAAGACGCCAACACTATTACCTGTGACTATCCCGTTACTAAGAGCGGGAGAGGATCGGTATTCAAAGACAAAGGGGGACGAGTGGTATTCTGTGGTACTGGCTGTCTGCTGGTTAAGAAGGATGTATTCTTTAATCTGAAGACTCCCTACTTTACCGATAAAGTTAGATGGAATATGCAGAACTATGGTGAGTCTATCAAGCTGACGGCTGTGGATAACTCTGTCGGTGACGGCTATGGACTACACGATATAACCTTCAGTATCAAACTCTGGAACGCTGGAATAATTATTAAGGTCTCGAAGATTAAACTAGGCCAACGTAAACTCCTAGCACTTGGGAAGTCTGGTAGTAATGACGGTGCTCATAAATACGAAGTCTGGCGCAAGATAGATAAAGATGCTCGCTTAAAAGCTATCCTCGCACAGCCTATCGCACTAGGGGCGAAGTCTAAACTCGTTACTCTTGATACTCCTAGTGGGCCGATTACCACAAGTCAGAAACACGCTGACAACCTCGTAGCTCAAGGATTGGCTGAACATCCCCCTCGAAGATTTACAATAATAGACGACAGTGAGGTAGAAATATAATGCGCCTCGTAATAGTACTTATCACCTATAATAGACTTTCCTATACTAAAAAAACCCTGCGTAGTCTGTGGGCTACTATCCAAGTCCCGTATTACCTGATAGTGGTGGACAACGCCTCTACTGATGGCACTCAAGACTACCTCGCTAACCTTGTAGATCGTAACCGTGCCAATCAAGTAATCTTCAATGACGAGAACTACTACCCAGGTAAAGCTACTAATATCGGCTGGAGAGAGGGACTAGAAGAATACCCTCACGCTACTCACTTAATGAGACTTGATAATGATATGCACTTCGAAAAGGGTTGGGACCTTAGAGCAGAGGAGTATTTTAAGACGATAGATAGACTCGGACAGTTAGGTTTAGACTTCGACGGAGGTGAGAATAAAACTCCCCAGTACTATAACGGCGTAGGTCTAATTGAATGGCCGAGCTGTGTCGGGGGTCCGAACATTATACGACGGGGTATCTTCGACTCTGGTATTCACTATGATGAGGATAAGTGGGAAGGAAGCGGAAGTGCTATACAAGAAGACTCACGTTTCTCTCGCAAGATTAAAAATGATGGGTGGCTCGTAGGGCACATGGACGAGCGGTTAAGCTACACCTTCGCTACGAAAGATAACTGGTCTGATTATCCCGATTATTACAAGAAGACCATGTTAGATCGTGGATATATGGAGAATGTCGAATTTATTAAAAAACTAGAGGAGAAGAAATGAGTATGGTCAATATTAACGGGGTAGATTATTTGGAAACAGCTACCAGAACTAAGGTGTTAGTAACTGGTTTAGGCGGGTCTATAGGTGTACATGTCTTAGACCACCTCATGCTGAATACCGACTGGGACGTAATTGGAATTGATAGTTTCCGCCACAAAGGATACTTTGATAGAATTTCCCAAACCGTAGAACACAACCCTGAATGGATTAAACGCTTAAAGATTATCCGTCACGACCTCACTACCCCTATCAGTTTTAGACAAGTAGACGATATAGGCCCTGTAGACTACATTATTAACCTCGCTTCACTAGCTGATGTCTGGGACTCTGTAGCAAACCCTGTACCATTTGTCAGAAACAATGTTGAACTAATACTCACAATGCTTGAGTTTGCCCGTGCTGTTAAACCAAAAGCCTTTATCCAGTTCTCTACAGATGAAGTCTACGGCCCTGCTAAAGAGGATCAGGCATGGGGTGAATGGGCTCCACTCGTACCAAGTAACCCGTACTCAGCGTCTAAGGCTGCTCAAGAGATGATTGCTATATCTTACTGGAGAAGTTATGGCGTTCCGCTAATTATCACCAACACGATGAATAACTTTGGACAATTCCAGGGGTCAAGTAAATATCCTGTTATTATCCAGAAGAAGTTAATGGCCGATGAAGAGATAACTGTCCACGCCTCAAGTAACGGTGATATAGGTACTCGATACTACATCCACTCACGAAACGTCGCTGACGCCGTACTGTTCATATTAAAGAACTATCCTCCATACATGCACAAAGCAGGAGAAGTAGACCGCCCTGATAAGTATAATATCGTCGGTAATGCACAGGTAGATAACCTCGAGCTAGCTAAAACTATCGCTCGCCTTATGGGTAAAGAGCTTAAATACAAGTTATTAGACTTCCATTCAGAGGAGCCAGGACACGATCTTCACTACGGACTTGACGGAACGAAGCTCGCTCAACTAGGCTGGGAACCACCAGTAACCTTTGAAGATAGCCTAAAGGCGACGATAGACTGGCAACTTGAGAACCCGAAGTGGATTGCTGAAGCATGAAAACTCTCTCCATCCTTGGTACTCGCCCAGAGTTAATCAAGATGTCAGAGATTATTAAGAAGCTCGACAAACACACTGAGCATATCTTTGTACATACAGGGCAGAACTACGACTACGAGCTAAACGAGATATTCTACAAAGACCTTGGACTTCGTAAGCCTAACTACTACTTAGACTGTGGGGGTGGCTCACTGGCCGAAACCTATGGTAAGGTAATGGTCGAAGTTGAGAAGGTCCTCATAAAAGAAAAGCCTGATGCCGTGGTTATCCTTGGTGATACAAACTCTGCTATCGGTGGAATAATTGCGAAGCGAATGAAGATACCGCTCTTTCACCTAGAAGCAGGGAATAGGTGCTTTGATGATAATGTTCCCGAAGAGATAAACCGACGTATAATAGATCACATAGCAGACGTTAATATGGTCTACACACAGAACCAACGGAAGTATCTAACAGATGAGGGGTTGGCAAAAGACCGCATATTTGTTATGGGCTCCCCTATGAAAGAGGTATTATTTGGCCACGCTATTGAGATAGAGTCCAGTGATGTCAGGGATAGAATGGGACTTGTCCACAGGGGTTCGGCGGAGGTCTCTTATTTTGTGGCTAATCTCCACCGTGACGAGAATACTGAGATACAGGAGAACTTGGATAAACTAGTAGAATCACTGAACGCTATAGCTGATAAATATGAGATGCCGATAATCCTCTCAGCTCATCCACGACTTAGAAAAAAAATAGAGCAGCAGGACATTAAGTTCAACTCAATGATCCGTATACTTAAACCATTAGGCTTCTTTGATTACGTCCACCTTCAGAAGTACGCTAAATGCGTTATAAGTGACTCAGGCACTATCGCCGAGGAAAGTTCTATACTAGACTTCCCCGCAATCACTATTAGGAACGCTGTAGAGCGCCCTGAAGCGATAGATGAGGGTAGTTTGATAATGAGTGGGGTTGATAAAGAAAGCGTCTTAAACTGCCTAGATATAGCCTTAAACAGTACGGAGTCTAACATGCCTCCGTTTGATTATGATGTGGATAATTGTTCGGAGAGAGTGCTACGAGTGATACTCGGTTACACTCCCTATGTAAATAGATATGTCTGGAGAAAGAAATGAAACTAGAACAACTAAAACAAAACAGAGATACCAGTGGCTCATTCACGGAGATATTCAAACTCCCTAAAGATGGGCAAGTATCAAGTCTAATCGTGAACCCTGGCGAATTACGGGGCAATCACTACCACGAAAGAAAGACTGAACACTTTGTTGTTGTCTACGGATCGGCACGAATAAGCTCCAAAAACCGAAACACAAACGATGTTATGACGGTAGAAGTATCAGGTACAAAGCCGATGGTTGTCACTATCCCCCCAAACCATACCCATAATCTTGTCGCTACGGGTGAGGGGTGTGTCTGTATAATATGGTGTGATGAGCAATTTAACGAGAAGGACGCTGACACAATAGCGGAGGAGGTTTAATATCAATCCTTATACATACGTCAAAGAAGCAACAGACCCAGACAAAAGCCTACTATCTTTGTGCTGCGGTATTGGGCTAGAACTTCAATACCTACAAACCCAAGACGTTACAGCGGTAGACTTACACCAACCTTACCTAGACGGAGTTAAAGAGCGTTGTCCACAGGCCAAGACCGTTAAAAGCGACGCTTTAGAATATACCAAAAAACAAGATACCGACTCGGTAGATGTTATCTCTATAATTGACGGTATTGAGCATATGGATAAAAAGTCTGGTAAAGAACTTATCAGTCATATGAAACGAGTCTGTCGAGAGAAGATACTCTTATTCACGCCACAAGGCCCTGGTCCTGACGGGTATCTAAAGAATGAACCACACAATGCTTGGGGTATCGAGGGGGCCGACCACTATCAAACGCACAAGAGTGGCTGGACAGTAGAAGAACTGGAGAAACTTGGATTTAAGATGATCCTCATAGCTCACGATACCTCTCAACACGGCGAACCCTATCAAGCGATTATGTGCCAGTGGGTTAAAGATGTATAGTTTCGTTTTCCCTATGGACACCAACCGTTTACCACAGTTCAAGGTGACGAAAGAGCTCTATGACGAGATGCCATTTAAGATGGAGTTTGTTATCCCTACTCGAGAGAAAAAAGAAGTAGAGCAATTCCTCAAAGATAACGGCCTAGAGCGTAATGTGCGACTCATACCTTATGAGGTTAAGACGGGCTTCAACCCCAGTAAGGCGTTTAATATAGGTGTAAGAGAAGCTAAGTACGACAATATTATTATTACCAGCCCCGAAGTTAAACCGTCAACAGGGGTGCTGGAACAGTTAAGTCATCTCCTAGATAAAAATATCGTATGTAACGTAGATGACCAAGACGAGCACGGGAACCTATCTAATCTTGTAAGCTCTACCTTTCGTAGTGAAACTCCCTATATGTACTTTTTAGCGATGTTCAGAAAAGAAGATATTGAAACTATTAACGGCTGGGATGAGGAATTTATGAAGGGCTATGCCTACGAGGATAACGACTTTGGGGATCGTTGGGTAAGGGCTGGGCTACCATTTGAAGTCCATGATGAGATAAAAGCCGTCCACCAATACCACCCCCGAAGTGAGACTATTAAAGGCGGGACAGCGACAAACATGCAATTATACCACGACAACACTGATAAAGGCGTTACGAAGTGTCTCAATGGTTTACGGAAGCTGTGATACAATTAAGCCAACTGGGTGATAGGTGATACCTAATGTTTGACCAAGAAGCTATTGACGCCCACAATGAAAAACTGAGAGAAGAAGCTGAACGGCAAGAAGAACTACGAGCAGCCAAAGAAGTTGCCGATAATGTAGACTCTGTTAAAAAAGCTATAGAGTTTCAAACCGCTCGCCTTATATCTGATAAAAAAGTAAACCCTCAAAATGTGCGGGTACTTAATAACCTCGCCTCCCCTGATGATATTAAACAGGTCGTTCAAGGGTTAGATAAACTCGCAGTCGTCCTGAAACCCGAAGCTAATGATGATGGTCCTGTAATTGACGCTATTAACAGCCTTCGAGATCAGTTGATAAAACTCCCCTCAGAAATGCCAGAGGTTGAAACGGTAGAAGAAGTTACTGTCAAGAATCTCGATGATTTTAAGAGTTATATCAAACCATTATTAGATGCAATCAATAGCCTAGAGTTATCACCAACCTTTGACCCGAAGATAGAAGTTAAACCCGCCGACGTAAAGATAACTACTGAGAAGCTAGATACCTCAGACCTCCTACAGTCTATTGATACATTAAGTGTCGAGTTTGGCAAATTGGCGAAGAAAGAACAGCCCGCCGTTGATCTGACCAAAGTTATCGAGGCGACTAAGGCTACTACTAAAGCTATAAACAACCTATCGTTCCCTGTACCTAACTACGTCCTCCCTTTCAGTAAAGATGGTAAAGCAACCCAAGTAACTCTAAACTCCGACGGATCGTTACCTACCTCAACAACATTAACAACCACTAGTTATAAGACAGAAGTTGATAAATCCACCACCACAAATGTTATTTATATCGGTAAAGCCCCTATTGGAACAGCTACAAGCACCGCAGCATGGCAGATTAAAAAAGTAGATAAAACAGTAACAGATAACGTAACCATAACATTCGCAGCAGCAGGGGCATTTACCGCAACGTGGAATAACCGAGGAAGTGAGACTTACTCATGAAACCAATAAATCGCAGATACCATAATTTAGATAAGCCTACCGTTGCCAGTTCAGTAACTTGGGATATGAGTGATGGACATACTATTGTTGTAAACGACCTTTCAACAGAGGGCAATATGGGTGACGGTAAAGAGGAATTAACTGCACTTGCACAACAAGCATGTGATTCATATGAGGAGAACTTATAATGGCAGTGATTATTTCAAATGGTGCAACCGACCTACATGCTGCAAGCGGTTTTTATAGGGTAGAAGCATCAAACCTTGCAATATATAACAACACAACACTGGCATTGTCTACTACTCGAAGTATAGCGGTTACATTCGCAAATGCGGGTAACTGTCAGGGCGTTGTTATCGGTATATCTACTTCAAGTGCAACCCAAGATGTCACTGTTACATTAAAAGAGAGTGGTACTGCTAGGGCGAGTAAAACACTCACTAACGCACAAATTATAAACAGCACTTCGTATGTCGGTGGACACTGGTTAGTACCATTTACATTTACTGCCCCATACGCAGTAACAACAACTGGTGGTGTTTGGACTATAGAGGTTTCACAATCTAATGCTTCGGCAGGTTGGGGTTTGATGACCTCTAACGGTACTGCACCGTTCTACGCAGCATGGTGCGATAACGCTATGACTTTTGCAAACAATGATACAGTTATTTGCAAGGATATAGTCACAATTTCACAAACCTGCACCGTAAAAGGTACACTTGGAACAGGTGATGCGGTAAATGCTACCGCTATATGGGTATGTAAGTCAGATAGTGCACCAACCAAAACAAACAACGCTAGTAAACTACAGATTATACCTGCTGCAACTATGACCTTATCTATCAATGGTTTAATTGGTTGGGGTTCACACTCTGGTATTCAAGCAGGAACTTCTACCGTACCAGTACCAGTTAGTAAACTTTTAACTATAGACTTCATACCTTTGACGGTTGGTTCAGCCTATGGTTTCAAGGGATTGTCAGCGTTTAGTGCATTAAGAGGTACATTTTTATTCTATGGCGAATACCCAACGACAGAACGCTATACTTTAACAGCACAAGCCAATGTCGGTGCATCATCTTTTTCGGTTGCCGATACAACAGGTATAAGTAACGGTGATATTTTTCACATATCGAAAGCATCAAACGCACAATACAATACGATTACTTTTTATACCGTAACAGGCACTACCGCAACAACAGTTTCGATTACCCCAACTATTACAGGTTACGCAAGATTAGCAGGGGGTGTAGCATACAAAGCAAGTGGCTACGGTATTAAGATTATACGAAGTGGTGCAACGGGAGCATTTAATAACTCCTTTGGTGTACCGTCAAATTGGTATATATGCGGTATGGAATTATTCAGACATGCTAAAGATGGCGGGTTTGCGTTCGGTGCAAGTTCATTAGCACAGTCAGGTGAGGATAGTTCTTATAGGTCTAAATGGCAGATGGAACACTGTATAAAGGGAATTGTTGGCGGAAGTCCGTATCAACCTATGGCAGGTGGCTATACGCCATACGAGGGTATAAGCATGAATGATTGTGCAGGTTTCGGCTCAATGATGATTATCAGTGGTGTACAACAAGTAGACTCATGGACAGTTGGTGCACTAGAGGAAAAGAACAACTATAGTTTTTCACAGTTTTCAAGCGGTAAGTCTGTAGGTACGAACGGATATGCAACATGGGATATACAAGATAATATTTTTGAAATGTTTGCATATGGTTCATTGAAAGGTAAAGACTCGATAGTTAAGAATAATTATTTCCGAGGTGGTTCAAGTGGTGGTTGGCAATTCTACCTACAAGACTTCTTGAACTGTGTTGAATGGTCAGGTAATACATGGGACGAAACACCTACATCTTTGAACTTTCAGAGTGCTGTATTAAACCTCAATATGAAAGATGAATTAAATGTTGGAACGGTTGGCTCCACTTCGCATATCTATGCAAGGGCAGGTTGTAATATGATTAACGTCATTATGGAAAACCCTAGCTTTACACCTACTATAAATATAACCGAACAACTACTATGGGTAGATGGTTCTAAACTATCTATTGTTGATACAGCCAATGTTTCAGGCTCAGATATTAGTTATATTCGTACAGGTGTTATACACCGCACGAAGTCAGGGTTATCTGATACAACTGTAAGAACATCTGGTGGTAGTGCTATGCGGTTCACTCCAAATAGTAGTACGCAACTTGCTAAGTGGGAGCAAACAATACCAACAGGCGATATTACTAGTAAAACAATGACTATCACTTGTTGGGTATATATTAACAATTCTGCCTATTATGCAGGTACGCATACTAATCCTACTTTAACAGTAACCTATGACAAGACCTCTACCGTTACTTCAGTCGCTACAGCAACCGCAGGAAGTTGGCAACAGTTAGCTTGCACATTTACACCAACAACAGCGTATGGACAGGTCACTATGAAAATAACAGGTGCTACTGACGCTACAACAACAAGTAGATATTTCTATGTAGATGATTTTAATATTGCCTACCCTGCTGGCGTACAGGTTGACTTGGGTGGACTTGACCTTTGGGCAAATGGTTTACCTGTGGCTCCAGCGATTGCCACCATGCCGAGTATTACTGGGGTATGGGACGAGCCACTATCTGCTCATACGATTGCTGGTAGTGCTGGCAAGATATTGAAAGATGGAGCAGATAACGCAGAGGCAGCAGCCTATGATATGTATAAGTAAAGTGCTATTATTAGTTTAACTGGGTGTAAGGAATCCTAATGGCATACATCTTCAACGATCTTAAAACGAAACTCCAAACCCAAATAGGTGACGCTAACCTCAGTACTACTGTCGCTGGTGACGCACTTAATTACACTGAACAGTCTATATTCAACACTTTCGACCTAACGCTTAACTCAGCCCAATCTACTAACTCAGTAAACGTAGATACTAACGTCTTAGCTTCTGCCTTACCGACAGACTTTCAAAGATTTGTGAACCTTCGAGTCACTTCTCCTGTAGGGATGGAAGATAATCTTAAAAGATACTTCTTAACCCCTGATAAGTTTAGGGATCAGTTCCCAGCAGCGGGTGTTATAGCTTCAGGCAACCTCACTTATTGGACTTACTGGATCAATGTAGAGTTTGCGAACAAAGCAAACCAAACGTATACTTTAGCCTTTGACTACATAAAGTCAGTACCACTTATGTCCACATCATCAGATGTACCAACTATCCCCGAGTCTTTTGAAGAGCTCTTAATAATCGGTGCAAAGATTAGGATATATGAACAGAAGGAAGATTTTGACTACGCTTCTCAATATGCCAATAGATACGCTGATTTACTAGAATCCTTTACGACTCGCTACTCTACGAGACAGGTTGATACTCAAGCTAATGTTCCTGGGGCACGGATACGAGTATGAGGATACGACGAGTTGCCTCTCCACCGACAGCGAGACGAGCGACAGAAAAGGTTATCCAAAACTTCTCTGGCTTAAATACAACGTCTCCATATACGCAGATGAAGGACTCCGAGAGTCCGTATTTTTATAACGTCCGATTATATGCTCGTAACGCTTCTGACCGCCGTGTAGCTGTAGGGACGAGAAAAGGCCCAGGCTTCTACTCAGTACCCGCAGGAGAAACCGTTGACCAACAACAGACCTCTACCACAGGAGCGGATGCTTTCGCTGTTACCGCTACAACCTGGATAGGAAATAAATTTACCGCTGGTTCTTCGGGTCGTTTAACAAAGGTAGACGTTAATGTCTATAACAACGTCAGTCCATCACAACACTTAATGATCGCTATCTACTCGAATTCAGGAGGGGTGCCAGGCTCTATGCTAGCGACAAGTAGTATACTTTCTAGTCAAATCACAGGAAGCGCTGCCTATATATCAGCTCGTTTTATAGAGGCCCCTGCTGTCACGAGTGGGACTGATTACTGGGTTGTCTGTTATATGCAATACGGTGGAACGGGAAGCTATGCTTGGACCAATACAACGAATGCCGTAACCGCAGCAAGCTCTACAAACTCTGGTGGATCCTGGACCGCTTCAGGTAGTAAGGCGATGAATATGAAAACCTACATATCAACGAACTCTCCTTTCTTGGGCGGTATACGCTTTACCCCATCAATAGCTGCTGCTAAAACAATCATCGCCGTCGGGACTACGGTTTACTCGGTATCAGATATAGATGGTAGTTTAACCTCTCTTAAGACGGGACTATCCGCTAGTGCTACAGAATATAACTTTGCTCAGTCTAATGACGTCCTCTATATAACGAATGGTTACGACACTCCACAACAATACGATGGGACCACTTGGCAGAATGTTAGCGCCTCATCGGGGTACACGGGAAACATCCCTATATCTAAGTTCTGTATCTTCCATAAGAACCGACTCTGGACTGTTGACACCTCTAACCCCACGAAGTTAGTATTCTCTGACTTAGGAGACTATAACAAGTACACCTCTACGAACTTTATCTACGCCCCTGCACCTAAATCTGGAGACCCTATAACAGGTATCGTCGTGTTCCAAGATAACCTCACCGTATTCACTCGTAAGACGAAATACGTCCTCTATGGTGATGATCCTGGTAACTTCGTTCTTAGGCAAGCCTCTGGTAAACGAGGCGCGGTAAGCAGCGCCTCTATCGCCACGAGTCAGAACCATGTCTATTTCTTATCTGATGACGGCGTGTACCGATATAATGGTTCCGCCGATGAATTAGTCTCCGACCCTATCCAGACTGAGATAAGCAACATCTCCGATAAAACCAAAGCCTCTGCCGTCTATCACGCTAACTACTACCGCTTGTACTATCCATCGGGAGTGGGGGTTATAAATGACGCCTCTATCCTGTGGGACGATATAAATAAACTCTGGCTACGAGACTCAGGGACGTATGTGGATAAACCTTTTATAAATGAATCCAACGAGTTAATAGAGGGCTCCTCAGTAGCGGGTGTAATTTACGAAGCTGAACAGCAATACTCAGACCTCGGTAAGCCGATAGACTTCAAGTACTGGACGAAATACTTTGGTGACGGATTACACAAGATATTCCTTCGTAGAGTTATCCCATCTATCAGACTTCAGACTCAACCATATACCTTAAATGTCTATATTGATATGGACCAGAGAGGTAACATTCCCCTCCAATACACCGTCTCTGCACAGGCTTCAGGAAGTACTTGGGGTGGTGGAAGTCTATGGACTGATAACGTCACTATCTGGGGAAGTGCTACTGTATCTACTCCAACGATTATGCAAGGGTCAGAAGCGTTCTGGCACCAGATAAGATTTGAACAAAACGGCGTTGACACTCCTGTTGAGTTACTTTCCTACATTCTTCAATTTAGATCTAGGCGATTGGAATAATCCATGGCAGGATTCAGGAGCATTACTCCCAGCATCTCTATTAACACTGAATCAGGGCAATTACGGACTGAACTCTTAAATACCTTCTCTCGTTTAGATGGACAACTCTCCCAAGCTCCGTATCGTATCGCTACCCAAAACGGACCAGTTGGAAACACAGGAACGGGTGAAACCTTACTTATGCAGTTCACCCTTAACCAAGGGACGCTCACGCAAATAGGAGCTTCTATCCTTATATTCGCTTGCGGTACGACCAACGCTAACGCCAACAATAAAACGCTTTCACTCTATATCGGGAATACAGCTATCTTCACCACTGGCGCCGTAGCTCTAAATAATAAAGACTGGACGTTCCAAGGAGAGATAGTATTTAACGGTGGATCTTCACAAATAACCTGGGGACAATTCCAATCTAACGGAACTGCGCCGATTATAGAAACCAACACTTCGACTGAATCCCTAGCGGTTAATAAGAACATTACTTTTACTGGAATCGGTGGAGCTACCGACGACATATCCCTGTATTATTACAAAGCGACTTTGATAAACTAAAATTATTAACTTGTTTTTTGCAATAGTGTTATACTTGTGTTAACTGGGTGCTGAGGACAATACAGTGGCTCGAGAGCTTTCGCAGATTATATCCGAACTAAATAACGTCTACGACCCCCAACGTCAGACGGTTAGACAGCAACAAGAAGCTATAGACCCCGCCCTTCAAGCAGAAGAAAAAGGTCTGGAGTACGCAAAGAACGACGCATTTCAAGGTATCACCGACACGGCTAACCGCCGTGGTTTATTCTATTCAGGTATACCAATAGCCGAACAGCAAAAGTACACAGGTGGAACCTACCTTCCCGCTGTTGCTAACCTTCGTGGTAAGTACCAACAGCAACGCTTCAACCTCCAAGACACCCTTAATAAAATACAATCAGAGCAATACAATAACGCCTACGGCATCCGACAGAAAGAAGTAGACGCTGATAACGAGATGGCTAAATTCCGAGAGCAACTCGCAGCACAAGAACGAGCATCCGCAGCAGCAGCTCGAGCTTCTAGTGGAGGCGGTGGTGGCGCAGCTCCTTCATTCAACCTCGGTGGTGGAAGTCAGGCTCCTATGGCCCCAAAACTTACTCTTCGGCAGACATGGCAGCAACAGGCTAAAGCTGGTGACTGGAACGCTCAAGTTGCTCTTAACTATGCTGGAGATGATGGACGCTTTGATGGAGCAGTTAATAGTAAATCTGAATATGACATCTTGAAGAAACTCGGAATTCAGGGTAACTACTACATCCGCAAAGCTGGCGGTGGCGGAGGGGGAGGAGGCTGGTAATGGCAACTAGTCTACAAGAATTCCTAGCAGCAAATCCTACCTATCTCGGACGAGCCAACACTTCCAATCGAGCAAAAGCCGTACAACAACCCGTTAAACAAAAAGGCAAGGGCGGTTTTCTTACTTCACTTATATCTGAAGCGGGTGGTGCTGGTGGTGCCGCTGGTGGTGCTGCACTCGGAGCTACGCTTGGTTCTGTTGTTCCAGGTATCGGTACTCTTATTGGAGGGGCTGTCGGTGCTGGCATTGGCGGTTTCGCTGGAGGAACGGCTGGACGAGGTGTTGAGAATAAGATTCGTGATAATCAAAACTTTTTAGGTGCTGGTGGATCTGCCCGCTCTGCTTTTGGAGAAGGTGCCCTGACTGGTGCTCTATCGGGGCTTGCTACGGGGGCATCTGCCTTAAAGGGACTAAAAGCTGCTGGTGGTCTTAAAGGACTCTCTACTGCCGCTAACGGAAGCGATGAAGCTCTTAACCTTATGAGTAAACAAATACTAAACGGTGGCAAAAAAGCTGGTACTAGTATTGCTATGAACGGCATGGAGAACCCAGGACTATTATCTAAAACTGGCGGATCCCTACGAACAGGAGTATTAAACCCTAAAGTTAACGCCTCTCCTTTCGGTGCAAGTCAAGAAGCTGGCTTAATGAAAACAGCTCAAGATATAGGATTAAAAGGTTCAGCAACTAACCAATACCAACAACTGCCCGTAAAGTTTAATCAAATCACCGCCCAGGCTGACGACCTTCTCTCAAAGAATACCAAGACAAGCACATTCACCAACCTTACGAACACCGTTAAACAATCCTCTAAAGATCTACCGCAGTTTGTTAACGGGGATGAAAAGTATACACAAAGTCTTGTCGGAGAGTTAAGTGACCTATCGAGTAAGTTTAAGAGTAATAAAATCAGCGTATCTGAAGTGGCCTCTGCTAAAAAAGACCTCGGCAGTAAGATGGACGGCATATTCAAGAAAGTCGCTAAAGGCGCAGACCTTAATCCTAAAGAAGCCTCACGATACTCTATCTGGAAAGCACTAGATAACCAGATAATCAACATGGCCCCTGAAGCGAAAGCTCTCACCCTTAAACAGTCTGCTATGTACGAAATGGCACCAGGATTAAAGGCAGCAG
>ERZ869921.565-NODE-565-length-21283-cov-4.503486_pt1 | contig 21283 bp, 30 predicted proteins | sample MGYA00579310_ERZ869921 | MGnify/ENA primary metagenome ERZ869921 (study PRJEB32216, sample SAMN09231816) | wastewater metagenome | place: USA: Maryland | collected 2016-06-21 | study: EMG produced TPA metagenomics assembly of the PRJNA472060 data set (Reclaimed...
CCGGAGTTTGCGAGCCTTCCCAGGTGATCGTAAAGCCTGGGCCGCCCGAGCGACCTGTCACCGGCCGCCTGTTTGCGTCGTCCGTGTGCTCGAACGACAGTGGAACCTTCGCCATAATTTCTCCCCTCAGAGAAAATTTGATTACCAGCAGTGTGGCAGAGAACAGAGCGAACCGAACCACACTGCGACGTTGGTGAACTACTTGCGCCACGGTGTCAGGTACCGGAACACAAACGTTCCGATAAGCGCCAGCACAAGCATTTTACGTTTAAACCACATCCACACGATGAACCCTCCTAGGCAGCCTTGGCAGTGACCACGCGAACCGTGTTGGCTTCGTCCGGAGTAGCGTGCTCTTCGTCCATGAGACCGAAGCCCTGATCTTCCCAGTTCTCGCTCCACGAGTTCCGGAAGCGAGTGCCGAAAGCATCGCGGCCGCGCATGATCGGGTCGACGTGGCAAACCAAGTGACCCCACCAACCGTGACCGATCGGAACCGGGAAGCCGAGCAGCAAGCAAGTCATCACCTCGTCGAACGACTGAGGACGGATTTCGTCGAACTCGAGGATGTTGTAGTCCTTGGCCACTTCCCGCAGCTGCGGAGTGTCGTACCGAGCCTCGATCGCATTAGCCGGCCATAGGTCCGTGGTCCCAATGCCGTACTTTTGAATGCCCTCGATCGCCTCGCCACCCCAACCACCGACGTTTCGATAGCCCTTGATCTTCGCCGCGACCGAAGCCGGGCTCAGGGACACGTAAGGTAGACCCGCCGAAAGCCGAGCGAACATCACCGCGTGAATGACACCGTTCATCCAGCAGTAGTTGGTTTGATCCTGGTTCAGGCAGGGAATCTTCTTGTAGCGAATCAGGTCCGACAGCCGAGCCTTCTGGGCTTCCAGATCCTTGATCCGTTCAGGCCACTCCGATCGCGGAATCAGCTTAAGCTTAAATGGTTTGGCATAGCCCACACCACCGTAGGGATGCGTTTCATAGGGCCGACGGGTGTAGCCCGAGCGACCAACAGCCAGCCGCTTGGCCTCGTGCACGTTGGTCTTGTCGATGACCGCATAGCCCCTCAGATCGCTTTGAAAACTCACTTGGCAGCCTCCAACAGTTCGAGCGTGTCGTCCACGTTTTTGGGTAGCGGTTGATCGACCTGCTTACCCTTGCCGCCCACCGCGTAGATCCACGGGAGCTTGGTGCGTTTTCGCATCATGAGTTCGTGCCAGAATGCGTTTTCTGGCGCGTTCAGGTTTTCGTCCTGATCGAACACGCGAACGGCCGGAGCGTCGTCGAGAGTCGTGCAGTTCTCGTCGCACCACTCGCGAACCTTCACCGACGTGAGGATGGCCCGCTGTTCGGATGGGAGGTCCAGACGGTCGTCCTTCTCTTCCACGATCAGCACGCGTAATCCGTCTACCCCTGGGCCGCCAGCCGGCAGCATTGACCGGAAAGCGTAGATGCCAACGAACAGCAATAAGCCGATCGTCGCCACCGCCCACCAGTTAAATTCGCGCCGCGCCGTTGGAACTGAGGGGAGTACGTCCGTCGGTGCGGGTGGCTGGACAGGGTGTAACGTTACATCCTGTTTCGGCCCAGGGATAGCCACCGGAATGTCGAAATTGAACAGATCATCTTCGTTAGACATCGGAGACGGCCTCCTTCTTTGAAGCGGCCTTGGGTCTGGGTTTAGCCGCCGCCTTCTTCACCGGAGCTTTCGCAGCCGCCGGTTTTGCCGACGGGACCGCGGTAGCCGCCGGCGGTGGCGTTGTATGAGCGTCCCGAGCCTCCAGGACCTTGAGTCGAGAATGCAGCGCCTGAATCGCAGCCAGGGCCTTTGGAACTTGAGAGACCACCGTTGAACGGCTAGCGGCCTTCTCGACAAGTGCTTTGATCAGCACCCAAACGAAATCCCACACTCGAGTCCCGAGCGCAATTGCGACAGCCCCGACCGCACAGATCGCGTCGGAAGCGAAGCGCCAGAACACCGAACCACCAGAGCTAAAGCCCGAGTTCGGCTCGCCACTTGCAAAAGCAGTCGCACGGAACACCGTCCCGCTCAGCCACCAGTGGAACAACAGTCCCAGGACCGCGACACCAACTAGAAACGTAACCCCTCGGCTTTTCAGCCAGCTCTCCGATTCCATCTTTACCCCCCAGTCGGCAAACGAACTTCGGATGTGGATAACAGCGTATCCACTCCACTGCTCAGTTTGCCGCCAGAATCAGGGGACTGGTTGTTTTACACTTTCGGGGTCGAAATAGGGCCGCAGAGCGTTGGCCAGATCCTCCCGACGTGTCGCGACCATGAAACCACGGTCGGTCCGCATCCGATCGCGGGCCCGAGCGTCCTCCAGGATGTGGTACCCGCACCTTCGCAGGACCTCGCGCAGCACCGGTGGCCCGTCGCACTCAGGGAACCCAACCCGAGCCGCCAGCGTGTCGTGAGCCACGATCGTGTCGATACCGTGGTAGAGCAAAAGCATCGCCTCGACCGCGACAACAGGCAGGGTGTGGTCCCCGTCCACGAGAGCGAAGTCGTAGCTCCCATCGATCACGTCCCGAGACGGGCATTGCATGACCATGATGCGCGGATCCTGCGGGAAGTCGTAGCGGATCGACGTGTCACAGAACGTGACACCACCCAGCACGTTCGACTCGAGCGCGCGGAGGAAAGCCTGCGATGACACCCCCGCGTAGCAACCGATCTCGAGGGCCCGGCTAAACTTGCCCAGGAGCAGCGTTTGATAAAGCAAGTCGATGTGAAACAAGTCCATGCTCCAGGAAGTATCGATCATGGTGCAACCTTATCATTTCGGCCCTAGTGCCGGAGGTGATACCGTAGGTGTAGTGCTGGAAACGAGCCCGCTGCCAGAGAGCCGGGTCTTGACCGAAGATTGGATGTAGGACGTTCATCCGGCCGGGCAGAGCGTACACGCCGGCACCAGACCTAGCAATCCATTCGTTGACGTAGTACTGCTCCCAGGACGGCCGATCGCCCGGAGCGCACGCCCGGAACAACTCGACCATGGAATCGCTCAGGCACCGTGGGATACCGAACAGCCCGCAGTTGAAATAAAAGTCGTTCCGACCACGAGCCTCGCCGTAATGCAGGGACGTGTCGAGTGCCAGATTTAGCACGCCCGGTACACAAGCGTCCATCTCCACGTCGGCACGAGCCGGAAGTAGGTCCAGGTCCCAGCACAGAATGAAGTCCTCGTTCGGGTAGAGCTTGTGCGCCAACAGCTTGTACCACGACGGGTGTGCAGGACCATCAACCACCGTCCGGTGAACGACGAACCGCAGATCTCGAGAAGCGAAGTAGTGCTCGAGCACGGGCAGCGCCCAGCGTTCGTAGTCGATCGCACCAACAGCGAACGTGAGGATCAGCATTGGGGTAGCTCGACGTTGTCGTCCCAGCCGTGCGCGACACCAACACGATGGAACATCCCGAGCATGTGGCAGCCAGGATCGACCTCGACCACGCTGGGATGCTTCAGGCCCTCAGCGACCGCGGTGGCAGCCGTGTAGTTGCCAATGTAGAGTCTCGAGCCAGCGATGATGCGAGCCACGTCCAGAAGATTGTCGGCCCGGATGTACGGCACCGAACCGAACCGAACCGTGAAATGCCGATGTTCGTCCGCCAGCCCGATGAAACCACAGCGGCCCGGATAAGTCGCCAGCACGCGCGACCACGGGAAGTTCGGGTTGTTGTACCGCGACGAACGACAGATCACCACATCAGCAGCGTGCACCGCACGGTCGACCTCAAGCCACTTGGTGTCCCGCTCGCGCCAACTCAAGCCCATAGTCGAGAGATGCTTGTCCGACAGATTGCCGTGGGGATGATCGCGAAAGCCATTGATCGCGTGATCGACAGCGTCGGTTGTGAAGTACGCGTCCTCGATGTAGGGCTGGGCCTTCAGGAGCGGAATGATGATGCCGGCCCGCCTCGGGTTCATGCCGTGGGCCGTCTTGCCCGGAGCATCGAACAGAGCCAACCGACCACCGCCACACGCGCGGATGGTCGGAAGTGCGTAGATGATGTCGCCGAAGTCACCCGAGTGGGCGAACTGGTTGGTTACCCCTGAGCCATTCATTGAGAACCCCGTCAAGCTTACCCTTGGCCACTTCCAGATTGTCGGTCTCGATGAACTCCACGTGACCGATTTGCGATTGTGCAATCATAGCGTCGGTGATGGCAGGATGAAACAAGCACGGAACACGGTACTGGTTTTCGCGCACGCATTCGGAACGAACCCAGCCATACCATCGAGTGATCTCCGGACCGGGATACAAGTACTTGGCCGCCTGGGACAGCGAACGATCGTGGCCGCAGTTGTCCCGGTGATTGCCATAGTGCACTCGATGCTCGAGACCCAGAGCCACCGATCGCGGAGCCCGGAGCACGATGCACAGCGGCCGCTTGTAGAGCCAGTGAGACAGAGCCAGGGCCTCGGGGTTTGTAAAGAACTCGACGTCCATGTGCTTACCGCTGATGTTGGAAGCCGCGCCGCCCTGACCAACGAGCCATTGTCCAGGGCAGTAGGTCGCGAACGAACCGGTCTCGTGCAAGCGACCCAGGTGGTGATCGATGTGCTCGTCGCCGTGGTACGGGAGGTTACAGATCCACCGGTACATTGGGAGCATGCCATCACGAGAGACAGCAAAGCAATGGGTCCGGTTGACGTTGAACGGCCGGTAGATGTGCGGGTTCACCTGGACCGGCGGGTGGCTGTGTTCATGCTGCAGTTGACCGCCCAGGTAGAACTGCTGCCAGTCGTCCGGGAGAGCGTCCCAGGTCGGCTTGAGTTGTTCACCAAAGAACGGTGCGAAGTGCGCGTCGTCCTCGAACACGATGTAGGAACCGATGTTGTTGTTCAGGCAGTACTCGAGGATACCCTGGTGCGACCGGAGACAGCCCCAGGCACCATTACCCGATTGCCACACGTCCGGTGGCAAACACGTGTCCCCGTGAACTGCCGGCCACAGTTCGAGTTCGGGCAGATCCGGAGTCCAGGCCGCCTTGGCCCGCTCCATGAATTCACCGAGCCGGTCGGGACGGATCTTTAGACTGATGACGAATGCGCGCTCTGTCAGCATTGGCGATGGCCTTTCTTACGAGATGGCGGAAGTACCACCGAGTCGGGAAAGCCCGGATGAGAAACCACGACAGGTTCAGGCGATGGCGAACACGAACTCGCTCGCCTTTCCGAACCACCACTAACCACATAGGCTGCTTGACGGCCGCTTCGTAAATCCACTCGACGATGGTCGCGAAGTTTTCTCGACAGCCGCTGATCCCCCAGCCATTCATCGTCGCGATTTTACCATTACACCCGCAGTCTTCATCAGGCACCGACCAAAATGCTAGTAGGGCCTTGAGCTCTGACCCAGGACCAGTCGCCTGAGCCTCGCGCACACACGAGAACAGCGACGGTTCGACAGGCATCTCCAGGGCCCGCAGCTGCCAGATCGCCCGGCCGCACGTGACCGAATTCAATTCGGCCGGATGGTCCGTGAGCATGCAAGCCTCACAAGCCTTGTCGTCGATCGGCACCGGTGTGTTGGCCAGCACCGACGAAATCAAACAGGTACCTTCGCTATTGTGCGGACAGGTCATGGATAACCTAAGTTGTGCAAGCGTTCTCGATCAACACCCAGAGACCGATCGGATTTCCAAACACGTCCTCGCCAGTTTCGTCCCAAATGAAACCACACGTGCCGCCGCAGATTGCGCCACCGATCAATTGACGACAATTGGTGTACACGATTTCACCCTCGAATGCACCATCCCTCTCCGGGCCAGCGCACGTACACAGCCCGCCTTTCGAGGACGAACTGCTCGAGGACGATGATGGCGAGCTTGAGCTAGGCGAACTCGAGGACGGGGAGCTTGATGACGGGGAGCTTGAACTGGGCGAACTCGAACTGGGAGACGAACTCGAACTCGATGATGACGACGAACTCGACGAACTGCTCGAGGACGATGAACTGCTTGACGAACTGCTCGAGGACGAACTCGAGGATGAGGACGAACTACTGCTCGAGGACGAACTCGACGAACTGCTCGAGGATGAGGATGAGGACGTGCAACAGCACGGCATCCCCGCCATCCCAACCAGAATCGCAAACCCGATTACGGGCAGGATGTCGTAGCACATTCTGTCCCCAAGCCTTTCCACACGCTGATAGCGATGTTTGAGCAGTCCGCTTCAGCGATGTCCGAACACTGCCATGCGCCATCCGTGTAGTAACAACACGCGCCGGTGGTTGGCGGTGGTGGTGGGGGAGCGATCGCACGGCCGCAGGGAGCCTGAATCGCATAGAACTTGTCGACGTGTGGTTGGTAGACCATGTAGCCACGATCGTCCCGCTTTTGGTACGAGAAGATTGCCAGCGGATCCCGAACCGGAACGACCGGCCCGAGCACCACACCGTCCATCGTTTTGACGTAAGCGACCGCCAGCCCGCCGGACCAGTTTGTCAGCAGCTGATACTGGAAGTGGATGTCGTACACCATCCCGATTGGCGTGACAAAGTACGTTCGCTGGGTCGCACTGGCATAGTAAGCCTTGGCCGGATCAGCGTTGGACGCTCGCCAAAATTTGCCCTGTGAATTCGTCGACAGATACCACGAGCCCGAGACCGGCCCAACACCTTGTGCAAGCGAGACAGCGCCGTCGATCACAGCCAGGGCAGGGTACCAGAGTTGGCAACTGCCATAGCCGCCGGCCGGAACGATGGCGCCCGTATTGAAAGCGAAACGCGAATAGTCGTAGTTGACCGACGATGCGTCCGGCTTTTGAGCCACCAGAGCCGAGTCGTTCTTCTCGAGAATCGAGCCGCTGATTTGCATGCAAGCGAACTGGGGTATCGCTTCGCCGCTGTTGTTAAAGAACGGCCGGGTAGGGATATCAAGCATCCACCGTGTCATACGCCGAAACCTCCACCGCCGTGACGGAACCCAGGACGGTCGCGTTTGCCATTGCGTTGGGCCGCGCCGCCTCGCATGTTGCGAAAACTCTGAACCACTTGATTAACGGTCCGCTTGTCGAATAGCTCCGCGTAGGTCGGCCGCATCTCAGGCCGCTCGGTATGCCACTCGACCGTCGTCGTCGCGCGACCAGCCTCGTCCCGACTGAACGTAACCGATCGCACAGCGCCGTCGACTTCGATATCGAAAGCGAAGCCCTTCATCGGTATGACAGCCGACGGACCATCGTAGAACTGATTCAAGTACCGCGTCGCGTAAAAGTAACAGATTTGAGCAAAGTCGTTCGGGCCGATTGGACTAGCGATCTCGACCGACGGGTACGAGCACTCAAAGAAAATCTCGTCAACACGGATGGTCTTGACGACACCAGTCACACCACCAGGGACATTGAACACGAACTGCTGCCGGTAAGGAGCCCGCGAATCAGGATCGCGAACTGGGAACGACGTGCGGAGACAGACCTGGGGTGGCAGGATACCGACGGCATTGTTGTTCCCGTCGAGCTCTAAAGCGTAGAGAGGTTCGTAGGTCCGGATGATGCCCTCCTCCGAATCGATCGCGAACGGCATCTCACCACCGCGACCGTGACCACGGAACGTCCAGTCCTTGCCAGCCTGCCGGTCGTTTTCCAGGTTGATGTTGCGGAAGAAATTGACGTCGATGTTTTGCAGGAACTGCAGCGTGACATTGTTCTTCCAGCCGTGATGCTGATCGCAGAACATACCAATGATCTGGGCATCGCGGAGCTTGTCGTTTTGCGGGTTCCGCCACAGATCCAACTGCTGGCTTTCGAGCGGTAGGATCCGCCAGAGTTCGCTGATGCGGGGAGCCAGAGTACCCGCCCGCCACTGGAGCGAACTGAACAGAAGCGTGACCGGAACCTTCGGCCGGAACATCCGCCAAACACAGTTCTGAGCCAGATCGCGGAGCGTTGGGTCAGTCACCCCATAGAAGTACCCAGGGGCCTCTTTGCCCCAGCCGCCCGCCGGCCGATAGGACAGGTTGTCGATGGGCTTGATTTCTTTCGTGTCGGGCTCGTACCCGATCGCCTCAAGTGGCAGGTCCGCTTGGAAGCGAGTCATGCCGGACTCGACAATCAGGAACTGAGGAATCACCGACGGTTCTTGGCTTATCGTGTAGTCCATGACACGAGTGTCGCTCGGTGCCGGTTGGCCGGTTCCCCGGAGCACGATGCGAATTGAGTTGTCCCACTGCAGGACCACCTGACACCCGACGGTATCCACGAGCGACTCGAGCGCAGCCGCCGGATCTTCACCGTCCCACATCACCACCGGGTAGAAGTCGTTCGGCAGCACCGAGACATCGAATCGCGTCTCGCCCATCCACGTCAACACGAAAGCCGCCAACTCTTGGCACGAGCGAATGTTGCCGGCCGCCCGCGCCGTGGTGATCTTTACGCCCTTTTCGTAGTGGTTGAAATAACCGTAGAGCGGACCATTGCCAGAGTTGAACTGCCAAAGCCAGCGTCGGTCCTCAAGCGTGCACTGCTGCAGCTTGCCCTTGGCCGACGTTTGCACCGACCGACGTTTGAGCCGACAGTTCGGCATGGTGATGTTGAACCCGCCGAACGACAACTCGACAGGTCCGAACTGGGGAATCGTCGCGCCCATGAGAAAATTGGCGGTGATGATTCCGGGAGTCACTCCAGCTTGTCGGGTCAACGTGAACCGGTTCTCTGCTGCGATACCTGCGTAGTAGAGAATCCCCTGGCTCACGTTTTAGATCCTTAGACAGAGACAGTGATACCCGGCCCCAGGTCCAGCGTTACATCCGCCAGCCTCGCGCCGCCCATGATTGCGACCCCAGCAGTCCACGTGACTACCTTGTACGGATCCCGAAGCTTGCCGGCCCGAGACACCTCGCATGCAGCTACAGTTTTAGCCCCGGAGTGCTCAGCAAAGTCGACATCGCCGTCGGTTTCCACCTTGAGCTTCGTGCCGATACCACCGGAGGACTGCCAGGATATCACACCACGAGCCGACGATGTGACGGTAGCGATGGCAGCCGCCGACCGCGTCGTGACTTTTGCATTGTCGCGAACCACCAGCGTAGTGCCAGAGCCGTTCAGTTCGAGCTCTGTCCCCTGGCCGTAGGCTTCGACGGCCGTGACGGTCACCCGCGCGGTGGTCTTGACCTTGGGCTTCGTGCGCGACGTCGCCCGGAGCAAAGCCTTCAGGCTTGCCAGCGTGCCGGTTGTCGAATCGTCGATCAGCACAGCGCCGCCGTAGATGACCGCGGTGCTCGTCGATTTCATGTCGACGATTTCGATTGGGTAGGCCGTCTGGCTCGATTGGCCGTCGAACACCAACAGCGTCGTGGCCGCGTCCGCCATGTTCAACCGGATCGCCGAAGCGTGATTGCCAACACCCTCGCCAATGGTCACAGCGATCGGAGTCGTCCCATCACCAAGCGTGAGGAATCGAGGACGATACTCTGGATACCCGTCGAGATTGGTAGCCGGGAGACCGATGGTGCCAACGAAGTTAGCGTAGATCTTCAGGGCCGCATAGTTCGTCGTGTCGACTAGGCCGTAAAGGATCGACACCGCAGAGTCGATGATCTCAAGCGTATCGCCGGCCGACGGAAGCGTGCCATCGCTCCAGTTTGCTGCCAAGTTCCAGAAGTTCGGGCCCGCAGCGTCGACATCGTTGGTAACCGTGGCAGAGCCAGTCGTGGCCGAAGCCGTGACAGTGACCGGAACACCCGGCTTGGTCGACGTGAGCATAAGCCCATCGATCACGTTGGACGGATCCTTGTGATAAGCCGCGACCATACCACGGTGCTCGGGCTCGACAGACACGCCCCAGGCCGCAATCAGAGCATCGAGCAGCGTCGACAGCGACGTGCCACCCGACACAGCCGAGACGACTTTGCCATTGATCGCAACCGAGTAGGTGTGCGTCGCCGCGACGGAACTGAAAGCAATCTTCGTGACTTGAGCGACCGCTGCAGCGCGACCGACGAATTGTTTAGTTGCCATGGTTAACCTTAAATGGTGCGATGTGGAAGCCCGAACAGGGCCTCGTGCCACTCAAACCGGTACTCCCACGAGATACCGAACTCGGTGTCCGTCCAGCCGATAGACCTCGGACTGAACAGCGTGATCTTGGGTTCAGAACAAACAGCCGCCCAGGGCCAGATAGCCGGCGGTGGAAGCGGGTAACCGTACATCCCGACGGCCGAACCAGACTGGACGTAGGTGTAGTGCTTGTGTTGCATGCCGACCTGACGCTCGGGATAGTTCACCGTCCCGCCAACCATCACATTTTGCTGGCCACCTGGGTCACCGTTCACACCCTCGTGGAATTCGAGGATTGCGTTTCCTGTCGGGCCAAACGGTTTGAGAGCCTCCCAGATCACACGATAGGACATCCCAGTCGCGTACACGTCGTCGGCTTGGTTTGGCAAGCCAGCGTCGATCACGTAAGGGCCCTTCAAGCACCGCGAAGTCAGCAGAGCCATTGGAGTATCGACGTTTCGTACGTCCTCCATGTAGGCCAGATCGACGTTCGACTGCGCGATGTCACTGAGCAGCGTCGAGAGAGCGGTGTGCATTTCCGGTTGGCCGCCCTGCTGCAGCACCACTCGACCGGAGGTGTCCCAGCGCTCGTACACCCCGACCATCCGTCGAGCTTGGTCGAACAGCGGAGAGTACGTGATGGCTGACACCGCTTCGTTGTTCGGACGAATCGCGGATCCGATTCTGAGTCGCATTAGATACCCCCGTTCGCGCGATTGATGATCCGCTGCTTGATGTCCGTGACTTCCGCTTCGAGCTTGCCGACCGAAGCCCGGATCTCGTAGTCCAGGGTCTTCAGCTTGTCCCCGATTTTCTTGGTCAACTCGTCGGTGATTTTCTTGGTGTCGGCCTCGATCGTGACGGTGATCTCGGTTTTGAGAGCCGCCACGATTTCACGCTGGGCCTTGGTCTTTTCCTCCGCCGCGTCGATCGCAGCCTTGGCACCTTCACCGAACGTCTGATCGAACCCGCCACGCTGGGCCCGGCGGTCCAGCTGAGCATCGTAGGCATCCTTGATCCCGCCCAGTTCCCGGAAGCTTGAGAGCCGGCCCAGTTCCTCCGATGACAGGTCGGCACCGTCCTTCAGCTTTTTGGCCAACTGGTTGACGGCCATCTGATCGCCTTCGTTCATCATGGCGAACCGTTCACGAGCCGAGAGCAGCTGATCCTTAGACAGCTTGAGTTGAGCCTCCATTTTCGAGAGCGACTCGTTTTCAGTGGCCAGCCGCTCCCGAGCAGCCGCCTTCTTTTCCTCGCCGATCTGACGCTCGATCGCGACCTGCTGGTTCAGCAGATCGATTTCCTCCGCCCGAGCCGCCCGCGTCGCCGCTTCGTTGATGGCCTTCTCGGCCGTGTACTGACTTTCGATCGTGGCCGCTTCAGCCTTGAGCCGCGACGATTCCGCCTCGGTGTCAGCGAGTCGGTTAACGATCGCCGCCCGCTTCTCCTCGGTCTTCAGGCCCTCAAGCGAGTTGCGGAATAGACTGTTCGACGATTCGCGCGCAGCCAACAGAGAAGCCTGCAGCGCCGCCCCGGACTGCTCCATGCGAGCGAAGTCCTCGGTGTTCATCTTTTGGAACGAACTCGAACTGGTCTCCATCTTTTCGGTTTTCTGGGCCGCCGCTCGAGCAGCCAACCGCGACTCGAGACCGCCGCCCATACTTTCAGGCATCCAGCCGAACGGGTTCATCGATGCGCCACCGATGTAGTCCGTCCACGTTCCAGGAGCAGCCCCACCGCGAAAGCCGTTCTGCCGGGCAGCGTTCCCCGTACCGACGGCCATCGACCCAGCGAAGCCCAGACTGGCCAGCGTAGCCGCGACGATGCCACCTACCGCGGTACCGCCCAGGGCAGCCCCGCCGAACGTCGCCTGGGCCGCAGGGATGCCCATCACAGCCGCCCCGCCGGCACCACCCGCAGCCGCCCCAGCTGCCACGGCCGCCGGAGCACTGACACCAGCAGCGGCCGAAGTGCCCAGCATAGCACCCTGGCGCATCGCCTGTGCGGTCGCAGCCGCCTCAGCCGCCTCAGCGGCCGCCCTCGTCGTGAACAGCGCCCTAGCCCGCCCAGCGAGCCCGCCCGCGATATTGCTCAAGCCAGCGATGAACCCAGTCGAGCCGATCATTTGGCTTCGGATCTGAGACGCGTTCAGGGCCTCCTGAGCCACGGTGGCAAGTTCCGCCGCCTGACGGTAGGAGTGCATGACCTTCTCGAGCGCCAGCATCACGCGGGTACTGCCGGACACGATGTCGAACATCGACTGGATCTTGACCAGACCACGAGCGACCTTCTCGAGGTCCTGCTCGCTCGCCAGCCCGAGAGCCATGAAACCACGAGCGACCTGCATCAGGGAGCCCGAAGCCTCCGCAGCGGTCGCGAACATTTCACGCCGGATGTTACGGATCTGCCCCTGCATCGATTGGTAGGCTTGAGCCGATATCCCAGCCGACTGCGCCACGGCCGTGACCATCAGGCCTTCCGACTTGATGATGCGGAGATTGGCATCCTCGTAGGCCTCGGCTCGCCGCCGCTGATCGTCGTCCACACCGGTACCGCCCAGGCCACCACGAGACGGAACCGGGACAGGAGCCGGCATGTTCCGCACGCGACGCTGGGCATCCTCCTCGGCACGAACACGCTCGTCGATGTCGTCGAGAACAGCGTTGGTCGTTTGCTGACTGCGTTCTTGGATGTGCCGGGCCAGGACGTCCTCGAGCCGCGTGATCTGGTCGGCCGTGCTTCGAGCAAGGTTCTCCCGGCTCGTCGCCAACTGGTGCAACGTGGCAGCCACGTCGCGATTGGCATTGGCCAACGAAGCCGTGGTGGCGGTGGTGAACCCGGTCAGAGAGTCCTGGGCACGCTTGAGTTCGGTAGCAAACGAGACCACGGTCGCCCGCGCGTCTTGGTCGACCACGGTCTCGAGAACGAACTGAACGTGTTTAGTTGCCGTTTCCATGCCTAGCTCCGGTGAATCAGAGCCATGATAGCCGCCTGCTGCTCAGCTTTCTGCCGATGGTCGAACATCTGGTCGACCTCGGACAGCCGCGCGAACAGCGTGAGCAACCACGGGCTCTCACGTTCAGCCGGAGTAAGCATCGCACCGGCCGTAGCTTTTGCCACCCGGTACAGTTCGATAGCAGCCTCCTCGCCAGGAGACAGATCCGGAGCGTCCCGCCAGTGTCCTTTGGCGCACGCCCCCTCCGCTTCACCCGGCCGCTGACGTTCGCGCCGCGCGAACACCTCGCACGGCACGAGTGCGGCCGGTGGTCTCAAGACAGGCTTACCGTCGCGAACTTCACGCTCGCCCGACTCTTCGTCCCACAGCCAGATCCGGCACGCGTCGCACGGCCGATAGCCCAGCCTCGGATCGTAGAGACGAACCCGGTAGGCCTTTACGATTTTCCCAGGAGCGCTTCGCCGGTCTTAGCAACCTCGGTGCGCCCAGGCTTCACGTCGGAACCGGAAGCCCCAACTAGGATCTTGAACATCCGGAACAACAGCGGTGGTCTCAAGATGGTGATGTTCTCAATGGTCGCCGGAGCGTCCTCGCTCCAGGACTGGAGATACTCGCCAACGAACTTGATCATTTCGCCGGCCGCCTCGCCGGTTTTGCCGACGGCCTGCAGCTGCTCCACACGCCCCTGGATTGCTTCCGTTTGCACGGGCAGCGGTGGGAGGTACTTGAAGTCGAGAGAGCCGTGAATTCCTTCACGCTCAGCGATGAACCCGTCCTGAGACAGATCCGGACGGATGAGATTGTCGCGCCACGTTAACGTTTTGCCTGCTGCCATGATCACTCCCCTAGGATTAACGGCACAAGTAGATGCCAAGTTTGATCAAGAGCATAGCAAAGCCCCCGACAAATAGCACTACTCCAACCGTCGCAACCTTGGGAGCCCACGGAAGTCCGTTCGGGCCAGTGAGAGCGCCCATACCAGCGATGACCAGCAGCACGAGACCAGCCACAGTCACCAAACCGTAGAGCAAAGTAATCATCGGACACCCATCTGAAAGCAGCCGAATAGCAGGATCAGAAACAACAGCACGAGCAGCGCCGCGGTGAACACGTGCCACGGGTTGTTTGTGTCGAACTGGCTGTCCGCTTCGCTCATGGCAGCATCGATAGGTAGATAGCCCAGAGACACCACACGAGCCCGCCGACAGCACCGCCGACAACAGCACCCACTGCGATAACGACAAACATACTAGGAGGACTCTTTGAAGCCATGATTAGTTCGTGACCTTAACCACCTTGAGCTTTTGGTCATCGTCGTCGACACCAGTCCCGGTTCGATAGGCCTCCATGGTCAGGTCGAAATTGATCCGACCAGTGACAGGAATCTTGGGCCCACCGTTCGGAATCTTCAGGTTCGCAAAACTGAACGTGTAGCTGTGCGTTCCGAGACCGACACCATTGCTGATCACCAGCGAGCCAGTGGCACCAGCCACAGCCGCACGGTACAGAGCCTTGGTGTCAGAACGGAAAGCGCACTTGACCGACAGTTGCACGATCGAATCAGCCGCCTCGAACCGAGACGGGGTGATAGAGTTCTCGTACTGCTGCCCGTCGATCGCATTGTCGATCGACAGCGAGAACGACTGCATCGGGTACTCGACACCACCGTAAGTCAGGACCGCATCCGCGAACAGAAAAGCCGTGCCGCACTCAGCAAAAGCCGGGCTGATCGTCGGCCATAGGCTGACCCACTCGGTCTCAGCACCACCGACGGTGTCCGCCGTCCAGAGCAAGTACTGCTTTTCAGAACCTGCGATCGTGAGCTTCGAGGGCGCCAGCGTGTACAGGTACTTCGCAGCGACCTTGTCCACGAGAGCGTAGTACAGTGGGAGCGTCTCGGCTATTTTCCACGGGGAGCCACTACCGCCGGTACCCGCACCCAGGTAGTGCAAGAGCAGCCAGTCCATTTCAGTGACCGACGGTTTGATAGACCACGAGCCGCCGGAGGTGTCCGACACAACTCGAGCGCGACAGGATGATCTCTGCCGCGTACCGCGGTGGCCTTCGTCGCGACCGAACTCCCGCATACCAACCAGATCGCAGGTCTGGAAAGCCATGTACTTAGGAGCGGTGGAGATGGCCAAATTGTCGGCCACGATCATCCGGGTAGCGGTAGCTTGGGACATTTGACAGCACTCGCAACAAAGCCTGGGGAATGGTTTACCCCAGGCATTGTCGCGTTCACGTGCTCATTTAGGCCCGCACCTTGCGGACAATATCCGAAACCGGGGAGAGCAGCAAAACACGAGTCGCGCCATCGACGTGAGTCCGCAGTACTCGATCGCCAGCGACCGGTCCCTCCATGTCCATGGGCTCGCCGTCGACACCAGCGTATTCATTGAACAGAGCCTTGGCGCCATCGAGCGACTCAGCAAACACCCAGCAAGCCGCACCCGGGCCAGTTAGGTAAACCACGACGTCGTCATACTCGACCGGAACCGCGTCGACCACGGCCTTGTTGGCTTCGTCGATCGTTTCAGGATGTAACGTTTCATCCTGCCCAGGCTTTCGAGAGCGACGGGCAGCGCGGGTGATTGGTGGCAATTGATCGGACGACATAGGTTACCTCAGTGAAGTGGCATTGAGCCTAGGAACTCGCGCGCGGGTCATCACAGTGATACCCGAGACATCGAAATTGGAATCGAAAGCGGACGGGTCAAACGTCGCCCCGACGGTCGCGTCGGTCATGGTGATCGCCATCTGGTACGGGCCCGAAGCAAAGCGAACGTCGGTGTTCAGATCCTTGACCCCGCCTGGAAGATACGCGTTTGATTTGTTGTGGAAAATATCGAAAGCGATCTCGAGAGAGCCGGCGTGCACTTCGTCGGCCGCTTCGAGGTCACCGTTGGAAGCCTCCACGAGCACCACGTAAGCATGGAACACGATCTCGTCGAGCGAATTCTCGTGGTAGTCAGAGACGGCCGGCCCGTAGCAAACCCAGGCCCCAGGCTCCCACACCGAGCCCCGGTTGTACGCTCGCTTCCGCACGCCCCAGTTGTACCGTGCGAGTTCGGAATGGGCCTTCAGCACGTTTTTGATCGCGACCAGAATGGCCCGCTGACGACTGACGACTGCCATGACTAAACTCCCACGAGAATCTGAAACGTTTCCTCAGCGAACACGAGCAGAGCCGCATCCTGAACGGCCGGAGTCGCGTACATGTACGGCCTCGCCGGCACCCGGCCCGAGCCGTACTCGTGCACTGCAGCATACTCGACCACGTCGGTGTTGACACCGGTCATCAATCGCCGCCAGCCGACCATTTGAATGTGCCCCGCCAACCCGTTGTCACGAACGGACATCAGCAGAGCACCAGTCAGGATCAAAAGCGGGTGGGGCTTGTTGTCCTTACGTGGCAACCAAGCCGCGCCGCTGGGGCCCTGGGCCCGCATGAAGTTCTCTTCGATGCCCTGGTGCCAGATCGGAAGCGTCGCCCGGAGCGGACCCTCGAGCGACATGCTCTCGATTTGCTCCGCCCAGTCGCGCAGGACCACCAAAGCATCGGAAGCCTTGAACTCGAGCGCAATCAGTTGATCACCGTGGTCTCGAAAGCGAAGGGGTCGTTTGCACCGTCCAGGGCCGCATCGATGTTGGCAGCGTTCAGGAGCAGAGCATCGATCTCCTTTAGCTCCCGATAAAGCCCATCCTTGTAACCCACGTGATCGATTGCAGTACCGCCGTCGGTGCTGCTCAAGTTTGGCTTGGAGCCCGGCTTGCCGTTGTTCAGCGAGATGTTGGCCAGTTCGGCAGCTATCGCGTTTCGCCGGGCTTGGAGCCCAAGTACGTACGCACTTGCCATGATTAGGTGGTGGCCTTCTTTCGAGTGCGCTTTGGAGCCGGAGCAGCCGCAGGAGCCGGACCCGGAGTACCATCACCAGCCGGGGCGCCATCACCAGGAGCGGCCGGATCCGGGGGAGCATCCACAGACCCATCGACCACATCCGGTAAGTCGGGCAGCAAGTGAGCCCGCTGGGTGCGGACTTCCGAGATACCCGTGACCTCACGAGCGGTGCGAATAGCGTCGATCTCGTCGCCTTGAACGTCGACCTCTACTTCACGATCATCCAAGTGGACACAATAACGAGTCATAGCACCCCCTCACGAGCAAGATAGTTAAACCGGAAGCGACCTTTCGTAGAGAGATAGTGTCGCCTCTTCCTGCTCATTTAGCGGATTACCCTGCTCACGTTTCCGACGGATCGCAGCGAGTTGGTACGCACGGTTCAGGTCGTCTTGACGTCGCGGATCCACACAGCGAACCATCACATCGATGCCGACTGGATCAACCTGCTTACCGGGCCGACGTGGGTCCTCCTTCGTCGCGCAGAAGAAACGCTTGGCCTCCGACTCGTCGACCGCGGTCACAACGATCGGAGCCAGCGTCGGGTACAGTTTAACATTGACCGCACCGACCTCGAACTTGTAGCCACCGTTCGGACCGACAAAAGCCGACTTCTCATCACGAAGCGAACGGCCACGAGCGGCCTCGTCGTTCTTCAGCTGCTCTTCCCGAGCCTCGATGTCCCGCTGACGTTCGAGCAGTTCGGCCTCAGCAGCCGCCATGGCTTCGAGACGTCGACGAACACTTTCAGGGAGAGCCGCTAGCTCTTCCGCCGTAAAGCCCCCGAGACCTTCCGCGGGAGGTCCCACAGATAATGGGCCACCGCCAACAGCGCTTGGGTCAGTAGCGTTTTGACCACCCACCATCCCACCGGACCCAATGCCGGGTCCCGCTTCGGCCGGAGCCGCCGACGTTCCAGATCCTCCGCTTGGTTGGGACGATTGTCCCCCGCTTGATTGACCACGATTACCTCCCCGATTGCCACCAGTACTCATAGGACGAACCCTCTCCCCAGATACGAAACTACCCCAGTCGAGCGAATCGACCGGGGTAGTGTAAGCGTTTCGGTTTTTGAAAGCTACCGTTTACGGCGTGCCTTTGGCCATGTACTTGCGATCGCGAACCGCAGGAGCACCACGCTCGGTGGCCTTGAGCCGGGTAACAATGTCGGACGTAAAGTCCAGTTCGTTGTTAGCCGGAGCCTGGATCACGTTCAGGGGCCAGTTCTCCATGTACACGAATGCTTCCTTGGGCTTGCCATAGAAGTACGTGGTGTCCGAACTGGTTCGTTGACGGACGTAAGCACCGGTCACGATGTTAACCGACTGGTTCAGTTGGTTGCCATTCGTGTACGTTTGCGAATTGCCGCTCGAGGTCGCCTGACGAACCATGGTCGCGTTCAGGATGCGACGCGCGGTGTTTTCCAAAGCCTTGGGAACCAGCAGCGTGTCGGGAGTGATCATGATCGGTTCACCCGTGGTCGGGTCGGTCATGAGATTGAACAACTGATCCATCGCATCGAGCGAACTCCAGTCAACCAGAGCGTTGGACGACTTGGTGTTGTCCAACCCGTAGGTGGCAACCGCGGCCGCTCCGTTCCGACGATACAGAGTCACGATACCGCACACCACGTCCAGGATCCGCTTCTCGCGGTTGACAGCGATACGCTCCCCGAGCTTGCCGGCTTCTTGCTGCAGGTTGCCCGTGCGGTCAAAGAAAATGGCTTCCTTGCTGATGTTGAGAATCAGACCACGCTTGATGGTTTCAGGCGTGTCGATGTACTCTTCACCGAAGGTAGCGTTCGGGTAGGGGTTGCCTTCGCCGACCACTTCAACGTCGTCGCCGATTCGACCGATACCCGGGATGCGTTCACCTGACAGCTGCGTCGGAATGGTGTCGACCAGTTGGTCACCGATCAGTTCGGGACGCTCGTAACCTTGCAGCGTCGCGGTGTAGGCCCACTGGCCCATGATGTTTGCGAAAGCCGCAGTGTCGACATAGCCGGCCGCTTCAACGAAGCGAGCACGGTCGGTCGGTGAACCGAAGTGATTGTGAACTAGCTCGGACCCGTCCTCGACGAACTGGCAGAACATCTCCTTCACCGAGAAGTCCCGAGCCAAATCGAAGCCGCCTTCGTTGAACATGACGTGGCAGTCTTCATAGAACCGGTCCACGTTGTTGTCCCGAACCGCCGCCTCGTGCAAGCGTCGCAGCCGCTGATGGCGTTGGGTTTTGATGGAAGCCTTCATAATAAGCCCTTTGAAAGTGATCGATCCCCAGCGGATCAGCAGCGACAATAAGCGAACAACGTAGCCCGAGTTACCGGTCGGGCACGCCGGGTTGTTTTAGCGTTTTTGCAGACCGTAAATCCAGTCGACGTTGATCGTCTCCTGGTTGGCCGAACCATTCTTGGCACCAACGAACAGCGCCATTTCCGTGGCGTTGGCAAACGTGCGGTCCAGCATCTTGAACACGCAAACATCGTTGATGGTGAAAGCGACATCGCAGAGACCGCCGGCCGTCGGGATGATCTCGACCTCCAGCTTGACCCAGGCCGCGCCGCCGGCCGTTTGAGCTACACGGTTCAGGGCCGTCGCGACGTTCAGGAGACCCGAGAACGTTTGGACAGCACCATCCGAGTACGCACACTGCCACAAATTCTGGCCGTCGACCTTGTAGATCACAGCACCAGAGAACGTGGTCTTGGGACCAGCGCCGTTGTCGACGATGGCATTGGCGGTTGGGGCATCCATGAACCCGAACATCACATTGGCAGCATTGGTCGCCGCTTCAGTGAACTGCAGGTAGATGCCGGCCATCAGGGGCTTGCCCGCAGCGATCTTGAACAGTTCCTTGGTCTGGAGATAGACCTCGTCGTTATCAGCGACCGTGCCATCGGACGGGAGCAACTGCACCACACCGTTGACCACGTCGCCGACAGCGGCCGTACCAGAGTCGCTAGCGGTCGTAGTCCAAACGGTCGTGTCCTTTGCAGGGAAGTCGTCCACTACGCTGTTGACCAGCCCCAGGGACAGAACACGATCTGGGAAATTCAATGCCTTGGACATGGTGGCCTCAATTACGAGCGAACTTGATTTGTCAAACGAACGGTTGGGTTAACGAGCAAACGAGCGGATTAGCGCAGAGCCTTGATAAAGTCCTCTGGCGACTTGGGGTACTCAGTACCGCCGGCCGATTCCTGCAGAACCCCAGGACTCGACTTCGGACGTGGCTTCGCAGTGTCGCGTTGACCCAGTGGGACAGCATCCTTGGGCCACGATTCGACCAGAGCCTTACGGTTGGCCTCGGCAACTGCAGCGAGCGTTGTGACGCGGACCTCGATTGGTTCGCGTCCCGACTCGACCAGCAGCTTGGTGCAAGCGTCGCGGGTTTTCATCCGCGTGTTTTCTTCGGTCAGGTTTGCGACCTGAGCCTGTAGGGTCTTGAGCGCTTCCGACATCGGTGGTTCTTCCTCTCCGCCGCCGGAACCAGCAGCCGATTCTTCCGAGCCCGAGCCCGGAGCCTCGCCACTGAGTGCCGCTTCGGCCTTTTCTTGAGCTTGCAAAATTGCTTTGATCTTCGCCATGCGTCCAGCGGCATCGAGCGAATCGTCGTCCAAGATCGCCATGACAGCGGCCTTGAAAGCAGCGTCGACTTGTTCCTCAGCGCTTCCGCCGCCTTCAGGAACCTCAGCCGGAGCAGCCATCGGATCCATCATGCCGTCTTCGCCTTCTTCCTTGAACAGTTTTAGGCCTTCGAGTAGGACCTTCGCGAACTTGATCTTTGCCGCGTTCTGTTCCAGAAGTTTGCCGACGGTAGACATCGCGCCCTCGCTTTCAAATAGGCCATTCGTAGTGGCGGGGGTCGACACCAGATCAACCGAGAACACCTCGTCGATCGACGTGACCACATTGCGACCGCCGCGTTTCTCTTCATCGCCCGAAGCCGTGTGAGACAGCCCGAACGACTTAGGGAACCGCTCAGCATCCTCGAGCAGCTGCGCAGTCATGGGATGGTGCCGGTTGTAGTGCAGATCCGCCTCGAGACCGCCATCGGCCCCAACACGAATCTCACGCAACTGACCCCACTTGTCCTTCAGCGATCGTTCAGCCGACTTGCGGTTGTGATCGATGTAGACCCGCGACTCCTCGTACTTGCCCCGGTTCGCTTTGAGAACGTCGGCCGGGTAGTCTCGCCGATTCCGACTCGTCGTACCGATGACACGAACACCGTAGATGATGCCCGCTTCTTTGTCGATCGTCTGATAGCCGGTCGCCGATTCTTGCCACTTCGCCATTGCACTCGCCCCCGTGAGATGGGCACAAGTATGCCGTGGGGTCTGCTCATTTTGCGCGCGGGTTTAGAGAACCCAGAAAAAAACAAACCACG
>ERZ869921.566-NODE-566-length-21281-cov-10.991850_pt1 | contig 21281 bp, 24 predicted proteins | sample MGYA00579310_ERZ869921 | MGnify/ENA primary metagenome ERZ869921 (study PRJEB32216, sample SAMN09231816) | wastewater metagenome | place: USA: Maryland | collected 2016-06-21 | study: EMG produced TPA metagenomics assembly of the PRJNA472060 data set (Reclaimed...
GCGGCATGGGAGCGGTGTGTCTGCCTGCTCCGGGGATCCCTTGGTGCTCGCCCCTCTGGAGGGAGCTATGGGGGAGCGGGGCGGCGCGCGACGGTGCGTCGAATTCGTGCGCTATCTTGCGAAAACTGTCGACAAGTCCAGGGGAAGGACTAGAATGATGGGGTGAGTCGGGCGGGCACCGACTCCCCGATTCACACCGACCCGGCGGTACCGGGGTCTCCAGCAGGAGTTACAGCCCGTGATCAACATCGACATTCTCATCCCGGTCTCCGACAACGAGGGTGAGACTTTCACACAGGAGCATCACCTCGCTTTCGAGCGGGTGATTCTCGACCACTTCGAGGGTTTCAGTCGACCGTTCGGGGTCGCGCTCGGCGGTTGGAAAGACCCGACCGGGAAGGTCTACCGAGACCTCTCGATCACCTACAGGATCGCGGTGCCCAGCATCACCGCGGCCGCGTCTCTCGCGAAGATCATCGACTTCGCGAAGGCGCACTACCGTCAGCTCTCCATCTTTGTCAGCTACTTAGGGCTGAGTGAAGTGCTCTGACGGTTCCCAGGGGGGGCCCTTCGGGGCTTGCAACGGACCTGCTCCGCGCGCCGCGGCACCTGCGCACCGACCGATACCAGGACGACTGACCATGACGACCACCACCATCCCCTTCCTCACCCTCGGCGCCGCGGGCGCGATCGAGACCATCGACCGGATCGCCGCGGGCGCGCCGATCCTCTTCACCTGGCCTGCGGACGGGCCGCTCCGCTCCTTCCTCGCGAAGGTGCTCGCCTGGCAGGCCGACCCCGCCGTGACGGTGGGGGAGCTCTACAACCTCGTGTACGGTCCGCAGAACCCGCTCCTCTCGGTCGACCCCGAGACGCAGGTCGCCACCGTCACGCGCGCGGCGCACGCCGATCCCGCCTGGCTGGTCTGCCAGGAAGCGATCGACCGCAAGCGGGCGGCGGCGGGGCACCTTGACCTCACCCTCGCCGTCGCGAGGTTCGACATGCCGGTGACCGAGGCCGCCGCCCTCCTGGAGCGTACGCCGAGCGCGATCCGGCAGCTCATCCACGCGGGGCGCCTGGTCGCCCGCAAGGACGGCGATTCCTGGCTCCTCGACCGGGACTCGGTCGCCGCCTTCCGGGGCAAGCGCCGGGGGCCGATCGCCCGCGCGGCGGCGGAGCTTGAGGGCGAGAGCGACCTCCGCGCGCGGGTCACGGCTCTTCGTGACCGTACGGGTTGGACGATCGATCGCTGCCACGAGGCGATCACGACCCGCAGCCCCGACGAGATCGAGGCTCTCCTCACCGCCGCGCCGGTCGAGGTCCGCATTGGCCACGACGGTGGCCACCACGTCCGGATCAAGGGGGCGCAGATCGCCCCGACCGCCACCGAAGCGGTGCTGGGCGGCTGGGTCCTGTCCGGTCCGCTCGACTCCGGCTGGACGCGCCTGCACGTCCTCGCGTACGATAACGCGGGGAAGGCGCGGCTGTTCGTGTTCGAGCCGGACCCCGAGGGCGGCCACGTGGCGTGGCAGTACGCCGGCTTCTACGTGCGGGGCCCCGCGCGCGAGGTGGAGCACGAGAACAACCCGCGGCTCGCCCGCGAGCGGTTCGACGCCCTGCCGAAGTGACGGCCCTTGACCGTCGGTCACGTACTGACCATCATCCATCTACCTCCGCGGGTTCATGAGCCGCGGGGAGACGCGAGGAAGGACCGCCCCAACGTTGCGTCGATCCTGGGAAGGCGGCATGCCCCGGATCACCCCCAGACGGCTCGGAGCTTCGGCTCCGGGCCGTTCGGCTTTTCAGGACTGGCTCCGACCACCCCTCATCGTCGGCATTCTCCCGAGGCAGCCCTTCAGGTAGGTCGCCTGCTCCGGTACGGCCTCGAGCGCCTCACGCAGGGCGCGACGGGCGAGCGTGAGCTTCCGCCCCAACTCCTTCTCTCGCCGGTCCTGTTGAGCGACGTCGCTCGCATCCTGTACCGCCGCGAGCGCCCGCTGGACGGTGGGGTGGTCGATCACCTCGACCATCACGCGGAGGACGCCCAGCACGTCGCGGAGCTTGACCAGGAAGGGGTCGGGGCCGATCGCCGCCATCGACCGATCGTACACGGTTGGGCCGAGGAGGGGAGGGGATCAGGAGGCGGGCTTGGCCGGAGACTTCGCGGGCTTGACCACGTTCGGTGTCCCCTTGCCGGCGAGGAACTCGGCGCGGACCTTCGGATCCTTGATCTTCTGGATCCGGGCGAGGTTCGCCTTGCGGAGCTTCGCCGGGATGTCGGTGCTGTCGGGGATCGTGACCTCGCCCGTGCGCAAAGCCGTGCCCATCACCTTGGCGGTGAAGACGGCGGCGCCCGGGGCGGTCGGCGGGATCGCCCGCAGGAGCTCGGCGAGCTGGCGGTTCGTGAGCTTGCGGGCCGTGTAGCAGAGCACCGACGCGCTGATGGTGTGGAGCAACGAGAGACGGGCCTTGGTGGTCTTCGGCTTGGGAGCCTTGTCGGTCTTGGGCATGCGCCCAGTGTGGCGCGGCCACAAAACCCGAACGGCCCGAACCCCTCGCGAGATCCGAGCCGCCCGGGTGCCCGACGGAGACCGACCGTACCCGACGCGGCGAGTGTGGCGCGCGGCGTCAGGGCGGGGCCATCACCGCCGGCTCGCCCTCGGGCTCCGGCGCGGGGGCCGGCGGCGCCGGGGGCTCGGGCCATGCGGCAAGGAACGCTTCCTTCGCGCGCCGCACCACCGCGACGGCCAACAGGTGCTCCTCCTCGGCGCGAGCGGCCAGGTGCTGGGCCTGCTCCTCGGCGCTGGCGGTGTCGGGCAGGGGGGCGAAGGGCGGCAGCCCAAACGGGCGACCGTGGTTCTCCCGGCGCGCCTGCTCGAGGACGCGGTCAGGCAGCTCGGTCACGGCGCGGTCGAGGTCCACCCCGCGCGCGCTGGGCAGACCGGGCACCGACCGGTGCAGCATGCGCTGGATCAGCGCGTCGACCGTGCTCTCGCAGGCCACCGCGGTCTGCACCACGGCGAGGTAGAAGGGCATCCCGAAGGATTGGAGGGCGAGGTGGCGAGACTGGTCCATGCGGCCAGTCTACGACGGCGCGAGGACGATCTCTCCCCACGGGGCGCCCGGCACGCCGTGCTGGACCGGCCAGACGAAGTGGAGCCCGGTGACGGGCAGGGACTCCTTGGTGGCGACCGAGAAGACTCGCCAAAGCTCCGGTTGGTCGCCTCGGAACCGCACCACGATGCTGGTCCCCCGCGCGAACACCTCGAGCACGTCGACGCGGTCCTGCCGGAGCACGGCGGCGTACCGGTCGCTCGCGGCCTTGGTGGACGCGGGAGCCAGCGGCTTGTCGTTCGCCGGGGGCGGGGACGGGGGCGCCGACGCAGGCGCAGACGCAGGCGCCAGCGCCGCGGGCTTCGTGGGCTTCGGCGGCGGTGCTGCCGCGACCGCGCTCCGTGCCCCGGATCGCTTCCGCTTCGTGGGCTTCGGCGGCGGCACGACCTTCGCGGTCGGCACCGGCTGCTCGGCGGGAGAGACCGTGCTCCAGATCGGCGTCATGTACCTGAGCACCGCCTGCCCCGCGGCGTTCGTGACGTCCTCCTTCCGCTCGACCAGGTACCTCGCGAACCGCGAGACGTCCTGTCCCCCGTCGGCGAGCTTCGCCCCGGGCCGCACCTTCGCGAGCTCCGCCAGGGCGGACGCGCCCGGCGCGAGGTGGGCGAGCACCACCCCGCTGCGGGAGTACGCCTTGCCTTTCGCTCTCGTGGTCCACTGGATGCTCGCACCAACCGGACAGTCGAACTGGTAGGACGTCATGGCCGAGCACTGTTGATCGGGTGGTTGCGGATCGCAAGCTCAGCGACGGCCCCCCGCTTCGATCCGTCGCTGTTCATCGACCGCGGGACCAGCACGGTCGTGATGTTCCACCCCTGGTACAGGGCCCGGGTGGTCGGGGTGTCCGCGTCGGTCAGGAGGAAGCGGACCCCGCGGGCGTCGAGCTCGTGCAGGTGCCGGGCGAGCCGTTGCCGCTTCGTCTCCCCGCCGCACCCCGGGAGGGCGAGTTGGTCGCTCTGGGCCGACCAGTTGCCCGCCCCGGACGAGTAGCCCGTGAACGCGGCCGTCTTCGAGACGGGCTCATAGGGCGGGTCCAAAAGGAGGCAATCCCCCTTCACGAACCGCGGGATCGCCAGGTCGCAGTCGAGCACCTCGATCGTGGCGTCTTGGAGGGCGCGCGAGCAGGCGCGGAGGTGGTCCGGATCGAAGATCGCCGGGTTCGTGTAGTCTCCGAGCGAGACGTTGAATTGCCCCGCGCCGTTCTCCCGATAGAGGCCGTTCACGCACAGGTGGTTCAGGGCGATGAACAGCGCCCCGCTCTGCGGCGAGGCGGGGTCCATCCCGGGCAGGTTGAACAGGTCGCGGAGCTTGTAGTAGTGGGCGGCGACGTCCTCGGCACCCTTCGCTTCGACCTCGCGACGGTGCTCGCGGATCGCGGTGAGCTCGCGGATGACGACGTCCACGTGGTCCCGAACGGCGCGGTGTACCCCCACGATCCGTGGGTTGTAGTCGGACAGGAGCGCCCCACGGCGGCGCTCGGGTGGGAGGGAGAGGTAGAGCCCCGCGGCCCCCAGGAAGGGCTCTCCCCACCGCCCGCCCGGGCCGGGGACAGGCACCTTGTCGGCGTGCTCGGGGGCGGCGAGGAAGGCCTTGTTGCCCGCCCACTTGAGGTACGGCCCCGGGCGATCCGGGTCGAGCGCGGCTCGACGACGGCTCATGGGCGCGAGGCTCCGGGGTAGGGGACCGGGGTGACGGCGCCCGGTAGTGGTCGCAGTTCAGATCCCCCACCGCTGAGTGGTCGCAGTTGATCGGGCTCGGGTTAGGTTCGGCGGAAGTAGTGCGGGGCGCGACGCCTGCCAGCGTCCGCCCCGCGTGGCCGAAACCTCACGAAGCGAGGTCCCGACATGCGCTCCCTCACCGATCCGCCGAACGGCGGCAAGGGACAGATCCGTCCGCCGCTCAAGCTCGTTCATCCTGCCCCACCGAAGGAACCAAAGAAGCGACGCCGCCGCCACGAGGCGAGCGTCTTCACCGCCGAAGAACAGGCGAAACTCCGCGTGTCTCTCGGCGTTGCTCGCCGCGCACACGGCGGACGCACGCGCCTCGCTGCGGCGATGGGGTGCTCCGTCAACGCGCTCAAGAGCGCCGAGAGCGGACGCCCGCATGGCTTCTCCGCGGCGCTCGCGATCCGCCTCGCGCGCGTCGCCGGTGTGTCGCTCGACGAGATCATCCGTCCCGGGCTGCGCGCCGTCCCGCAGAAGGACGGTGCCACATGACGCCCGATCAAGCGCGACTCTTCGCGATCGTGAGCGACGAGCGCCGCCTCATCTACTCCATCGCGCGCCGCTTGGGCGTCGCCGAAGTGGACTTGCCCGACGTGCGCCAGCTCGTCCTTCTCACCGCGTGGCGCGCCCTCGTGAACGGTCGCCTCGTGGTGCCTCCCGGGGCCGACGAGCGCATCCGGATCCGCAAGTGGCTCCACGTCGTGGTCCGAAACCAGACGCTCACCTTCAAGCGGCAGAAGCCGATCGGGGAGGCCCTCACGCACGACCCGCCCGGCGAGGACGTGATCGCTCGTCTCGAAGCGCGCGACGCCTTGCGCGTGTCCTTCTACCGCGTGAACCGCGCCGAGCGGACTGTGCTCCGAGGCGTGGCGATGGGCGACACCTTGGCGGAGATCGCCGCCGAGATGAAGATCCCCCTGGGAAGCGCGTGCAACTACCTCCACACCGCCCGCCGCACGCTCAAGAAGCGCCGCGCCCGCGATCGGCGTGACCAACCTCGACAGCCTCCGGACCACGCTGGCGAACCTCGCGGCCGAAGGCGAGATTGTCCGGGGAGAGAAGGGCCAGTACTCGGCAAGGTCCTCCGGCAAGAAGGAGGCGCGGCCGCAATAAGTCACAAAGTCGCAAAGCCGAGGACGACTGTGCGTCGCCTCGGCCTTGGACATGCCCTGCTAGCCTAGTGGATCAGGCATCGGTTTCGTAAACCGAACACAGGACCAACGCCGCAGAACTCTTGCTAGGGGCGAAACGGCGGAAATCCTGAGGGGAGTTCGAATCTCCCGCGGGGCACTATCTGAGACTATGACTTCGTCATGATCGCGCGCAAGCAGATTGCGTACGGAAAACCTTCCTAGTCACCGACCTAGGCATGCTCGGCCGTCACGTGGGCGCCTGATCAGTCGAAGAGGTTGAGCTGCTCCCAGCTTCGTGTCGTCATCGGTGTGGTCACTGTGCCATGACGCTCCACGTGGTCTAGGACCGACATCGCCGGCGCGTGCTCACGAGGCGACACCGGACGCGGCAGGGGCGCATCGCCGCCCGTCACGAGGCGCAAGAAGCCCCGCCCGTTCGGCAGAGCACGCACAGGTCCCGTTCCCTCGCGCGGGGTCAACGTGTGCGGTTCCGGCTTCGTGACGTCCTCGGCGGCGAGGGCCGCGTCGACAAGTTCGGCAACCTCCCACACGTGATCGGTGAGACCCGCCTCCATCGCGGGCGTCACCCGAAGCGACCCATGGATCCGGGTGAAGTTGTAGGCGACGATCCCCAGGGCGATGGCCGCCTTGTGGCCGCGGAGTGTCTTCGAGAAGGCGAGGCACAACCGCCGCGTCCGGCCAACCGTGTGCCGCGTCGTGAGGTTGAAGCGCTCGACGTGCGACGTGCTCATGCGGTCGAACGCGGGCGCGCCGGTGACGGACGTCTTCTTGATGAAGTTGGCGTCCCTGGCGGGCTCGTACCGGTGATCGGGCGAACGGCTGTAGCCGTACTGCTTCACGACTTGGCCGAAGTCGACTGCGCCAAAGAAGCTCGCTCCGACCGCGGAGCGGTACGCCGCGAAGCCGTCGGTGGTGAGCTGCGGAATGACGAGCACGCGCGACCGCAGGTCCATCATGAACGCGTCGGTGCTCGCCTGATCGCGCTTCCCAACGACGTACGAGATCACGAGCTTCGACCGGCGATCTAGCGCGACGAACGTCCACGCATCGCCATGCTCCGCGGGGTCATTCTCGGTCACACGCGCGGCTTTTTTCTGCACGAAGGACCACTGTTCGTCCCCCTCGATCTCTTCGGCGCGGACGCCGCGGACGATGCGGTTGTGCAGGCGTTCGCAGCCTTCGCCTACGGCCAAGGCGAGCCGCAGGATGGTCGACTTCGCAACGCCCGACATCCGCTCGGCGGCGCGGATGCTGTTGCCCTCACAGAGCGCGTGGATGATGGACGTGCGCGTCTCGCGCGGCAGCACGTTGGCCACAGGACCCTCTTGCTATCTCCGAGGGTCGAGCCCACGCTTGCGAGTGCGAGGCGCCGTGCGGACCCACCGCTCGGTGTTTCAGGCCCCGCGACGTTTCCAGCGTCGCGGGGCCATCTTGTTTGATGGGTCCAAAGTAACACCGAACGCCTAGTTTTCTCGGTGTTTTGAGCGTTGGCTAGGACAACGAATGTCCGCCTTCGCCTGCCACCCCACGTAATCTAGTCGGAGTCAAGGACTTTGTTGCGGCTCCGGATCGGGCTGGTAATCGGCCATCGCGGCAGCGATCTCCTCGGGCTTGCACGAACACCGTCGATCGCGGTCCTCGGGGTGCCCGAGCAGATGGTCGAGGCATCGAAGGCGCAGTGCCAACTCCAGGCGAGCCTCGCGCACCTTGACGAGAGCGCGGCCGATCTGGGCATTCGACATCATGAGGCCCGCGGCGGTGAGATCGAGCGTGCCGTGCTTGAGTTCCTTGGAGGCGAGGTGCGCAACGTGGGGGTCCATGTTCTTCTCGTGTGGAAAGGGGACAAACGTGATGGTCGACAAGCAAATGGTGCCGCTGATCCTCGCCAGGCTCGGTTACTACGCGGACCGACACGGTGGAGAGTTCACGCAGGCGGTGCTCCACGACTGCCTCAAGGACACCCTGCGTCTCACGCCGATGGAGACAGGCGCCGCGATGTACGAGTACGAGCCCTACCTGCGAGAGCAGGCGGGCTACATCGAGTACGGCCCCGCGGGCGACTACATCCTCACTGAGGAAGGGAAGCGCGACGCGATCAAGTGAACCGCGACCACCTCGCGAGGTGGTCGTTGCTGGCAAGGGTGTGGTCGCGATCAGAGGCAATCGCGACCACTACCCGGCGCCCGGGATCATGAGCGGGTGCTCGGGGCAGCCCTCCTTGGTGACCCGCAGGCAGAGCGGCGGCTCGGTCTGGTAGGACCCGCGTACGAGGCTCTCTGCCACGCTCGCCGCACGGTCGCGAAGTTGCGGGCGGGCGGCGTTCGCCCCCCACCCGAGCACGACCCGATCGGCGCGCTCGACGGCATGCACGATGTGCTGGTCGTTCTCGGGGCCGACCACGTCCTCGCCGGCCTTGAGCCGAGCGAGCATGTCCGCGGGCTTCGTCGCCCGGTAGGCGAACAGGTTGACGACCTCGACCCGGCCGAACCCCCACGCCCGGGCGAACCCGATACACCGGCGCAGGGTCGGGTCGTCGGCCGAAGCGTCGGCGGTGCTCGGGTTGAGCATGACGAACAGCACCGTGCGGGGGCCCCCGAGCTCGCGGGTCAGGAGGTAGCGGTAGGTGCCGCAGGGCGAGAACACGGCGCGGTCCCCCAGGACGGAGAGCAGCGCTTGCTCGGGGGTGACCAGGGGGGACGACTGGCCGGGGGTGAACGTCGCGAGCTTCATCGGTCGACCGGCGCCGCGGCCGGTCCCTGTCGGCGCTGGTCTTCTTCGAAGACGAACCCGTGAGCGATCGCGAACGTCACCGCGCGGTCAAGGATGTCCGACTCGGACAGCGACAACGCGACCCCCGCACGACCGACCGCCGTGCGGAGGTCGTCTTCGATCTTCTTGCGACGAGCCAGTGTCTGCCGCTCTTCCTCGGCACGCAAGCCCTTGGAGTGGGCCTGTTGCACCGCATACTGGACTTCAGGCAGCGTCGGGAGCTCCCTGTGTCGGGCCCCCGACGCGAGGTCGACGCCCCCCACCGAGAACCACAACAAGTATCCAGGCTTGTACCCAGCGCCCTTCCGCCACGAGGCCTTGAACGGCAGGTTGTCGATCGTGCCGGTGATCGAACGCCCTTCTTGCTTCGACACCTTGACCGGGAGCCCCGTGCTGATCAGCAGGGCTTCGAGGGCAACGGCATAGTCCGACTCGGCAGAGGGCGCGCTCATTGGTCGTCCCGCGCTCTCACCGTGCAGCCCTTAAACGGCCACCCGCAACACACGGTCAGCTTCACCCGCTGCCCGGTCGGGTTGGTACCCGACACATCGTGCGCGACCATGTCGCTCTTGGAACAGGCTGTGAACGTGACGCCGATTCTGGTTGTGTCGGTCACCGTCACATCGCGGAACCCCATCGCACTGGCCGCCGCGGCGGCCTCGCCAGGCCCAGGCGCGCATTGCCCGGGGAGGATCCCCAAAGCGAGCACCGCGCCGACCATGATCACTCCACCGATCCGTTCTCTGCTCATGGTCGCATGATGGATGCGCGGTCGAGGTTCGTCAACCGCAACACTGACCATCCCTCTCCCCCCGCGGCACCCTCCCGGCGATGCCCTACCTCGCCCAGCTCCCGCCGTACGGCGTCGCCCGCGACGTCGCAATCCTCACCGCCATCTCCGCCGGCCGCCTCGACCCGCCCACGTGGGTCCGCGTGACGATGGGGCGCGTCGCGCTCGACGTCTCGGCCGACTACCTCACGATCGAGGGGGAGCATGTCCCGATGTCCGCGCCAGTCGCGCAGGCGGCGGTGGGCGCGCTCGACGCGCTTCTTCCGACCCCTGCCATCGTGGACGCGATCGAGCGGGCGGCCACGATCATCCCGCTCCCGGTCTGGTCGCCGCCGGCCGGACAGGACCGCGCCGCGCAGATCACGAGCCCGGTGCTGGCCCTGTGCGAGGAGCGCACGCGACGGGCTTTCGAAGATCGGCGGATCGAGCCGGGGCAACTGGTCGCCGGCCATCGAAAGGACGTGGTTCTCGCGCCGTTCATGCCGGACGGGCGCGTGGTGATCTACGGGGCGCGGTGGACCGACGGGCGCCGACTACAGCCCGTGTTCCCGGTGAGCCCGGGCACCGGCCACGAGGCGGGTTATGCGGACTATTCGCATGGGATTCGGGCTGTGCGCGACGCCTGCCTGCTCGACGGCGAGCCCACCACCCTCACCGCGATCCTTCAGACGCCGGAGCTCGCCCTGCTGGTCGGGGGCCCGGTTGCGCACCTGCGGTACCCGTCGCCGGTGATCGCGGCGCCGCCCTCACGGCCATCGGCCGCCGCCATCTCGGCGCAGCCCACCCTGCGGCGCGGGACACAGGGGGCGGCGGTCGTGCGGTTGCAGGTGGCCCTCGGCAGGGCCGGGCATCCGGTGGCCCCCGATGGGTACTTTGGGAGCCAGACGGAGGGGGCCGTGCGGGACTTCCAGGGAGCCGAGGGGCTCACGGTCGACGGGGTCGTGGGCAAGGATACGTGGGCCGCGCTGGACCGGGCGGCGGACGGCGTCCCGTCGACCGTGCCCGACACGTCGCGGCTCCTCCTGCCCCTCTCGGACGTGGAGCGCGTGGCGGTGTTCGGGAGCTTCGAGTGGGTGCCGGCCCCGCGCCCGGACGAGCCCGGGGCCATCCGGATCCTCGGGGGGTGGGCGCGGGACAACATCGTCACGGTCGAGGTCCCCCAGCTCCGCGCGGTGCCCGGGACCGTGAGCGGCAGGATCACGTGCCACCGCGACGCGGCCCCGTCGATCCTTCGCTTCTTCGCGGCCGTGGAAGCCGCCGGCAAGCTGTCGCTGGTCAAGAGCTTCGACGGGTGCTGGAACCCGCGGATGGTCCGGGGCGGCACCACCCTGTCGAATCACAGCTTCGGCGTCGACTTCGATCTCAACGCGAAGTGGAACGTGCGCGGGACGCGGGGCGCGCGGCAGGGGGAGTACGGGAGCGTGGTGGAGCTCTACCCGATCGCGGCGGAGTGCAACATCGGATCAGGGCTCGGGTGGACGGTGCCCGACCCGATGCATTTCGGGGTCAGGCAGAAGGGGTAGCGGTCAGAGCTTCACCCGCCGGCCGCCACACAGCAGGGTCATCCACGGCTCGCGCGGGTCCTCGGGGTGGCGGTAGTACGTCTCCCCGCACGCCTCGCACACGACGTTTCCCGAGGCCCGCCCGTCGTCCTCCTCGGGCACCGGCTCGCCCAGCACGAACATCTTCCACAACTTGTGGAGCAGTCGCCGCAGGATCCGGCGGGCTTCGCGGGCGTCGTCGGTCATGGCTTCGCGAGCGCCCGCAGCACATCGCTCCGCTCAAGCCGTGTGAGCGCCTTCACCTCGTGACGCCGAGCGTCCTCGTGGCTGACGTTCATCAGGGCGCCGATCACGTCGAGCTGATGGGCGCCCCGGTCCGCGACATCGAGCGAGCAGGTCTCCGACATCTCGTCGATCTCTAGGTCGGGGAAGGCGAGCCTGATCGTTCCGGTATTCGGGTGGACCTCGATCGCGAGGTGGTGCCGGCATCCCGCGTACGGGCACGGCCGTTCGCCGTCCACGCAGTCGGCCCGCGTCCGGGGCCGCTCGTGATCCAGCGGCAGCCCCACCACCGCGGCGACCAGCGCCTCTTGCTGCGCCTCGGTCATCACCCGCGGGGGCGTCCGCCCCGGGCGCTCCTTGAGCGCCGCCACGTGAAGCACGGTGTCGAGATCGTCTTGGGCCTCGGACTCCGCGGGCTCGTCCAGATCCGCCTGGTCGATCTCCTCGATCGCGATCACGCGGCCGCCCCCAACGCAGGTGGCGACCCGAGGCGGGCCTGAGCCACCCGCACCGCGACCGGGCTGCGGTCGATCCCCACGAACCTCCGACCGAGCGCGAGCGCCGCCTCCCCGGCGGTGCCGGACCCCATCGTGGGATCGATCACCAGATCGCCCGGCAGGCTGAAGGCCTTCACCACCCTCTTCAGCAACCGCACGGGCTTCTGGGTGGGGAATCCAGTCCTCTCCCTCGAGCTCGGGGCGATCACCCCGATGTCGCTCCACACGTCGTTGAGCGGCGCGCCGGGGCTTCTCCTCGAAGGTCACGATCGACCGCACCCGCGCCCCGTCCTCGCCGATCACCGCCTTCTGCGCGCGCGTCCCCCAGGTGGCCACCGTGCTCGGGGCGAGCGGCTGGTAGAGCTGAGTCCAGCGCGCCTCGCGCCGGTCGACCACGAACCGGATGAGGTAGTCGTGCGAGCGGTTGCAGCGGGAGGCCTGCGTCCCCCACCGGCGATACGCCCACACGATCTGGTCGGTGAACCCGCCCTGACCGGTGAACAGGCTCTCGCCGATCTCGCGCACGATCGGCTGGAACCGAAGGTCGCAGTGGACCACGAGGGCCCCGTGCGGGGCGAGGGCGTACCGGCTCGCGATCATGAGCGTCAGGAGGTACTCGCGGAAGGCCTCGCGCGAGGGGAAGCGGTCGTCGAACGCGGGCTCCCCCTTGACCGTGAGCCTCCCCGCCTTCGTGGTCCAGACCTCGCCCGTACCGAACAGCGGGTCGCAGTACAGGAGGGCCGCCTGCCCCCGGTAGCGAGGGAGGATGTCGGTGGCTTCGCCCTGGTGGATCGTGAGGGTCGTCATGGTGTTCCCCGGGAGGGTGGCGAGCCTGCGACCCCATCCGGGTCCAGCCACGCCAGCGCGCGAGCGCGGGCATCGTCGGGCAGGTGGTGGGGACGCGCGATCAGCAGCGCGCGAAGCGACGCCTGGTCACCACCCGCAATGCATCTTTCCGTCCACTCCAGCGCCTGCCGTCTCTCGTCCGAGGACGGCTCGATCTGGCGGCGCACGCCCAGCACGCGCTCCGCGAACCGGAGTGCCATCCACACGATCGCGATCAGGAGCAGTGCGACCGACGCGATGATGGTCTCGGCGATCACTGCTCGACCTCGACCCGTCCGCCCGCGACCCGGATCCGCACGTCGGCCTGCGCGACCGCGCCCTCATCGTGCGAGATGTAGAGCGCCTTGTCGGCGCCGACGATCTCCACGATCTTCCGGATCATCCGGACCCACGCGAGGTGCATGGTCGGTGACAGCGGCCCGCCCGCTTCGTCGAAGAGCAGGGTGGTGCCGGCGGCGCCCGCGTTCTGCGCTTCGGTCGCCGCGATTGCCATCGCGAACACCCCGGCGAGGATCGCGCGCTGCCCGGGCGAGAACGTGCGATCGCTGCGAGGGTCGCCCTGCTCGTCGGCCACCGCGATCATCGCGTCGCACGACCCCACCGTGTCGATCTCGGTGACGGTCCAGCCTGGGCCGTAGCACTCGTGGAGCAGGGTCGTGGCGACCTCCGCGACGCGAGGCCCCACCGCGTCCACCTCATCCGCCTGGATCCCGTTGCGACCGAGGACGGACGCGAGATGCCCCCAGTCCTCCGCATCGGCCAGCGCGCTCTCGCGCTCGCGCTCGCGCTCGGCGAGTTGGGTGAGGTTCTGCGCGACCACCGCGCGGCGTTCCTGCGCGGTCGTGTGCACGGCGCGGGCGGCGGCGAGATCCGCGGTCGCACCCGTCAGCGACAGCGTGCCGGCCGCGCGGCGCGACCGCCCTTCGAACGACAGGACGACGTCGTGCACCTCAAGGTCGAACAGCGCGGCGCACACCCGCACCTGATCGGCTTCGATCGGCGTCCGCTGGCGCGCGATCTCCGCGAGGCCGGCGTCGGCCGCGGTGAGCTTCGCGCGCCCCTCGGCGATCTTGGCGAGCGCGAGGCGGCGATCGAACAGCACACCGCGAGCGTGAGCGGCCGCCACGCGCGACGCGCGCGCCTCTTCGATCTCGGTCGTGAGCGCGCCCTTCTGGGCCGCCGCCACAAGCTCCTCGGGTGATCGCTCCCGGTCGGCCGGGATCGCGGCGAGCTTCGCCTCAAGCTCTCCCCTCTCCGCATCCAGCTTGCCCAATGTCGCACGCAGGTCACCGAGACGTTGCTCGGCGGCTTCGAGCGCCGGGACCTCGGCGGCGATCGGACGGGTCAGGTCGATCGCCGCGGAGGTCTGCTCGTAGCTCCGCTCGGCCTGATCGAGCAGGCCTACCCCGACCGTCTCGGCGATCCCGCTGAGCACCAGCGCGAGGGTCGCGAGGTCGCGCTCCCGCACGGCTTGATCGTAGGCCTGCCTCGCTTCGGCGTAGACCTGCTCGGCGGCTTCGACCGTGGCGGGGACACCCTCCGGCAGCCTCGCCGCGGCGTCGTCGCGGTGCACCTGGGTGATCTGTCGATCGAGGTCCGATACCAGCACCTTGAGCGTCGCCACGGCCACGGGATCGGCCTTCGTGATCCGCTCATCATCGGCGGCGGCGGCCTCCTGAGCGGTGTGCAGTGCGATCTCGGGATCGTCCCCCTCGGCGACATAGTCCACCACCCCGCGCAGGGCGGTCGCGCGGATCTCGTGCACCCGCGTGCATTCGTCGAGTTGGGCCGCGGCGTGAGCACGGCGGGCGTTGAGGTCGGCGAGGAGCGCCTGGCAGGAGGCGTTCGCAGCGAGGTACCTGCGCACCTGCTCGGGCCACGACCACCGCTGACTCGCCACGGCAAGCGTGGCGTCTGCATCCCGTGTGAGCCGTCGCCACGCGTCGCGGATCGCGGGCATCGGCGCGACCGTCTCGCGGAGCGCCGCGCGCGCCGTGTCCACCGCTCGCTTCTCGTCCGCGTGCTGAAGGACCAGGCGATCAAGGTCGGTCGCGTGGGCCCGGATGGTTGCCTCGCGCTCCATCAGGCGCAGGTGCGGCGCCATCGCCTCCTCGGTCTCGGCGCGCTCTCGCCCGATGGCCCGGAGCCGGCGCTCGATCGCGGCTCGTTCCGCCGATCGCCGCTCGTTCTCGCCGGTGCGCTCCTTCGCGATCGCGTGCGCCCGCGCGATCGCCTCGGTCAGGGCCACGTCGAGCGCCGCGACCCGGACGATCCGCTCGTCCACCGTGCGTTCGGCCTGCTCGATCTCGGCCTCGATCGCGGTCAGATCGCGCTCGGCCTGCTCGACGGCGTCCCGGCTCGCCAGGGCGGTGCGGTGCTCGTCGGCGTGCTCGTCGAGCGTCCGGAGCTTGTCGGCGGCAGCCTGCGCTTCGGCGCGCAGCCGGTCGCGGGTCTGCTCGAACTCGGCCACCGCGCGCGCATCGGCGACGATCTGCTCGGCGTGCGCGACGTCGCCCTCCGCGTCCGTGACCGCGGTGTCCGCGAGGGTGCGCCGCTCCTCCCCGGTCGCGCACAGGACCGTGCCGGCGCGCGGGGTCTTCGGGTCGCCGTAGAGCTCGGGGAGACCGAGCGCGCGGCGCAGCTCGTCGCACTTGCCCTGCAAGGTCGCGAGCGTCTTCTTCGCGTCGCGCTCCCGCTCGCCCGCCACCTTCGCGAGCCCTTCGAGGTACTCGACGCCGGCCACCCGGAGCAACACGCCTTTGCGCGGGCTGTCGTCCAGGTAGAGCCAGTCGCGGCGGTCCTGCGCGAGGAACGTGTGGGCGAAGTAGTTCGCCCGGTGGGGCAGGTTCTTGGTGGCCCACGCGTCGTACTCGGCCGGTCCGCTCGACGGGAGCGCGTCCTTGCCCTCGGCGTCCTTCAGCGGCTGTCCGTCGGCGGTGAGGAGCAGCACGTCACCGCTCTCCGCGACCACGCTGCCGTTCTTCTTCTTCGCGGCGAAGGTCTGTCGGGTCGTCAGGCCCTCCCCCGCCGCGCAGTCGAACCGGACGGACACGTGCGCGTCGGTCGGGTCGGTCACCGCGTCCTTCAGCTTGCCGTGGGTGCGGAGCGCGCGCTCCGGCAGCACGGTCGCGAAGGCCTCAAGCAGGGTGCTCTTGCCGGCGCCCGGCTCCCCGTGGATCGCGACCAGCTTGCCCGACAGATCGTCCAGGTTGATCTCGATCGTGTCGACGAACGGCCGGATCCCCCGGAGCCCGATGCCCGAGTAGCGGATCCACGCCGGACGCGGGACCGGCACGGAGGTGGCCAGCGCGAGATCGTCGAGCCGACCGAGGACGCGGTCGTGGTGGGGCGGGGGGCCGTGGAGCGCCCAGCGGGCGACGATCTTGTCCCGCACCGTTCGGGACTGGGAGACCTGCGGCGCGCGCGCCTCGACCGTGGCGATCTTCTTGGGGGCGAGGTGCACCTTCTTCGCGCCGGCCCGCTCGATCGCGGACCGGAGCGCGACAGCCTGCGGCGCCACCCGACCGGACTCCCGGGCCTGGAACGAGTAGCGGAGTTGCACCTCGGCGCCGGCGTGCTCGGTCAGGTCGTCGTCGAGCGAGAGCGTGGTGCCGTCCCAGTGCGCCTGCGCGACGTGGAGCGGCGTGGCGGTCGTGGGGATGCGCTCCCATCCGACCGGGCGCACGTCGCCGTGGTCCGTGTCGCCGAAGTGGACCAGCAGGTAGCTCTTGGGGTCGAGGTCCCCAAAGTCGGTCGGGCGCGGGCTGCCCGTGTAGACCACGGCTCCGTCGAGCCCCTCGCACTCGAAGTCGTGGCCCTTCCAGTCGTTCAGCGACTGCCCGGTGCCCCGCCACGCCTGCGCCCGGTGCACGTGCCCGAGCACCGTGATCGGAGCGCGGGCGAGCGCGAGGTCGTCGAGCGTCACCTCGAGGTCCGTGCCGACCAGGGGCTGCCCGACCCCGGTGGCGGACCCCCGCACCATCGCGTGCGCGACCAGCATGCGGGGGCCGTCGTGCTTCGCAAGCTCCTCCCCGAGCCGCTCCATCTGGGCTCGGAAGGCGGCCCGGAGCATCTGCTCGTTCGCCTTCTGGCTCGTGCCGCCAAGCTCGGCGAGCAGCGTCGCCTTGCACGGCCACGCCGCGCACGCGATCGCGACGCCCGCGACCACGTGCACCGCGTAGCCCGTCTCGACGATGATCGGGTGCTTCGCCCGCAGGTGTCGGAGGAAGTCCAGCTCGCCGAGACCGTCGTGGTTCCCGCGGAGGATCAGCACGCAGAAGCGGTCGGCGAGTCGCCGCACGATCCGGACCGCGACGTTTCGCTCGACCGCGGTCGACCGCGTCCGCTCGAACAGATCCCCGGTCAGGACGACCGCCTGCACGCCCCGCTCGGCCATATCGTCGGCCGCGTCGAGCAGCACCCGCTCGGTCTCGGCGAGGCGACCGTTCGGGCTGTCGTCGATGTGGATGTCGCCGATCGCGGCAACGACGGTCGGGGTGTTCGCGGCGGCGAGGAGGGGGGCGTCCATCACGCGACCTCCCGACGGACGGCGGAAGAGGCCTTGCGAGCCCTTCGTTCGGCCTCCCGCACGATCTTCACGGACGACTGCCCCCGGGCTCCCCGAGCCTTCCCCGCGGCAGCACGGAGAGCGTGACGGTTCGCGGCCGTGTTCGGCACGCACCCGTCCGCGTCCATGAGCGCATCGACGGCCTCGCACGGCACCGCGATCGTGGTCTCCTCGTTGTCGTAGTAGGTCTGGGTTTTCGCGACCTGCGACTCCAGGAACCGTCCGGCGTAGTGGACCGACACGGCGTAGCCGTTGGCGTTCGGGGCGAAGAAGAGGATGCTCTTCTTGCCCTCTTGGTCCTTGATGGACCACGTGTAGTATCCACGCTCCCCGGCCGACATCCGCGTGACCACGCGCTCGAGCACGGCCACTCGATCCTGCGAGGAGACCACCATCGCCGGCCACAGGATCGGCGTGAGCCACGCCAAGACGGGCGGGAGCTTCACCTTCAGTCGGGCGCGCGGGTGGGCGAGAACGCGATCGCGGAGGTGCCGCGCCTTCCCGAGCTCGTGCGCCACGCGCGACACCTGCGGCTCGCGGCCCTTGATTCTGCGCGGGAGGAGGTCGGGACGGTCCGTGGAGAACAACTCCCCGCTGCCCACCTTGCTCAGCCACTGTCCGTCGGGGCCGACCACGGTCCACATGCCGTTGATGTCCGTGAAGACTTGGCCCCGAAAGACCCGGCCGCAGTGGTGCCGGAAGTACCGAGTGTCCCCGTTCGAGAGCAGGGCACCGTCCTTGTCTTTGCGGTTGTGACTGCCGATCTCGTCATCTGTGGGCCAGCCGTCCGGACCGCGCTTGAACCGGTCCGCTCCCCATCCCCGATTGAACCGCTCGAGCGGGGACAGCCCTTCTTCTGTGCGCCGCTCCGCCTTCCGGATCACTGCCCTGTCCAGGGGCTCGGACAGGTCGCTCTTGGGCCCGAACGTGTACCCGAGCCCCTGCATCGCCCGGATGAGGCGGATCATCTCGACCGCGCACCGGAGCCGCAAGTCCCGCGGCATGCGCTTGAACTTGTCGAAGTCGTGCCGGCCGCCGTTCTGGTTCTCGACGTTGGCCACGTTCTGGAAGAAGTTGAACGCCGCCTGGCGACCGCCCACGTGGGCGTCGAACTCCAGGTCTCCCTTACGACCGACGACGCCGCAGGACTTGAAGATCGAGCGGTCCGGCCCGACTTTGAACCCGCGCGATCGCAGGTGCTCGACCAGCTTTTCGAACGCGGCCTCGACCCCGCGAAAATGCACCTGGCGGCGCGCCTCTTTGGCCTCGCAGGTGTCGCCGGGTTGGTTCTCCCACTCTTCCCAAATGGCCACGTGGGTGTCGGAGAAGTGGATCTCGCCAGTGCGAGGGAAGGAGGGCTCGATGGTGGTCTGTTCGGTCATGGGTCCAGCACGGCTAGCCCGCCCCGACAGTCGTGTTGTACGACTGCCAGGTACGGGCCGGACGTGTGGAGTGTGGCGGGCGCGAGCTACGCGGTGGCGGTGGCCCCCTCGGTGGGAGAATCGGCCGGGGTGGTCTTCCCTTTCTCGTCTTCGTCGGCCTCTTCTTCTGGATCGTCGCGCTCCGAGCGCTCGATCGCGGCCATCCCCTGCGCCCGCGATAGGACGGCCGCGAGCTTCACTGCGTCGGCGCCCGCCTCGGACAGGCCGGGCAGAATCAGGGCGCGGTTCTCCTCAGAGATCTCCGCGAGCACCGCGTCAAGCTGGGCACGGAGTTTCTCCGGCTTGGCCGGGATCGCGGCGATCCAGTGGCTGCGCAGGTCCTCCCACGTCGCCGGGATCTGAGCCGGCAGCATCCCGCGATGTTTCGCCTTGATCAGGCCCGTATCCTCCGTGATCAAGATGCGCCCAGCGGCCGTCGCGACCGTGCGCTTGTTCTTCGTCCCCTTCGAGATCCGAACGTCCTTCATCAGGTAGAAGACGTTGTCGGCCCAGCCGCGCCAGAGGATGCGAAGCTCGTCCAGCGGCTTGCCGCTCCCACGGAACGCGAGGTCCTTCACCTTGTACGTCTCTCCGGCATCCCGTCCGGTCTGCGCCGCCTCATAGGCCTCGCACGACAGCGCCGTCAGCCAGATGTTGACGCCCGTCCCGCGGATCCGGTCAAGCTCCACCTGCACCTGCTCGTGCAGCGGCTGGGCCGCGCTCCACACGGCGCGGTAGGCCTTGGCCTCCATGTGCTCGACCCCCTCCTTGCCACACGCTGCGAGGTTGATCAGCCGCTCCATGCCCGCAATCGAGTCGACCGCAAAGTGCTTGTACGGCCGGCGCGCTTTGGCTTCCGGCGGAGACCCCTCCGGGGGCGGCACTGGCGCATTCAGGACGTCCCGGAAGTAGCGCAGCCCCTGAATCAACTCGTCGTACGTGTCGGGGAACACGTCGTAGTGACCAGGGTGGTGGTGAGGGCTCATCCCTTTGAGCCCTTGCTCGACCGGCATGATGAACATGTGGTCCACCGTGGAGACGTAGTGCGTCTTCCCGACGTTGGACTCGCCGGTCAGGATGGTCTTGTGGGGGGACTTGTCGTGGGCGGTGCTCACCGCGGTGGGCGCGGCGAACTTGTTCTTGGGGGGTTGCGGAGAACGGTTCTGACTCATACCCCCCAGCATCGGCACCCGCCCCGCGTCAGTCAATCCCCGCCCTGACCGCTCGTGGCGGCCGCCCGAATCGTCAGGGCCCCTTTGACCGCCCTCTCTTGGGCGGATGGCCGGCGGCGGGCTCGGGCTCGGTGGCCGGGTCGTTGCCCACCTGATGCAGGACGGTGGCGCGGATCGCTCGCAGCACCTGCGGCGAGAGGTTCGCCCAGTTCTCCATGAGAAGCTCGCCGGTGACCCGGTGATCCTCGGTCACGCCCTTCCCGGCCCCGGTGAGCTTGAACACGGAGCGGCTCCTCTTGGCCCACTCCCGCCACTCGTCGACCGGGTTGCCGAACACCTTCGCGAACGCGACGCAGTACGCGTCGTCGTCGAACGCGCTCATCTTGCCCGACTCGATCATCGCGATCGCCGAGCGGGAGCACTTCAGCCCCTGCTCGCGGATGAGCAGGGCCAAGTCCTGCTGGGATCGCTCGTGCCCTGGACGCGTTCGGGCTTCCCGTAGCTTCTTGCCGAAGATGCTGGGTTCACGGCTCATGGTGTGCACGAGGGGTGGCAGGCGACGGACGGCTTGTCAATCGCACCGCTGACAGTTAAGAGGGAGGTATGGCTCGGCACCGCGCCGGCCCCACTGACCAGGAGCCTAAGTTGTCCAGGACAAAAAAAGAAGCCCCCAAGAGCGATCAGGCTGCGTCAGGGGGGGCATCCCCCGACAAGACCGCACCTGCACGTTTGTTGCCCCCGATCCAGACCGCCGCGGTGCTGCCGGTGAAATTCACCACGACGCGCGCGGCAGAAGGGGGTGCCGAGCTCGCCCGACTGAACGCGCGCCAGCGGGAGCTGCACCAGCAGCGGACGCAGATCGCGCACGACCTCCGCGCGCTCGACGAGCGCCGCATCCCGCTCGAGGAGGCGCTCAGCCTCGCCGCGGCGTCCAGGGAGAAGGACGGCGAGGTGCTCGTCCTGCCGATCTGGGTCGACTGCGAGGCGCGGCCCGTGGCCGGGAGGCCCCACACCTACGACGTGTTCCGCACGGACACGACGCCGCGCACGCTCGTCCGACAGGTGACGGTGGCCCCCAAGGCGACGCAGGAGACGCTCCCCGGGATGGCGGTCGACCCGAGCCTGCCCGAAGAGCAGCGCCGACTGTCCGACGCGATCACCAAGGCGCTGCGCCCCGCCCTGAACGACCCGGGCGCGGGCGACACCGCGAACACCGACGAGCACGAGGGGGCCCACTTCACATGAGCGGCAAGCTGATCGTGATCGAGGGGGCGCGCGGCTCGGGCAAGAGCACGGCGCTCCGAGCGGCGCTCCTGCGGCTCGGATCCCTCCTCTCCACGCCAGTCGTGGCGACGAGCGAGCCGACCTACGACACGGTGCCGGGCGGCATCATCCGACGTCTCCTGACCGGCGAGTCGCTGCCGCTCGACGACCCCCGAGCGC
>ERZ869921.567-NODE-567-length-21204-cov-4.700837_pt1 | contig 21204 bp, 21 predicted proteins | sample MGYA00579310_ERZ869921 | MGnify/ENA primary metagenome ERZ869921 (study PRJEB32216, sample SAMN09231816) | wastewater metagenome | place: USA: Maryland | collected 2016-06-21 | study: EMG produced TPA metagenomics assembly of the PRJNA472060 data set (Reclaimed...
AACAAACTCACAGTTTGCTCAACGATTGAACGGAACTAGTCTTGCTAATCAAGTCGGAACTGGAATAAACATAAGTATTAGCAGTCGAAATTGCCGCATTAATGGCTTTTCAAATTATGGAGGACTTGCTAATGTTCATCCGATTGGCAACGTAATTTTGATAGAATCAGCAGCCAATAACTGCATTGTAGAAAACATTGGCACTTACTCTTCACCGTATGACTGTGGCACCGTCAATCCATCTAACGTTTTTGTCAACGCTGCTATTTCTACTTTCAACTGCATTTATCGCAATCTTTACGGAATTAATAGTGGCAGTACATCGCTCAACTTAGCAAGCTCAGGGTTTAATAATCGCTTTCGCAATATTGGCGGTCAATACGCAAAAAATCCAATTAGCATTGGAGGATTTAACGGCAACGCTCGTGGCTGTGGACAAGCCTCTGTAACCGCAACAGCAGGACAAGCGGGAAACCACTGGTCTGATATTTTTACAAGCGAAACGGCGGGACTTATAGTTGCACAAGCAAACGAAGTCACTTCGCAATCTGGAATCAGCCTAGTCGCTACTCTTGCGGCAACTTCAGGTTTTACAGGCGGCGGTGCGTGTGCGATGACATCGGTTGGCGATGAGCTATTGTGGGAGACTCCATACTTTATCCTTGGTCACACTGGGCTTGTTAGCGTCAGCGGTTTAATTGCAAACGTCACAACAACTTTTCAGTGGGACATCGGCAGCGGCTGGAACGGAACTTGGACGGCATTAACTAACGCAAATCTGATAGCGGTTGGAGCTATTAACCCTGCTATTGGAATTAAATTAAAGATTCGTGCAATTACAAATACCGCAAGTACAACAAACTCAATCAGTAATATTTCTATTGTTACAACGTCAACGGCATCGGCGCAGCAAATATTGTACCCTAGTGACCCTGATGCTAACGGAGTGATTGAAAACCTTATCGCTGGGTCACGAATTCAAGTTTACAACGAAGATACAAACACAGAACTTTACAATGAAGTAGTTTCTGGTACTTCTTATGTCTATAGCTATTTGAATGGTAGCGATATTTCATTAGGTGACACGATTCGCATCCGAGTGGCTAAACTTGGCTATTTGCCACAAACACTTATCGCTCTTGCTACAGCTACAGGGTTTTCAGCAGTGGCAAACCAATTGCTAGATGGAGTTTATACCAGCAACGCAATCGACGGATCAACTGTTACAGAGTTCACGGCGGACTACCCAAATGTACAGATTGATATTTCAGATCCCGATCAAATAACTACAGTTCAGCGTATTTACGCATGGATTCGCTATACTGAAACTACAAATACTGGCATAGCCAAGTGGTTTGATGCCATTGTTGCAAGTGATGATGTAAATTATGAAATCAATGCAAGCGTCCTTAATTTAAAACTAGATAATACTCAACCAACGCCAGTTCTCATTGGGGGCGGGCGTTTATTTAAAAGTGATGGAAGTAGTGTTATTTCTCCTACTTCTTCTTCAATCCAAATGGATCCACAGCGTATATATTCCACTGGGGGTGGCAGCGGTGGATCTTTAACTGCCGCAGATGTATGGAATTACGGTACCAGAACTTTAACTTCTGGAGCCGCTCCAAGCGCAGCTACAATAGCTTCAGCAGTTAGAACTGAACTTACTACTGAATTATCTAGAATAGATGTAGCGACTAGTACTAGACTTCCAACTACAACGTATACCTCCCCACCTACATCCGCGCAGAATGCCTCTGCAGTGCGCTCAGAATTGGCTGTAGAGCTAGGTAGAATAGATGTGGCTATATCCACTAGGAATGCAATAGCCCCCGACAACGCGTCAATTACAGCGATTAAAGCTAAGACAGATAATTTGCCAGCAATTCCCGCTGCTAGAGGCGATATACCAACTGCTGCACAAAACGCTTCAGCAGTCCGATCTGAATTAACCACTGAACTAGCACGTATAGATGTGGCTACTAGCACTAGATTAGCAACAGCTACTTATAGCTCCCCTCCAACTGCATCACAGAATGCTTCTGCGGTACGCTCTGAATTAACAGTTGAATTAGGAAGAATAGATGTAGCTATTTCTACTCGAAATTCTATTGTGCCAGATAACGCTTCAATTACAGCGATCAAAGCTAAAACTGATAACTTACCAGCGGTTCCAGCGGCAAAGTCTGATATACCAACTGCCCCTGAAAACGCTTCTGCGGTACGAACAGAATTAACTACAGAATTAAATAGATTAGATGTGGCTGTTTCTACAAGAAATGCTACAGCCCCTGATAACGCATCTATTGCTGCAATAAAAGCCAAAACGGATAATCTACCTGCTAACCCAGCAGCAGTTTCCGATATACCATCTGCTGCCGGAAATGCTTCTGCGGTACGAACTGAATTAGCTACTGAATTAGGGAGAATAGATGTGGCAGTTTCCTCTAGAAACTCTATAGCCCCTGATAATGCTTCAATAGCAGCTATAAAAACTAAAACAGATAATTTACCAAGTGATCCAGCTAGCGAGGGTAATGTTGATGAAGCTATCAAAGCAGCCAAACTAGCGGCAGCTATCAGTGCATCTATATGAAAAATAAAATAATAACTATAATTTTAATGCTATTCTTAACTTCTTGTACTTCTATTGTTCTTCAAAAACGAATAAAAGATTACAATAAATTAACATCAGGAGAAAAAGAATTATACAATAATTTATCAGATGAGTTTTCTCATGGGGATAAAATGAAAATAATTAAATATTTTTAATCTACTGAGTTTCCAACTAATGCATCTTCACCTAAATAGAAAACAAAATCATCTGAAATGCGTATACATTTTGACTTAGAAACTTTAATCCAAAGTTGGTCTAAATAAGTAAATTTTTCATTTATATTAATAGTTTTAAACGGTACTTCCATATTATTTTCAGGATCTGGTAAATTTTTAATTAAATCTTCTAAATTGTCTGCTACCCCTAGGTCTTCCCAATACTCATCTGACCTAAAGGCTGTCCACTTACCGTTTACCTTATCAAAGATTACTCCATTTTCAAGCCAATATTCTAATTTCTTAAATATATTCATAAATAATTTTACTAGCAATAATCAGTGTAATGTTACATAATGAATAATATAAGTGCCTTACAAATATAATTATTTGTAGGGCTTTTTTGTTTTAAATTTATGGCTAAGAAAAAAAATAAAAATACTGATGTCACTAGGGAATTTTTCCCAGAATCAAGTACGTATCGTAACAATGGATTTTCATTAAGAGAATTTGAATGGACACCAAAGCAACGAGTTTTCATTAATACTCTTTTGACAAATAAAAATAAAATAGTTTTTTGTAAAGCTCCGGCAGGGGTAGGCAAAACTTTATGTGCTACATATGCCGCTTTAAAATTAGTTAAAGAAGGAAAAGCCGATAAAATACTATATATAAGAAATCCAGTTGAAAATGCTAAAAGTATTGGATTTTTACCAGGTGATTTATCAGAAAAAATGAGCTGGGTTATTCAGCCATTGCTTGATCAATTAAATCAATTAATGCCAGAATATCAAGTACGCGATTTAATTAAGGATGGTGTTATACAGGGGGTTCCACTTGGATTTATCAAGGGCACTAGTAATATCAAAACAGTAATGATTATTGATGAGGTTGCTGATTTAACTGCTCAGGATTTGCTACTATGCTTAACTAGAATTGGTAAAGACTCTAAAATCTTTTTAGTTGGCGACGTCGCCCAGTGTCACGTTAAAAACAGCGGCTTCTTGAAAGTATTCAATCTATTTAATGATACTGAATCAAAAGAGAATGGAGTTGCAACATTCCAATTTGGCATAGATGACATTATGAGAAATGAAATTCTTAAATATGTTATATCTAAGTTTGAAACCCTAAGAGAATAAGTGTAATTAAATATTATGCCGACACCAACAGGAACAATACCAGACGGTCTGGGAGTTTTAGGTTTACATTTGGGAATAACAGAAGCTGATGCTTTTTTATTCTTAACGCAAAGTACTGGAACTGCTAATCAATTAGATGCTTATCTTAGGTATCAAGATGGCAGCAGCGTTCCATTATTTAGTACTAATACAAAATCTATACGCGATGGAGTAGCGACACCAACCTACGATATTGGTGCTGATGGTGACTTCTACATACAATATGGTGAGACTCCAACTTTCTATGGTCCTAAGTCAAGCGGATCATGGGGAGTTGGAATTCCACTGATTGGCCCACAGGGTGAACATGGTGTACCAGCAGAAGGTTCTGAATTAGTAATTAATACTACTACTAGTACTTTTGATGCGGTAAATGGAGCGCGACACATCGCATATAATCCACTTAATCTTTCAATCCCGGCTGGTTATATTAGTGGATTCGATGGTTATTTAGAGTCACGTACTCCAGGTACTGTTAAATTAGCTGTTCCAAGTGGCTTTCAAGTTACTTATGCTAATTTACCTTATAATATGACAGGGCGGCCTGTTTTAAACAGTCGTACTGGTGTTTTATATTATAATATTACTAGCTTAGGTCAAATGACCATTAGCGGTGATTATGTGTACACAAATAAATCGTGGCACCCAACTGATACTGGTGATGCTTTAATAGCTTACTGGGAAGCTGGGCCTTCTGCTGATGTTGGCGGCCATACTTGGCACCCAATTGAGTTCAATGATATACCATTTACAAATCAGCAAGCTATAAGATGGGAAGCTAAATTTGGATCCTTTAAAAATGCAAGATTAGTATATGAGCCATTACTAAATGGAGAGAGTGGCACTGACCTAGCAACATTTGCACCTAAATTAACTGGTGACACTAGCTTTAAAAATAGTTATGGATATAATTTAAGATTACCTGCCGGGGCAAATAGACCAATGAGATTTAAAAACCATACAGGGGACGCTTTTCCAAGCGCACCTTGTAGAATTTTTATGGCTGTGAGACATTTAAGTACAACTGAGGGTACACAGCAAGTGTTTTCTATAGATAGCGGTATAGCTTATGCTGCTGGAACTAATAATGATGGATTACATTGGATTAATGCATTTTATGGTTATCAATTTACAACTAAAAATACATCAGGAAGCTATGGTACAAAGGGCGCATTTAATGAAAATGTGACTACACCGCAACTTATAACTGTAGCAATTAGTGGGAATGGATCTGCTACAATATATTCAGATCAAAACATTATAACGGGACCAATGCCATCAACTTCTATTTCCTTCAGTAGATTTGAATTTAATTGTGGGATGCCTATGAATTTAGGTGGACTTGCTATAATTACAGGAGCATCAACCAATATTTCTCAAGAAATAGATGCTATGAAACAATTGTTCTTTAGTGGAAATCAATCAATATCATGAGTATAGAATATAAGGATGCTGTTATTTGCACTGGTCAATCTAATATGACTATACTACTCCAAGCGTTAATAGACGCCGGAGTAGACTCTGGTGTTTGGGTATCCGGTGAAGCTCAAGGTGGTCAATATTTAGCTAATAATACATGGTTATCTCTGGCAACTCCTTGGACTAGATCGAATTACTATAATCAAATTATAGCGAAACAAGGGGGTCGTAAATACAAAAGACTCGTTAGTGTATTTTGGCAAGGCGAATCTGATACAGATACCACTGCGTTATCCTTAGCTCATGCTGCAAAAGTTGAGCAGTATCATCGGTTCTTAGCTCAAGATTTATTAGAAGATGGCGGCCAATTATTTGAAATAATAGTTTTACCATGGAATACATCCATTGGTAATGGAACTGCTTATACAAATTTACGAAATGGTTTAATTAACTATGTAAATAAATCGCCTAATACTCGAATTTATATTGATAGTAAAGATTGGACTAGATATGATACTGTTCATATTAATAGCAGCGAACATAAAAAATATAGTTACTTATACATCAATGCTATTAATAACTTCTTATCAAGAAGTTATAGTACAACCGGCGGTGAACATGCTACAGTTCAATATGTTAAAGAATTATTAAATGTAGTTGGTGGTGGCAATGTAACCGCTCCGACTTCTTCTGTAACAGTTGGATCTTTAACAGTTTTCGATAGCACAGATGGTAAGAAAATTAAAGCCCTAGCGAATGGATCGAATAGTCAAGTTTTATCTATGTCAGGTGGCTTGCCAACTTGGGTGACATTGACAGCAGGGTCTGGTGATGTAACCGGATTGGCTAGCAGCGTTGTTACAAATCAATTGGCAATTTATGCTAATAATAATTCAAAGCAAATTACTGCCTTAACTAATGCAGATAGTGTTAAATGGGTTAAAGTAGCTATTGGAGGGGCCGTTGCATTAGAAGATCAGTCTACTACATTAGGTAGCCTTGGATTTACAACAGTTGGCTCTAATCTTAGGGCATTATCAATACCCGCTGCAACGTCTTGGGTATCTATCGCCCCTACTACAGGTGCTGTAACCCTAAGGACAGCTTCACAGACTAGAAGCGATATAGGGGCAGGAGATGTAACGGGAACTGGGTCATCCCCTCCAATAGGGTCTATTGCTACTTATAGTACAAATACTACTGGGAAAAACATTGGATTTCTTTCTAATACAGGTTCCGCTAAATGGCTAAAAATGCCCACTGATAGTAGCGTTCCGATATTAGAAGACGCTGCGACAACAATATTAAATTTAACGAGAGTTAGAGATGAGGCTTCTGCTTCAATTACATTACAAAATTCTGATAATGGCTCTATTATAAGAACAACAAATACAAGTGGAGATATTACTATAAGTATACCAGCGGGATTAACTGGCAATTTTTCTTGTATGATAATACAAGGAACCACACGGGCTGTGACAATCCAAGCGGCGGGTGGATCCGGCGTAACTGTTAATAGCTTTTCTAACTATACAAAATTAGCTGGACAGTATGCTGCTACTACTATTTTAGAAGTTGCTAGCAATGTATATATTTTAGCCGGAAATCTAATTGCATGATTATACTGCCGCATTTTCAAGGGGTTGCTACAAAATCTAATATAAATACATCATTTGATGTTAATACATTATCTCCGGCAATTTGGTTAGATGCAAGTGATTCATCTAAACTATTTAATGCTACAGTTGGAGGAACTACTCCGGCAGACGGGGAAATGGTTAAGAGATGGGAAGATAAATCTAGTAATTTGAGACATATCACAGAGTCTACAAATGCTCCTATCCGTAAGGTTAGCGTACAAAATGGTAAAGATATTATAAGATTTTCAGCATCTACTGGCACTAGATTAACTGCTTCTACAGCCGCTGACTGGAAATTTCTTCATGATGGAGCAACTTATTATGTTTTTGCAATAGTAAAATATGGAACATCTACTAATTCGGAGGCGGGGTATATATTAATTGATACATGTGGGGTTGCGTCTATAAATATAGGCACTAGTATATTATACGATGATAGAGTAGGTATAGGAAATAATTGCCATCGACATTTCACAGCAAAAGGACAAAGTGGAGCTACGGTTGTAAATATTTTCGTTCCGAATACCATAACACCAACGCAGTTTCTTTTACATACAATAAAAGGTGATAGCGATGCTATTAGCGCTGCTAATAGATCATTTGGATGGGTAAATGGATTGGCATTAAGTTATAGTAATCTAGCCAATCAGGCTGTGTCATCTTTAAATCCAACCTATCCACTTAGAGTTGGACAATCTGGACTTAATGGAACTCCATTGGAAGGGGATATAGCTGAATTAATTATAGTTCCTAACGAAATAACTACACAGCAAAAAAATAATTGTGAAAACTACTTACTAGCTAAATGGGGTATAATTTAATTGATATATAGTAAAATACTATGTGAAGATTTTTTTAAAACATACAAAATCTCCTGGTGATATTTTAATGCTCACTGCTGCTATAAGAGATTTACATTTAGCATATCCAGATAAATATATTACAAATGTACAAACTTCAGCAATGGATATATGGAAACATAATCCGTATATAACAAATTTTAAAGAATCTGAAGCTGACCTAGTTATTGATACTCAATATAAATTAATTAATAAAAGTAATAATAATGCTCATCATTTTATACATGCTTTTCATCAAGATTTAGAAAATCATTTAAATATAAGAATACCAGTAACAAAAGGTCACGGCGATATTCATCTATCAGGCGACGAAAAAAGATGGATGAGTCAAATAAAAGAAATGGGTATTAATGATAATTTCTGGATTATATCTGCGGGTGGAAAATTTGATTTCACATCTAAATATTGGAATCCAGAAAAATGGCAGGAAGTAGTAGACCATTTCAAAGGCAAAATCACTTTTGTACAAACTGGTTTAAATAACCATTTTCATCCACCATTGCAAAATGTAATTGATTTAAGAGGTAAAACCAATTTACGTCAATACATAAGATTATTTTATCATAGCATTGGCGTTTTGTCAACTATTACTTGCGCTATGCATTTCGCTGCGGCTGTGCCTTCTAAATTCCCACTTAGGAATAGGCCATGTGTAGTTGTGGCTACTGGGATGGAGCCGCCAACTTGGGAAAAGTATTCTACTCATAAATATATCACGCGCGCGGGCACGATGCCATGTTGCATAAATGGTGGGTGTTGGCGCAAGTATTGTGCAGTATCTGAAAATGCTGAGCCTATGGAGAGCAAACACTGTTTACACAAAGTTAGCTATCCGATTCCAAATGGATACGAAGATAAATTTAAAGAATTTTCAATACCAAAATGTATGGATGATATTAAATCATCGGAGGTTATAGCTGCTATTGAGGAATACTATAATAATAATTTATTAGAATATAATAACACAAGTATAATTAATTAGTGTAAGCGTGACATATTATGAGAAAACTAAAATGGGTAGATTTTTTAAGACTAAGTAGAGATGTGAGAAATAGTTTTATTGGTTTTACAGTGGATAAGAATAATGTAACTACATGTTACGAAGCTGGAGAAGAAAAGAAATACCAATCAGCATTAAAAAGAATTAAAAATAAACAAGAAGATGTCTAAAATATTTTGTCAAGAATGTGGAGTTGGAAATGAGTTCAGTAATACTGGTAAAAGACCTAATTTTTGCTATAGTTGTGGATCAGCATTTCCATGGAATAGAGCAGTCGCAGCTAAACCTACGCAAACGCAAAAACAAGAAGTTTCTATAGATGATTACGATGAAGAAATTGATCTTTCTGGAGCTATATCATTTGATATAGGAGTGTCTAATAATAAGGGTATAACAATTGGCGATCTATGTAAAAATCCATCATCAATGGAAAGTATAAGTAGAGTTTCACCAAGAAATGCTAAAAAGAACTTAGATTCTTTGAGGCAGAGAGTCCGTGAAACAAGCCGAATTGATTTAGATTAATGTATAAGTTTGAAGACAAGATAGAAGTCATAGATAGTATACTATCTAAAAAGAAAAATCAATGGCAGTTAAATGCTATTAATGATTTAGATTATAGTGATGTTTGTCAAATCATAAGATTTCATATTTATAAAAAATGGCACCTGTGGGACCAAACCCGGCCATTAGAAAATTGGTTAGCTGGTATTATTCGTAACCAAATTAGTAATTTAATTAGAAATAATTATGGTAAACTAGCGCCGCCATGCAACGATTGTCCATTTAATAATGGCAATAATTTATGTGGATTTACAGCTAGTGGAGTAAGAGATAGTTCCTGTGAATTATATGGTAAGTGGTTAAAATCACATAAAGATGGTTATAATATTAAACTAGCTCTTTCTTTAGAAAGATCAGATTTAAATAATAAAACTATTGATTTACCAGCACAAGAAACTTTTGACCTTGAAAGTGCGACTCAGAGGTTTCATAAAAAAATGGAATCTATTTTAAATAAAAGGTTATATTATTTTTATGATTTAATTTATATTCAAGGTAAAACAGACGAAGAGGTTTCTGTTATAATGAATTTTAAAAATAATGAAAATGGCTATAATGGAGAAAAAAGAATCCCAGGGTATAAGCAAATTTTCAATATTAAAAATGATATTATGAAAGCTGCCAAGCAAGCCATTGAAGATTTTGACGTTATATACGATCATGAGTAAAAATAAAAAAACTATAGAATTAGATAATAGAGCCGATCGAATTATTAATGAATATAGATATGGTTTAACAACTGATCAGCAAAAATTTATTGAAAAGAATTCTACTTGCACGGATTTACTTAAATTAGCTCAAGATTGTTTTAATGATATATCTATTGATGAACATGCTGATCAATATAAGAGTGTTAAGAATTATTTAATTAAATTTAAAAAAGGAATTAAATCTACTTTTTTAACAGATGAGCAAATAGAATTTATTCAAAGTAACGGATCTATTGTTAGACCAATTGATATTGCTCGCCAGTTCTTTCCGAATTCAGATAGTAACTTAGCAAAAGAATCACAAACAATTGCGGCTTTAGCTAAAGCACTCGGCGTTCCATGGGAGGGTGATACTACAGAAATTGATGAGGTAGATGGAGATTATGAACCGCCTAAAACAGATTTCCAAATTATTGAAAAGATGAATAGAGCGGATATCAATTTAAAACTACATGTAACCAAATTAGACGCGAAAAAAAGAGAATGGATCGCTTCCTTAAAAAGAAATATGCATTCGCCTCGATTTTTAGCTATCGCTAATTCTATTCGACGCAAAAAACTAAGAGATTTATATGAAAGCGAATTTGTAAAAGCTACATATGATAAACCAGATTTAAATGCCGAAGAAACAAACATGTATATTACATTGTGTAATGAATATGTTTTAGATGTTACAATAACAGAACAAATAAATATTCTAAATGATCGACTTTGTGAAACAACAATGGATGATGAGAATGCTAGAAACTTTACAGTTTCACTATCTAATGCACTAGCGGCTAAAACAAAAGAATCAAACGAATGTAAAAGAAGAATTACCCAATTACAGCAAAGCTTGAGTGGCTCTAGGGCAGAGCGATTAAAAGATATGGCTACTCTTAATGAATCTTTAACTAAATTTGTAGAATTAGTAATGGAAGAATCTGGAAGAGAAAAGCTTCTAAGATTAGCCGAGGCTAAGAATTTAGAAATATCAGAAGAGATTAAAAGAATTGATAACTTTGATGAATTGATAGCTGAAGCATGGGGTATGAGTATAGAAGAAATAATTAAATTCTAATGGATTGTAAGATTTGCAATAAGGTATTAAAAAATACGAATGGATTACATAGACACCTAGGTGTTCATGATATTTCTATTCCTGAATATTACTATAAGTTCTTTCCTAGGTACGATAAGGGCAATGAAAGTGAATTTATAATTTATAAAAATTACGATCAATATTTTAATACTGATTTCAATTCCAGAGAAAACTTTGTATCATGGGCAGCGGATAATGAAAGTAGCCAAGAAGTAGCTGATTATTGCTTAGATACATTGAAAAAAAGAAGAGAACGCAAGAATGAAACTTATGTACCTTCCCAAGTTGAATTGAAAAGTTTACTTTTACCATCTTACGTAGGATTTGAGAAGATATTTGGTAATTTAGAAGACTTTTTTAAATTAGCAGATAGTATAGGATATAAACCAAGGTTTGATTACTTTTCAAGACCAAAGATTTACGAAGGGAATATAGAAATACTCATTGATACAAGAGAGCAGCGCCCTTTATCGTTCTCTCACCCAACAAAAGTAATGAAACTACCCACTGGTGATTATTGCGGTTCCAAGAACTTGTTTACTAATGTTTTTGTAGAGAGAAAATCAATACCAGATTTATATGGTACATTAACTAATAATGTAGAAAGATTTTACAATGAAATACAAAAAGCACAAGAACTAGGTTTTTACTTAGTAGTTGTAGTTGAAGGGGGCTATACAGAAACTATGAACTTTGAATTGAGAACAAAGTTTAAATCAAAGATAAATGGCGCTCATGTATTTCATGAAATAAGAAATATAATGTTAAACTATTCAAATATACAATTTTTATTTGCTGGCAGCCGACATAAGGCATCTCATTATATTGAGCAAGTAATCAGAATTGGGGGGAGTGTTCGCAATTATGATTTAGAATATTTAAAAGATAGAAAGTTACTATAATATGTCCTGGGTACAAGGAGAGCATTGTAAAAAAATTAAAAAAGGCACCTTAGAAACCTTAGCTGAAACAAAAGGTAAGATTTCTATGAAAGAAGCTCAGGTTTGGTTTGCTAAATTTTGCAAAGCTAACCCATCTTTTACAGTAAAGTTATTAACTGGAATTAGCTTAGCCCCTATTCAAGATATTGTTATCCGGTCCTTCTTCTTGCGTGATTCCTGTTTAATGATTGCGGGTCGTGGTTTCAGTAAAAGCTTTACAGTTTCCTTGTTTATCATACTGTATGCTATATTTAACCCAGGGTGTAAGATAGGTATATGTTCTGGCACGTTCCGTCAGAGTAAATTAATCTTTAAGCAGATAGAAAAGTTTATAATGAACGGCAGGCACGGTCAATTCCTACGACAGTGCTTAACAGGTAAGATGAGCCATAGTACAGACGCATTTGAAATGAGTCTTGGTAATTCTATTATTACTGCTCTACCATTGACCGAGAAGATTCGTGGTCAACGATTTAACTTAATGATTATTGATGAGTTATTATTGGTTCCATCTGAAATTATAAATACAGTTATACGACCATTCTTAACCGTAAAGCAAGGGGGCTTAGAGGCAGAGGCTTTACGAAAAGCTGAAGATAAATTAATTAAAGCCGGAAGAATTACTGAAGAAGACAGAATTAGAATTCCTGCAAATAAAATTGTTGGATTATCTTCTGCTAGTTATAAGTTTGAGCCGCTATATAAGGAAAACTACGAACCATATGTGGATATTATCACAAATCCAAAAGCCGAGGATGTTAATCACGTAGTTTTTAGATTTTCCTATGAAGCTACTCCGCCAGGGCTATTGGATTTAAAGAGCATTAAAGAAGCTGAAAGAACAGTATCTAAACAGCAGTTCGATAGAGAGTATAGAGCATTATTTGTTGATGACTCTGGTGGTTATTATGATTTAAAAGCTGTTGAAGCTGCAACTATTCCCGTTGGAGAGGAGCCATCGTTAAAAGCTAGAGGAGAGCCAGGTAAGAAATACATTCTTGCTATAGATCCTAACTATAACGCATCTGAAACTTCCGATAATTTTGCGATGGCTGTGTTGGAGTTAAACGAAGAGAATCGAAGTGGAACATTAGTTCACGCTTACGCTGTATGTAATAACAATACTGAGAAAAATGCTTTATATTTAAGATATTTACTCAGAAATTTCAATTTTCATTATATAATCATTGATAATGCTGGTGGTCCAAAGTTTATATCAGACTCGAAAACATTATTGAGAGATATGCCGGACTTACAGTTATTTGAGCATGATTTCTTAAATGGAGATGAGGGAATAAGAAATAGTAAAAATAATTACAACTATATAAATAAAAAGATAGTTCATTCCCAGGCTTTTAGTGTTAATGGATGGATACGATTAGCAAATGAAACCTTACAAGCGAATATTGAGCATAAGAGATTAACATTCGGATCAAGAATATTCTTAGATAAGGATTTCTCTAAAATAGTAAATGACACATTGCCAATTAAAGAAATATTTTATAGAGACAATATAGATACTAGATTGAGTGAAAAAGGATTAAAGGAAGACTTCGCTGATCACTTAAATATGATGTTAGAGCAAACTAAAAAGGAATTAACAATGATTGAAGTCTCTACAAATGCAGCGGGACATCAAACTTTCGATTTACCAAAGAATGTAAAGATGAATACTGGTCCATCTAGAGCTAGACGAGACTCTTATACTGCGCTGCTTTTAGCTAACTGGGGAATGTATTGTTACTATAAATTAATGGATGAGCCTAGCGAAGATGATTATGAAATTTTCCGTCCTAAATGGATTGCTTAAATAAAAAAGTTCCTTAATTTAATTAATAGTGTAGATATTAGTATAATTAATTGACTTTTTTAAATAAATTATGGCACGGAAACAAAAGCAGGAAACAAATTTTAGTATCGCTCAAGATAATGAAGGTTATTTTGCGGCAATGGCTTCATATGAAGAATCCTTTAATTTAAAGAAGTCTAAAGCTTCTAGAACTAATACTAGTTTAACTTACCCAGGAAATAAAACTATTAATGGTGAGTTAAATAATATTTCCAAAGGAGTTACTCCGTTTGAAGAGGATGTTAATGGAGTTTCTATTAAAGATGCCATTCAGCTTTGCCAGAAAGCTTACTGGAATGTTGCTATTTTTAGATCAACTATTGATATTCAATCCGAATTTGCAAATTCTAAATTACATTTTAAAAGCCCAAATAAAAGATCAGCTAATTTCTTTCAAGCTTGGTATGAAAAAATAAATGGCTGGGCATTGGGTCAAAAATTTTTTACAGAATGGTTTCGTTCTGGTAATGTATTTTTATTTAGATTCGATGGTGATTTAAATATTAAAGATTATAGAAAAATAATTCGTGCAGGTAAGGAAACTTTAGCGGCTATATCAACAACTAAAAAAATCCCGCTTCGATATATCATACTCAATCCTGCTGATATGAAATGTGATGGCGGAGTTTCATTTATAAATGCAAGATACCATAAAGTCCTAAACCCATATGAACGTGAAAGATTACGTGAACCCAGAACAGATGAAGAAATAGAATTTTATAATACATTACCACCAGAAACAAGAAATAATATAAAATCAGGAGGTGAAGTAACCTTAACATTGGATCAGGAAAGATTAACTGCAATATTTTGCGGTAAGCAAGACTATGAAGCCATGGCTGTTCCAATGTATTATCCAGTTCTTCCTGATATTAATCTAAAATTAGAGTTTAAAAAAGCAGAACAGATTATTGCTAGAACTGTTGATTATGCTGTACTTTTAGTAACAGCAGGGGAAAAGGAAAGATCAGCTAGTAAAAATAATGAACTTATAGCACTTCTTAGCGATCTGTTTTCTTCTGAAAGTGTAGGTAGAGTGCTAGTGTCTGATTATTCCACCAAAGCTGAGTTTGTTATTCCTGATCTAGGAAAAATATTTGGCAGTGAAAAATACCAAGTAGTAAATGAAGATATTGCACATGGATTAATGAATATTTTCTGGGGCAATGAAAAGTTTGCTAATTCAATGGTCAAGATTCAAGTATTCCTAGAAAGATTAAACCAAGCTAGAGAAGCTTATTTAAATTATTTCTTGAAACCAGAAATGAAGAGAATCGCAGAAATTCTCAATCTCCAAGATATACCGGAAGTAGTATTTGAGCAAATTAATCTCAAGGATGAGGTTGAATTTATGAAGATTTATACTCGTTTAGCTGAACTTGGAGTTCTAACCCCAGAAGAACTATTTGAAGCTATTGAATCTCATGAACTTCCATTAAATGAAAATTCAGTAATATCGCAGAAGGATTTTAAAGCTCTCCGCGACTCTGGATTATATCAACCATTGATAGGAAATAAAGCCACAACTGATCAGGGTGGTAGACCAGTAGGAACGAAGGCACCAAAACGCGTAAATGTAGGACCAATTGGAGCCTCTGTAGAAGATGAGCAATTATTTGCTGTGTCATCTATTGGAGATTCTTTAAAAGATTATTTTGACTTACGTGAATTAGTAGAAGCCGAGTATAAGGCCAAAAATAATATTCAAAGATTATCGAAGAAACATAAAGATATATGCCAAGCAACTGCGGATGCTATAATTTTACAAGAATCACAGAGCGATTGGACAACTAGTGTAAAGAATTATATAGAAGATCCTTCTATATTTAAAAACAACCAACAAACTGAAGAGATATATGAGATTGCCGCTAAACATCAATTAAATAATAAGTTAGCCGCAGTACTATATCATTCAAATAATAAAAAATCATGAAAGAAAAAATAGAAAAATATATGGGTAAAAGCTGGAGAACTACTCTCTGTGGTATACTGGGTGTAGCGGTATTTACTATTCATGAAAACCCAGATTTAATCGAATTTTTGCCAGATCAATTAGAAGCATCTGTTTTATCTGTATCTAAATTATTAGCTGCTATTCTGATTACGCTTGGATTTAGTTTTTCCAAAGACTATAATGTCACTGGATCAAAGATAGATGAAGTTTTTAAAGATAAAGAAGATATACCAAAAGCAGAACCAGTTGAAGAACTTTTTGTTAATTCACTAGTTCAAAAAACTAAGTTACCACCTAAACGTAAAAAAAGAACAGTAAACAAGAAAAAAGTATGAAATTTTTAATTCCAATTATAGCGGCATTTTCTCTAACATCATGTGCTTTACTAGATAGCACATCTGTTAAATATAATGACGATATTCAATATATTGTTTCTAAAACTAATTCTAGTGTTAAATTAGTAGCTACTAGTATCCTTTATCTTAGTAAAGATCAAGCAGATAAAGATAAAAAGAAGCTAATTATGAACAATTTAGCTGATCGTATTGATTCGTTTAATTTACCAACACATCCAACACCAGAGGTTGTTATTGAAAATATTGTAGCAGTTCTACCAGATAAAACACATTGGAAATTTTTAGCGACCAATATAGCTGAAAATTATGAAGTTTTTCTAACTGAAAATGAAAAGGTTACTGTAGATACTGTTTCATTATTTTTTACTGAAGTATCCAAAGCTTTACGAGAGGTTAGTTTAAAATGAATATTGTACAAACTATATTAGAAATAGTTAATAATATATTAACATTTCTTAGCGTAAAACAAAAAAACAAAAATAAAGAACTAGAGGTTATACACTCTGACGAAAATAAAAAAAGAATAGATAAATCAGAAGAAATCAAAATTAGAGATGAAGCTGAGAATCTAGTATATGAACTTGAAAACGCAAAATCTGAAGATGAAAAAGAAAAAATCCTTGAACAAATTCGCCGTAGGACTTCTCGCTAGTTTATTAATTTTTAATACTAGTTGCTCTTCTACTAAAAAAGAAGTGAAAGACTTTAGACAAGTTATACCACAGCAAAGCCAATCTCATTACGATGGTAATGTTAAAAATGGTGGCATAATTGAATTTTCAAAAGAAAAGGGATTTAAGCTTACACCTAATGCTGTTAAGAGATATGTTGAACTTACAAAACTTTATGGAGAGGATAATCTGCCAAAACTATCTGTAGGAGAAGGTTTGGATTATAGAGAAGATGGAATTTACTTATCAAATGAATATATGGTCGAATTTATGACCATGAATGAAAAATATAGAATTTTAATTAAATGATTTTATCTAAAGGATCACAAGGTCCGCTAGTAAAGCGGATACAGTTTTTTTTAATTGGATTGGGATTACTTAAATCTTCTGCCACTGGTTTTTATGGAGATAAAACTACTATGGCAGTAAGAGCTTTTCAAGCTAAAAATAATTTATCTGTAGATGGTAAGGTTGGTCCTAATACATTAGCTGAGATGATAAAATTAGGATTATCAGTTGAAGCTGCGCCTGTATCTAGCGCAAGTGGTTATCCAGTTAGGCCAGCGGGCGCGGTGCCATTAAGCGACAAACAAAAAAATAGTTTATTTGGAACCATTAAATGGAGAAGAAACTATAAATCTAAAGATAGAGAAGCTATTATTATTACAAATGGCTGGGATGATCAAAATATTATAATGACTAATGTTCCACAATTAGTTAAACTTGGTCTTAGTAAAACTGGAAATGTTTCTTGGCATAAAAAGTGTGAAAAGCAACTTTTATCTCTTTGGAAGGAATGGGATGATACGGGCTTACTAAAGTATGTGATATCTTATGAGGGTGCTTATAATCCAAGACTAATTCGAGGAAGCAGAACATCTCTTTCTCAACATTCTTATGGGGTAGCATTTGATATAAATGCAGCATGGAATGGGTTGGGTAAATATCCCGCTGGTCCTGGTCAGAAGGGCTGTTTATATGAGTTAGTTCCATCTATGTATAAATGGGGTTTTTATTGGGGCGGACATTTTTCTAGGCGCGACGGTATGCACGCAGAGGTGTATAAAATATTATAACTAATCAACATTAACAGTGTAACATAAACAATGGAATTTAAATATACAAGTAAATTTTCTATAAAAGCTTCTTTTACTAAAAAGGACTTCTTATTTGGCAGTTTAGCATCAAAACAAAATATATCACAAGAGGTATTAAAGGATTTAAAACAATTACTTCCAGACAAACAAGAGATTAAAGAAAATCCAGATTTAATCTATACATGCTTCAACGCTGCTGTAGCAAATTTAATTAATTTAAATGGAGATGGTATTCTAACTGATACTGCTCTATCTATCGCAAGATATTTTAAAAATAAACCAATGAATATTGAACATGATCGTGGTCAAGTAGTTGGTTATATTACCAATTTCGGATTTTCTACATTTGGTGAAAATAAAATAATTACTCCAGACGAATTGAAAGAATCTAAAGATCCATTTAATATTGCATTGGCCGCAGTAGTTTGGAAAGTTGTTAATCCATACTTTGCTGAGTATTTAAATAGCTACGCCGCTGGAGATCCATATATCTATAAAGATGTTTCCACTAGCTGGGAAATAGGATTCAATGATTATATTATTGCCGTTGGATCTAAAAATCTTAATAAAGCTAAATTCGTTACAGATAAAGAAGCGATAGCTAGAATGGATGAATATTTAACATGTAATGGCGGAACTGGTTTTACAAAAAATGGCGAAGAAATTTATAGAGTTATTGTTGGAGAAGCTAGGCCATTAGGATGTGCTTTTACTAGTAATCCGGCAGCGGCAGTTCAGGGTGTAGCCTTGGCTAGCGATTCACCAACCAAAGTTAAAGTAGAGGTAGAACTAGAAATTGGTGAAAGTGAAGAAGAAGGGGAAGAAGATGAAATGGAAACTCCGGAAACTGAAGCTCCAGAAATGGAAGATACAGAAACAGCCTCGGAACCAGAAGATAAAGAAGACGATGAAACTGAAACTTCTATATCATGGCAAAATAAACCTGTTTACGATATGTTGCCAGAAGATGAAAAGAAATTGGCAGATTCATTAATAGAACTCTCTAAAGAAGTTGGTCCATTAGATAAGGCAGAAGGTATTTGGGTTGGTTATGTTAATGCCAATAACAATGACAATGCTGAAATGGGGATCAAGTGTGCCAATTGTGCATTAAGAAGTGGTGAAAATTCATGTGCTATATTATCTCAAATTATTGAAGCTGGTGGAAACTGCAGATTTGCTGTAATCCCACAGGAATATATAAATAAGGAGGCTCAAGCCTCAGTAGATAATATTGCAGATGCAGCGAAAGACAAGGAAAATAAAACACTTAATAAACCATTTAGATTGCCAAGTGGTTCAAAGAAGAAATTTGGTGTTTATGTCAAAAATGATAAGGGTAATGTTGTGTTAGTGAAATTTGGTGATCCAAATATGGAAATAAGAAGGGATAATCCTGAAGCTCGTAAAAACTTTAGAGCTAGACATCAATGTGATACTAACCCAGGGCCAAAATGGAAAGCTAGATATTGGAGTTGTAAATTCTGGTCTAGTAAACCTGTTTCAGCTTTAGCTTCACAAGAAGACATGTTTAAATTAAATCCATCTTTAAGTGAAATTACTGAAATTGAAGAAGAGGAAGACTTCTTTGATGATGAAATTGATAATAAAATTTCACAAGAAAATAAAGTTATTGTAAATGCTAATAATATTATGAAATTTAAGAATATTAATGAACTTTATGCCCACATTGACGAAGCATCATTTAAAGATGGTGTGACGCCACAGGCAATTCGTGAATTTCTTGCCGAACAAATAAAAGCAGCGGATGAACAATACACTGCTTCTGTCCAAGAAAAGGAACAGAAAGAGCAAGAATTAGCAGCCGCTGTTGCGGAAGCTCAAGCTTCCAAAGATAGGCTAGCTCAAATTGAAGCTGAACTAGCTGAACTCAAGGCCAACGCCGACAAAGAAGCTAAACAGAGGATTTATGATAACCGCATGAATAGTCTAGCAAACAAATATGAATTAGATGACAAGGTATCTAAGGTTGTTGCTAAACACATTCGTGACCTAGATGACGAAGCTTATGCAGCTTGGCTTGAAGAAGACGGTGCTGTTATTCTAGCTGGTCGTGAAAAAAATAGCGAATCTGTAGTAGCTAAAGAAGAAGCTGCTCAAGACGCTCTAAAGGAAGCCAAAGCTTCTGTTGAAACAATTCCAAATGCTGGGCAAACCCAATCCCAAAAAGAAGACAAACCTAAAGCCTGGAAAGCCTGGACACTTGGAAAAGACATCGAACTTAAATAATTTATAAAATATGGATATTACTTCTAAACCAAATCTAAAACCATTTCGTAACTGGAGCGAGTATGAAATCCTAAATGGACTTTATGCCGCTACCACTGCTACTCTTAATAAGGGTACATTTGTTACGATTACAACTGCATCTGGTAATACCAATGTTATGCAAAGTGGCACTTCCCCTGCTACTCCGCATCTCGGTGTTGCTGGTAATTTCGGTGGCGCACCTAGCTATGCTATTAGCAAGCGTTGGTCGCTAAATTGGCGCGTTCGTGCTGCTAATCCCAATGAGCCTGTTCTCGGTGTGACCATCAAGGACGTAGCTGAAACCAATAAGTTTGGTGAAGCTTATGTCTATCGTCCACGCTATGAAAAAGACGAACAGCAAGTTGTGAATAGCGGAGAATCCGTACCTATTCTTACTCGTGGCTTAATCAGCACCAATAACTTTAATGGAGTTCCTGTTCCAGGTTCTGGCGCTACTGTTTCCGGCGGTATGCTAGTTGTTGCTGCTTATGGTGCCACTAGTGTTGGTAAGTTCTTAACCACTGCCGATGCGGATGGTTATGCAATCTTCAAAGTCGAATGCTAATCTAACGAAAGGAACTATTTAATATATGAAATTAACTTTTAAAAAGGACAGACAAGAAGAAGCTGTAAAGATTCTACAGGCTGTTGGAAGTCGCAATCGTGAAGAGTCTATTAAGGCTCAAGAAGCGTTAGCTGCTTTTGTTGGCCCTGTAATTAGCCAAGTGCTACTTCAGACAGCAACTTCAAATGCAGTATATCGTACTGAAAATTATTCTATCGTCGAAGTTCCTTCGATTCCTTTAGACCTATTCCTCGATAATACTGAAGGGTTATT
>ERZ869921.568-NODE-568-length-21203-cov-3.535795_pt1 | contig 21203 bp, 20 predicted proteins | sample MGYA00579310_ERZ869921 | MGnify/ENA primary metagenome ERZ869921 (study PRJEB32216, sample SAMN09231816) | wastewater metagenome | place: USA: Maryland | collected 2016-06-21 | study: EMG produced TPA metagenomics assembly of the PRJNA472060 data set (Reclaimed...
TGAGCCGCGAACATATATGACAAGGGCGCGGGTACGGAAACCAGCAGAAAGAGTATGACCACTATTGACAGTAAGAGATTCATAGTATTTAATAGTAGAAGAACTGTCTGTATTACTTGATAGTAGAGTAACGTTACCTGTAGTATTAAGAACTCCGTCCTGCCCCGAGCCGTACCAAGCAGGACCTAGACTACTAGATCCTCCCGAGGACACTCTTTTTACTTTTTGATAAGCGCACATATATTAATCCTATCCCACTAAGGAACGAGCTATTAGTGTTGGAGATGTTATAGATCCAGCTCCGCCAGCTCCTCCACTATGGGGGTTAGAACCTGTAGCAACTCCAGCAGCACCGCCAGTAGCAACTATACTTCCAGAATTTGATAGGGTTCCCGCATAAAGCACTATTACCCTACCCCCTCCAGATCCTCCCCCACCTAAGGAGTACGTTCCATTTGCTGCACCTCCAGCAGATCCATTTGCACTTATGACTGCTGATCCGCCAAGAGTAAGGTTTCCACCCACAATAAGAATTAATGTTCCTCCAGTTCCAGTACCTCCATTAGAAGAGGAACCTCCACCACCTGAGTCACTAGTTGCTGTTCCACCCGGATTCCCGGCACCTCCGCCAGATCCTCCACCAAACCCTACCCAAGCACCCGCATTTCCACCTGCCCCACCATTAGCTGCTCCAGCAGACCCATTTACTCCAGAGCCGTTAAATCCTCCAGCTCCCCCTCCAGATCCTCCAGAATAGGCTGTGCCTGCGGCTCCAGCTCCTCCATTAGTGCCTAAGTTGCCAACGTCGCCACCACCACCGCCGCCTCCGCCAGTTTTACTAGCAGTTCCAGCAGTACCATTATTCCCCGTTCCAGTAGAAGCAGCTCCCCCAGCAGCACCGGCGGCAGGGACTATATAACTAGTAGCAATACTACTAGTACTCTCAGTAAAAGTAGAGAAACCATTAACAGAAGATCTTCTAATAACTATTTGATTAGAAGCCTGCGCAGAGGCTCCTGTACTCATCGTTATAGACCCCTGCACGTTCAGATTACCAGCCACGTAGACAATCCAAGCCCTACGCCTAAACCCTAAATTTAAAGTAATCCCTGAGTTGATTGTGAGATCAGCAAAGTGAGCCTCATAGATAGAGCTATCGTCATTGGCTGAGGTTAGACTTGTGTTCGATGATATAACTACATTACCTAGGGAGGCGTTCCCAAAATAATTTCCTGGGTTGTCCTGGGTTTGCCCTCCGTCGGTAGGTCTTAGGTATTTACTATACGATGGCATTAGAGACCTTCTTGGGTTTAGTTTTTGAAGTCTTACCACTGGATATGACTAGGGCAAGTTCCGGGTGTTCTTTTTGATGGCAGACCATACAAAGGGTCTTCCCATTGTCAATGCTCCACAGTAGTCTACAAGTTAAAGCCTGCTCGAAAGTAGTGATGGAGAACTTCTTGATGATCTCTGAGAAGTGAATTATATGATGGGCATTTAGACCATCACTGTTTGGATCTAGGCATCCTTGACAGAGGTAATTATCTCTACTAAAGACGGACGTGCGCCAGGCTTTGTACTCTTCAGAAGCTCTTATTAATTTGTTGACCGGGGTAATCCCACCTTTCCAATTAGGGTGTCCTTCTCCCTTATACCCGCCCTTGGACTCTCGGTAGGCTACTAAATTAATTGCATTAACTTCCTCGTGAAGGCATCCACAAGATTTAGTATTACCCTTAGTTACAGAGTTTCTATTGGCTAAATGTTCCTTGCCACAATCACAAAGGAAAAGCCAAACATGCTTACCGTGCCTACCCACTTCCCAGAAATAGAGAGCTGTTAGCCTACCAAAGACTTTTCCTGAAATGTTTTCTATACACCCACAGGACTTTTTGTCTCCCTTAGTGAGGAGGGCTCGTAGAACTACAAGCTTATTACCACAAACACACCTACAATTCCAGTAAGTGGCTTGATTCATTGAGTATGCGTAAGACTCTACAGTGAGGTACTGGTAAGTGTTTCCCGATATGTCTTTAATGTTAGATTTGCCCATTCCATTACCTTAGAAAATGTACCAGGCAGAGCCATTAGCGCTCTGGAAGGTCCAGGCATCTGAAACGTACTGGCTAGTAATTGTGCTGGACGAGCCGTCAATAGTCCCAGCGCCGTTAGTGGCTGTGCAGTTGATGGTTAATGTATTTGGCGGGACAATATTATTAATAATTTTAATTTTGATCTCTTTCCCGCCTTGTCCTACAGCAGTTTGAAGAGCAACAGTAACGTTTCCTGAGGCCAGGTCTACGAAAGTAACAGTATTTACAGCAGCAGTAGCATTAGCTGTAATAGTAGAGGCAGTAAATCCTCCGCCGCCGCTTCCGCCTGATGCGGTTGAGGCAATGGACATCTGGTTAGTGCCAGGAAGCTGAGTGATTGTTATGTTGCTTCCGGCAACAATACCTGCCGCCAGGTCTGATCCACCAATCGTTCTGAACGAAGGAGCGGCGGCAGAGCCTGAAGCAGGAGACAAGTAAGCTAGTCCACCACTTGCTTGGTTAACAGCAGCAAAGGAAAGAGCAGGAGTTGTTGTTACAGTAGACTCTGTAGTAGTGAATAGAGGCGAGAGGTCCCCAGCACTGAAGCTAGTAACAGTACCATTTATAGCTGAGCCCGATACAGTAATAACTGACCCAGATTCCTGGATAGTTAATCCACCCGCCGCTGCCAGGGTTCTACCTGCAAAAGTGTCTACTCCAGTCTGAGTAATGAAGCCAGTTGTGTTGTAGGCAGCTAAGGCAGTAAGGGTTGCATCTAGTGGCTGTAAGGCAGAGCTTGAGATAGTAACAGCATTGCCTGCGCCAAGGTCTTGAATAGTTAAACCACCAGCAACTGCTAACGATCTTTCATTAGTTAGCCCAGAGGTATTACCTAGAGTTACGAAGGCTTCTGAGTTAGCAGCCTTACCATCTATTTGAGTTTGAGCATTAGAAGAAAGAGTGTTAATATACTGGAACTCAGTACTAGTTACAGAGCCATCAGCTATTTTTGTAGCGTCAATGCCTGAGGCTAGGCTCAGGGTAGGGTTCCCAGAAACACCGTTACCATTAGTGACAGTTACTTCATTGGCTGTACCTGTAATAGTACGACCAGTGAAAGTGTCTGCTGCTGTCTGAGTTAAGACACCATTAGTGTTGTAGGCGGCAAGAGCAGTAAGGGTAGCATCAAGGGGTTGCTTATTAGAGAATTGAGTCTGAATGGCAGAAGTAACGCCATCTAGGTATCCAAACTCTAAGTCATCTACAGTCCCTGCCCCGATCTTAGTAGCAGGGATGCCTGCTGGTAGGTCAGAAGTGGCAAGGGCGCGAAGGGCTAAATTCGCATTTGCTCCAGATACTGGACCTGCAACAAATTGTCCACTAGCTCCTTGGGCAATAGTAAAGGAAAGGGCAGGAGTGGTAGTAGCTGTTGCTACGCTAGTAGTGAATAGAGGGCTTAAGTTTCCAGCACTAAATGACGTGACTGACCCGCCGCCGCCACCGCTGGCGGTTGAGGAGAATACAAGAGTGTCTCCTACAGGATCAATAGTTAAATTAGAACCGGCAACAAGGTTGAATAGGTCAGAACCCACAATAGCTCTGTAGCTAGGGGGAGCATCTGCTCCAGTCTTAGGTCCCATAATAGCTGTGGCACTTGCAGCATTGGACAGAGTATAGGTAACAGCAGGAGTAGTTGTACTAGTTGCTACGTTTGAAGTAAATATAGGGGAAAGGTTTCCAACTGTTAGGTCAGTAACAGTTCCAGATCCACTACCTCCGCCTCCGGTTACTAGAGAAGTTAGAACTAAGCCACCAGTGGCATTAGTAGTAACTGCAATGCTTGAAGAGCCAAAGATAGGGAGGTCCTGCCCGAGGATGCGGCGGAAGGTTGGACTTCCAGTAGACCCAGAAGGAGCTATAAGAAGAGTTCCAGCTGCCTGGTTCTGGTAGGAGAGGGTTATTGTTCCAGCGGTAGTGACCGCGCCGGAGGATGTTTGGAACGGTGCAGCTACATCAATACTAGTAACACTACCTTGGCCTGTTACAGCTAAGGTAAGAGTATTAGTTCCACCGATATTAGACAGCCCTGATCCAAATAGAAGTTGCCTTCTATTAGGGAATATAGTATCACCAGCAGCATGAGTAAGGATATTTGCGTTTGTTATAGTTGAAGCCCCGCCAGCTACTACAGAGGTAGTTATCCCGTTGCCAGGAGTTAGTACTGAAGAATTGGGCAGGGACGCCTCTGTAACTCCAGTTATATAAGAAGAAACAGTAGGGGCCCCGCTGCCTGTTACCTGAGCATTAAGAGTAATACTTGTAGCTGTCTGTACAAGAGTGACATTATTCCCAGCAAGGATTTGTCTAGAGCCAATAATTGCTGGATCGTATAGATAGGTTAGGTAGGAGCCGCTAGCTGATAGTGTGAAAGTTCCATCACCATTAGGGGTAGCAAGAAGCCCACCACCAATAGTGTACGAAGTACCACTACTGCCAGATCCACCCTGAGAAGGGTAGCCATATATATTTCCCAAAATTAAATCCTCCTAAAAGTTGTGTTTAGGAGACATCTGCAAAAAGGGAGAACGTTGCAGCGTTTACAGCATCGTTGTTAGTAAAGCGTAGTCTCACAAGGCCGGGCAGGCGAATCTGGGGAAAGTCAAAATAGAAACTCGTCTTGTAGGTTCTTGGAGAAGCTACAGATGGAGTCACTGTTTGCATAGTCACTGAGACTGCATTATCGCCAAAGTGTACACTTGCAGGGGTTTGAACGTCAGCGCCCCAGAATACCTGAGGGAAAGAACCAGAAGGGGCAACAGAGAGAGTACCCATTCCGCCGTATAGGTCAATAGCAACACCTGTTGTAGTGTTAGTAGCTGCATAGGTTACTTCAGAAACAAACCTAGCAAACTTCCAATCTTCCATAACTAAATCTACATACTGCTGATAGCCAGTAGTACCTGAAGGAGCTAGAGTTATAGAGGTTACTCCGGTGGGGATGAAGTTGCTACTCATGTTACTTAGTCACCACTTGAGTTTTCTTAACTACCTTCTCAACCTTTTGAACCTTGTCGGCAGGGACTTTCTTAATTTTCTTTTTGAAGCTCATAGAACCCTCTTACGGTTTTGAAGGGGGAATTAGAAATATCCCCAGCGTTCATCCCACCAAACTTGATATAGATGGATTTGCCTGGTAGAATTTTATCTACGCCAAGCTCTGGGTCTATTTGGTCTGGGGCAATCATGTTAGGAATGCTAGAGGCATCTACCCCTATAGCATTGTTTAGGACCATATTGCCACGAGGATCATTAGGTGGAAGAGGTTCCCAACCCAGGATCTTCTCTCTAGCTTCGTTTACAGTTGTGATAGGCCCAGCAACAGCAAGCTCTTTGATAGTCTGAGCAGCGGCAAGGGTGATAGCCCCATACCGTCCGGCAGGGACTAACTTAGCATCGTAGATACCTAAGAGGTCTTGTAGTAGGTTCTTATTGAAGAACCTAGCCGAGTCAGTAGTGTAAGAGTTAATAGTCTTATCAAACTGAGCGTTGATAACGTTCTCTACCAGGGAAGGTTGGTACTGAGCAGTGGCGGAACGGGGAATACCTATCTTCTCAGAAGGAATAGCCATTCTTGTACAGATTCTTTTGTCTAGTTCAATCCTGGACTTCATGAAGTTGAGTTCAACCTCGCCAGGCTTTGTCATATCATGGACAGCTTCTACCCCTGAGACAACAGCAACACCCTGCCCGGCCTTTGAGCCTGAGTGGATATAGTCAAACTGGGCTTGGACTTGCTTTACCCAGTCATCAGAAACACCGTTAGTAATCCCATCGCCGCCCTCTGGGGCTTTCATGGCAATGAGCTTACCTAGAAGATTACCTTTCTGCATAACATTGTTATTGAAAGTCATAGTGACCATGGCAGTTTCTATCTCTGTTACACAGGATAGTAGGATAGGGGAGCCTATCTCTCTGCCAAACAGCGAGGCGGAGGAATCTTTCTGTACTTCTTTAGGGGTATAAACTCTATCAACCCTGCCCACGTTATACACGTAGGAGTCAATAGTCATATCTGTTTTATTAAACTTAGGAGTTAGGTTTGGTGGATATAGGATCTCATACTTGACAACCTTTCTAGTTCTCTTGCCATAGTGGGGCAGGCCAAAGAAATTACCGTACAGCATTTTATGTACAGCATGTTCAACCCAGAGCTTATCTATATTTAGGTCGTTTAGTTGTTTGTAGTACCCGCGCAGCTTCTCTTCGGAAACACCTGGCGCAGCCTTGAGCATAAAGCCATCAGAGTTAATCTCCTGGCGTAGAAGGTCGAGGCAGGCACCTACAGCCCAGTACTGCTCACCAAAGTAGGCAAAGACCCCCCAGGGATTGGGGAAGAAGTTCCAAATCTTAGTACCCTGTGGCTTATAGCCGAACATGGTAGTAGAACCTTGGTAGACACTAGTAGTTACAGCACCAAAGCTTTTCTCTGTTTTTGATTTAATCTGACAAGCTTCAGCGAACCTGCCCACCTCTTGCATCTTCTGGAAGTAGACAACAGGATCGGCAACTGTTTCAATGGAGGCTAGTTCGGTAAGATATTGTTTAGCTCTAGGCTGGTACTGGGCTGGGAATTTCTTAACCCAGAACTCCATGTACGACCTTCTTCCCGCCTTGTACAGCACATTGTTGACGGCCTGGGAAATGAAGTTCATTCTTCTACCTTTATAGATTCAAAGTAAATTTTACCTAAAAACAAAAGACCCACCCGAGGGCAGGTCTTTATGTTCAGGATTTCCAGACGGAAGACTAGACAGAGATTGGGAAGGCTCCAGAACCATCACCAGCAACTGAAGACTCAAAGCCAAGTTGACCAGCGCCTACGGAGATCGAATCTTCGCCAGCACCTAGTTTACCAAGGTCGAGTACAGCAAAGTTAGTCACATTAGCGTTAGTTGAAGTTAGTTTCAAAGCCCAGCTAAGGTTAGAAGCAGTAGTATTGAACTTAACAAAACCACTCAAGCTTGATGCACTTAGAGTGTAGGTAGAAGTAGGGGAACTTGAAGGGTCAGCGATTGTGCCACTACCGATCTTGGCGTCTATTACTAGAGTACCAGAAACGATTGAGGCAAGAACAACTACGGTACGTGGGCAGTCATCAACAATAGTGTTAGAAACAGCGGTCGTAACGTTAGCAGAAGCAGCTACCGTCAAGCCCAGATCACTATTGCTTACTTGGCAGCCGACAATATTTTGGCGAGCATTGGGAAGGGCCATTTGGGTATTACACTCCTAAGGGTTGAACCATATCATTGAAAATTTTATCAACTACCTTCCCTCTGTTTCCTTTCGTACTCCAAACGCTCTCTAAGGATAGTAGAGCCTGTCCAGCCCAGGGCCGCGCCCAGGGAGAACTCTTCCACCTCTGGAAGCTCAACAACCGGGGCAGGAACCTCCCTTTTAGCTACCTTTACTTTCTTATCATCAGAGATGATGGCAGAATCCTCAGTAAGCATGATCTTAACGCCTGTCTTATCTAGCAGGAGCTTCTTCTCCCTGACTACTAGATAGCCTAGCGCAGCTTGGGGGTGAGTCATTAGGACCGCCTGCTCATACCTTCTAGGGTTTAGCTTAGCGTTAGCATCACAGTTCTCATCCTCGTGAGGGGACTTAGAGTTCTCTTTCCATTTAGTGTGGCGAAGGGACTCAATCAGATTTATACACCTAGGGTCTATCCTAATCCTAGAAACTCCCTCTACATTCTTAAGAGCAGCCTTTAAGGTATTAACTCTAGTAGGGATTGGAATTAGGGTATCTCCCTTAATCTTCTTAAACCCCATCTGCACCTTAAACCCATTCTTACGTAAGTAGTCTAGCAGGAAGACAAAAGAAGTCTTGGTGGAGTCGGCGCGGGCATCAGAAACAATGCCGTTAGGGTCTCCATGGAGTTTCACAGTACCTCTGTATCCTTTGTAGCGTTCACAGAAGGCCTTAGCTACATCCCTTTCATCTGCATTCCATAAGGTAAACTCATCTACTACATTAAAGACATCCCCATCGTCTTGGACTATCTGGGAGCACATAGGGTCTTTATTAAAGTCCATAGTCCAGTACAGGTCCTTCTCAGGGTCAAACTCTACAGGGGCAATGTTGGCGGAGGAGAATTCCTTATATATGAATCCAGTGTTAAGGTCAACAATCTCACCTTTAACATAGGTCTCAAACTCTTCCTTACTCATAGCTCCTTTTTGGAGCTGTACGAAATCACACGCATTATGAAGCTTATCAAAGGAAGCGGAGCGTATTACTCTGTAGTAGTTCTGAGCCCCAGGGCAGGTGGAGTCTTTCCTGGCACAGGTCCCTAGTTTCTTAATCTTTCCATTCTTTTCGTAGACTGTGGTGGCTGCTATGTTGGCACAGTTAGGGTTAGGGCAAGTTGCCCCTGTCCACTCATAGAACTCACCATCAGGTCCATACTTCTTCTCTCCCCCTACCCACTCAAACTCTCCAAGCTCTTGGGCCATGCAGACCTCACAGAACTCACACTTACAGATGTCCCCAATCTGAAGGGCAGGACCTTCGTAGGTCTTCTCAAACTGCTTAAGGGCAAACATATCATAAACCCAATCTCTAGTCCCGGTAGGGTTCATATTCAGAATGAATTGACGGATAGGCAGGGCTCGGCCTCTAGACCTACCAAACATCTCCTTAAGGGAAGATCCATCTAATAGGTTAACTTCCTCAATCATAAAGATGTCAGCGGTAAAGCCTCTGACCTTTAAAGCTTCGCCAATGTTAAGGAAGCGGATAGTGGCTCCATTAATCATAGGGGCTACAGGGGTCTTCTCGGGCGGGGGCTTAAGGACTAAAGGGTGCTCCCAGGGTTGCATAATCCCATCCGCATCCCTCCAGGAGAGCCTCTCTCCAAAGAGATCCATAACGTTTCTTTTCAGTAGGGGCATATCAACTCCACCTACCACAGCAGCGCATTTTGGGTAGCTGGCAACTAGCTCAATAATCTCTGCAATACATGCCAAGCTCTTACCTGAGCCTCGACCTCCCACCATTAGAACAATGTCTACACCGTGATAGTGCGGCCTTTCCCAAGGCTTAAAGTGGTAGATGAATAACTGTTCCTGCATAGGGGTAGGACCATATTTTTGCCCAGGCTTAGGTTCAGGCCAGGGATAGATAGTCCAATCTTCTGCTCTGTACTCTCTTCTCTTCTTTTTGAAGACCACTTAGTCTTCCTCTCTATGGTGGACAATATTAATAACAGGACCAGTAGGTTTAGTTACCTCTCCCTCTATGGCAGTACTATTACCTGAACCACTACCACCATCCCCTAGAAGGGATAACTCATGGCGTTTAAGTTCTATAGTCATCTCAGCAATTCTTATTTTAGAAGCAGCCTCCACGCACCTTAGGGCGGTAGGGTGGTCTATCTTAGTAATCTCCTCCCCCTCCCTAGTGATATTAACTGTCCTAGGAACTAGGCAGGAGTCATACAATTCATCTAGGAGTTGTAGTTGCTGAACTGGGTCAGCAATACGTATTGCTTTAGTCTTCTCTGAGAAGGGAGTTTTATCTTTTATCTCTCCTATCTTTACATGATTGTCTGAGAAGACCTTCATTAGGACCTCCCCCGACACTCCTGTCTCAAAGAAAGTCTGGAAAGCTTGCTTAACTTCTTCTAAATCACTTGTCTTAGACAACGAAAGTATGATATAGTCGAGGTGTGCTTGGCTTAGGTTTTCTACCTTTTTAATTGCCGACATAAATTCCTTCTGTTTTACTAGGATTGTATCAATGGATAGACCCCAAGAGTTAATAGAGTACCGTTCTCTGGTTATAGAGAAGAACAAACTAGATGCAAAGATTAAGAAACTACGGCCTGTAGTAGGTGAACTACTAGAAGAGTCGGGAGGTTATGATGACCTTTATCTACAGAAAGTAGAGAAGGCTGTATGGCATGAAGATGTTATATTTGATTGGATGCAGGAGAATCATCCTGCCCTGGTCTCTGAGGTGGCTAAGATGACTGTAGATATTGAAAAGTTTGGAGAGCTAGCCAAGCGCGGGCTCTTAGCTTTTGAAGACCTCCCCCAAAGCTGTATGACTATAAAGACTGAATGGCACGTAAAGACAACCCCTAAGAAGAAAGAGGAAGTAAATGAAGATAGTTCCGATAGCCGATAGACTCATCCTAAAAGTAGACGAGTTTGAAGAAGTAACGGCGGGAGGCATTGTCCTTCCTGAGATGTATGCTAATGACTTGACAGTTAAGTTCCATACTGCTACTGTTGTAGCTGTGGGCGAGGGCAGGACTACAGAAGATGGAGTTCTAATCCCTGTAGAGTATAAGCCCGGAGACCGGGTTGTCTATTCTAAGTACTCAGGTACTAAACTACAAGATGAGTACGAAGGCCACATTCTACTTAAAGAAATAGATGTATTAGCAGTAATAGAGGAAGTTCCAAATGAGAGTAACTAGCATAACTAAGAGTATGAATATCAAATTCGCTACTCTTCCCTACAGTAACGCAGACATTAATGTCTCCATGACAGCAGAGCTAGCCCCTGGCGACGATGTAGCAGAGGCCGGGCAGGATTTGAATAACATCCTACTCCTAGAAATCAAAGAGTTCAAAGCTGCTGTAGATGAAGTCTGTGTTCAGACCTTTGACAAACCTAAGAGCCTCTAATGAGTAGAGTAGAACTTCTTAAACTAATACCTAAGTTCAAGGAACGTCTATTCTACACAGCAGATAAGTCTAAGATGCCTTATGGTAGGCAGAGATGGAAGCCTGGCGCGGAGAAGCCAGACTACGCTACCTACGAAGAAGGTCACATAACAGATCAGCTCCTCCTCTCCCACTTCAGCCAACAGGTTGTTAAGAGTGGAGGGGTGGACTGGTCTTCTATTGCTATTAGATGGAAGGATAAGCCTGCCGTCAAGTGGATCTGCTTGGACTTTGACCATGACTGGCAGATACCTTTAAGAGACAAAATCCTAGCCCAGCTATCCTCCTACGGCATTGAATGCCTGTGGGAGGTATCTCGTTCTGAGGGTGATCAGGAAAGAAGTCACAACTGGTTCATGCTAGACCATGTACCTAACCAGACTATTGAGAAGTTCCTGGCGCAGGTTTGGAATGACCTCCGGGCGCAGGACTTACCTATGAAAGAGAATAAAGACTGGGAGTTCTACCCAGTCTTCACTAAGAAGAAATGTCTTATGCGCCTTCCTGGAGGCTACCACTTCAAGGCTGGGAAGGCTAATGGAGTAATTGTAGATGGGGAGGTAGTAGAAGACCCTATAGGGATTATGCAGGCCTTCCTGGACCTCCCAGTGTACTCTACTGAGTTTATAGAGAGCCTGATTAAAGAAGCCCCTGCCGGGACGATTGGGGGTAGGGATGAGAAAAGAAAGTATGCTGGTAAATTTGTATACCTTCCTAGGAATATGCCAGCGCCTATGCCTGACCTTCCTGGATTTATTGGTGTAATTGCTAGTGAATGTCAAGCCTACCGCAAGCTTATAGTTGATGCTGTCAATAAAGACCTCATTGACAAGCCAGGAACTAACCACCATAATGCTGGTCTGGTCCTAGCAAAGCTTTCTAGGTTTGCAGACCATGTGGCAGATTCCTACCCCAGCCTTGTTAACTACGAGAAGGGGAAGGGAGCTGAGTGGTGGGACTTCCTGGCTACGGAGTATCGCTCCAGAGGTTATGAGGATCACGGATGGCGGGCTAGGCCTAATGAAAATCCAAAGGCTAATGTCTGGACCTGTGATACTATGGAAGAGTACTTTGGACTATGTGAAGGTTGTCCTTTCAAGAAGAGAAATGGCTTTACAAGTCCTAAACAACTATTTTTTGGTGAGCAAATAAAGAGAGTGAAGGTTGGGGAAGTCTACGAACTATAGACTAGTAACTGCGATGGATGTCAGATTAGACATCTCCCCCAAGGTTAGGCAGAAAAGTCTTGACACTCTTCAGCAGGAGAAGCCTCGCCTAGACCTCCTACTTAAAGCTGTAATGGGCAGCGGTAAGAGCTGGTTTGCTGATGAGCTGGCTGTAGAGCTAGCTGCTCTAGGCCATAACGTCATTATTGCTGTACCTTCCGGGGACATTGCTAAGGAGCACCTTGCCCGTATTCAAGCACAGGGCGGGCAGGCTCATGTCTTACAATCACATAAAGCTACATTCAAAGGGAAGGAACATGCCTGCCCTGACTACGAAGAGATACAGTACCAGATAAACCTAGGAGTTGATTCTAGGCTCTATAAGAAGAAGTTCTGTGGGAACTGCCCTTACTTTGAAGATTGTGCCTACCCAAGGCAGTACAGCGTAGCTATGGAAGAGTCGGTCAGGATTGTAATTATCCAACATGCTCACTTCCAGTCTAAAGAAACCATGTATCAACTACTCCAGAACAAAGAATTCTCTGTGATGATCGTTGATGAGAGTTTCATTGATAACCTTATAGATATTATCAAACCTACCGACTTTGAAATAGAAGTCCTGAAGATAACTACAACCGCCTCTAAATGGACAGAGAGACTCTCTGATTGGTTGAAGTTGGGAGGAGAACCTAAGGGTACTATTAGAGCCCTCCCAGAGGAGCTAGAAGAGCTTTGGAAAGTCTTTGACGATAACAACCAAGGCTGGAGAATGAAAGCCCTTATAGACGCCTACAACAGTGGCGAGTGGCTTAATGCCAGATCTGGTATAAAAGTGTTCTCCCCAGTTCCTTATGTACCTATTAGGCTTCTTACAGATGCTACCCCTACTGAGGAAGAGCTTAGAACAGTTCTGAACACCTCCCACCTGGAAGTCCTGGGGGACGGAGATATCCTTGATATCACTGCCTACCACCCAGAGAACAAAATTATCCAGGTAATAGACTCTACCCTTTCCAAGAGTTCCCTCCAGACGGATGAGAAGTTCTATGACTTCCTATCCTTCATAGGAGATAAGTGCTCTACTTCCTTCTTAGAAGATAGAGTTCTAGTTACCGTTTTTAAGGACAATGAGAAGTTCTCCTGGACTCAGGAGACTTTAGATTTCTTCCATGAGAAGTACCCACACTTGGATGTGGGGACTGACCCTATGGTTAATAGGATAGTTATTGATGGTATGAAGGTAGGGGTTAATACCTACGCCGACTTTACTGTTCAGTTCCTAGTTTGTTCTGTGTATATGAACGATGAGCAGATAGCGCAGGGTGCCTACCAGACTAAAGTAATTAAAAACTACTGGAGGGTCAAGGAAGACCTTCCTATAGTCCAGAACATCCTAGTGCAGAAAGACCAGTCAATCCTCTGGGAGGATGGTCCCGTTAGGAAGATTGAGCGGGATGGGGTTTACGAATACCAATCCACTAAGAGTAAGAAACTAAGTATAAGAGTTCCCGTAGAGACCTACGAGAGAATGACTTATGAGAAAGCTGTAGGTAAGTCCCAGCAGGCGGTTAGGATTAGGTTTACTGAGAACTTAGAGAAGAGAAAGATAGTCTATATCTTTGGTAACTATAACTTCCCTAGCCTTCTAGTAACCCATGTAGTTCTATTGGATGATATCCTCTCCGAACTCTACTAGGAGTCTTAGTAGCTTAATCTTTTGACGACTACTAACTTTACATTACGTAACAACCAGTATACTTTTTACTCGAAAAATGCTACGATGTCATGAGAAACAAGAAAGGCTTATTAGAACATGTACTATATATATGCAATAAAAACAGCCCAGATCTTGCTAACCAAATAGTCAGTCATGAGTTTTCGACTATTAAATTTTAGAACAAAAGGTAGCGTTTTGAGGGGCTCCGGCTAGGTTAGTTTAGAGATCTGGAACTTAACATTACTTAATAAAGTATGGTTCTACTAACTAAAATGTGCTAGAATTACTTATGAGATTCATTGAATTCTCATATAATACTAAACAATTACTAGGATTAAAAACTACATATGGTAAACAAAGCCCTAATGAATGCGGCTCAGCAGATTAATGCTGAGAGAGAAGAACAAAAAAAGACTGCTGTTGAGGAGATGGCTCAAAGAGCTGTTACTAGCAGGTTCCCTAACAGAACATTCCTCCGTCACAATGAACCCCTTTTCTATTCAACATTAGTAGAACAAGTCTTTGAACTTCCCATACATGAGGTATGGAACGGAAAAGGATTCGACTACATTTTATGTGATAAAACCTACGCCGGGGCTGATCCCTCATTTGCAGATTCTTGTGAAGTCTGCCAAGAGCTAGACGACTATGGTTCTCCACGAAGAGCCAAGATCATGGCCTTCCAAATTATCTACTCCCACTCTGCCGAGGGCAGGACTGGTATATCTAAAACAACGGGTAAAGAATATAAGTTCCATACTACTCTTCTTCTTCCTATTAATCCTGGCAAGGGCGGAAGTAACCTAGAAGCACTTAACGTGTTCCGTGGTAAGGGTCAGTTGAAGCCTGGCAAATTTGTCTTTGAGATTAAGAAGACAGGCGCAGGCAAGGAAACTGTCTACCATCCACCTATCATAGCCCACCCAGATGTCTACAGCGAAGAGTTTGATGCCAACAGTGCAGAAGCTAAGGCTGCTAGAGAGAAGTTCGCTAACATGTCTGAAGACGAACAGTACCAATGTGTCCTAGTCCATCTAAAGAATGTAAAATGGGATCTTTGGGGTATTGACGAACCTAAAGCTGATGTGGTAGACTCTGAGAAAGAATCTACTAAACCAGCAGGGAAGAAATCAAAGGATGCCCTTACCTAGTATTCAGAAACATCTGAATAAAATTCACAAAGCAATAGAGTACGAACTGGGTGAGCTGACCAAAACAGTCATGGCTCACCCAGACTACTTTGATTCCTACCTTACTACAGACAAGATGAATGTCGAGTCTGGCATCCTCCTGCACCATAAGATTCTTAGAACCTCAGAGAGGCTATTAGAACAGATTGACATTATTGCAAATACAAAGCCCAAGAAAAAATTACCAATACCTACAGACGTGGGACCAAGCCCTGCCAGTCCTGGAGAAGCTAACCCAGTACGTAAGAGAAGCAGAAAAACCAAGACTAGCTCTTGACCTGGAGACCTTCTTTACTGATGGCCAAATCAGAGAGAAGGAGATCCCTAGACCTATTGTGGTTAGAGGGATTATGGAAGGCTCTATTAGAACTATTCAGTTCGGCTTACCACCAGAAGTAGAAGATATGCAGTATGTCTTCGATGTCAGAGCCCTAGAGCAAACTATAGAAGACCGGCGCAGGCTAGGAAAACTCCTAGAACCTTTACTAACTATCCCTAAGATCTTTGGACAGAACCTCATGTATGAGTTCATGTTCATCTGGGGAGTGTACAAGATCAGAATCCCTGCCGCCAATCTTAGAGATACTAGAATCATTAACAGTGTACGTCACGCTGGGAACAAGGCTATGCGTAGTGACTTAGCTACCCTTTATGATGAGTACATTGAACCACACTTCTTCAAGTCCTACACTGGAATGTTCCAGCACGAGTATGAAGAACTCAAGAAACGGATGCAGAAGTCTAACTGGAAGAGTGATGAGCTTACTAAAGAGCAAATCTGCTATGCAGCAGACGATGTTTCCAGGCTTATCTTTGAACTTTATGACCGTATGCTGGAGTCTAAGGAGTCTTCTGACCCTAGGTACGTAGACAAGTCTGTAGACGCTTTCATAGACACCTACGAAAAGAAGAACCGCCATGACCAATCCGTTTTAGAGGCCATTAAACTAGAGTGGAAAATCATTCCTGTCTTTGCTATGGCAGAGTACAGAGGGATGCAGTACGACATAGGCTATCATAATACAGAGATTATTCCATACCTTCAAAGTGTTATGGATGAGAACCAGAAGATTGTGGAGGGCTACTTCACTAAAGAAATTCCTAAGTCTAACGGTAAGCGAGGGAAGGCTAGGGTTACATGGACAGAGAAGGAGTGTATCAACATAAACTCCTATCACCAAGCCCTGCCCGCCTTAGCCTCAATCGGAATCAAATTACCAAACTACCAAGAAGACACCCTAGCCGAAGCTCTAGAAGAGCACGACCATCCAGCCCTGGCAGCAATGGTAGCTTATAAGAAAGCTTCCTCTATGCTTAGTAAGTATGGCAATAGCCTTCCTGAGTATGTTAGAGCTAATGGCAGAATCCACCCCAACTGGAACCAAATGGGCGGAGACCAGGCTGTAGCTACAGGTAGGTCCACTGCCACCAACCCTGCAATCATGACCATCCCTAACGATGATGATGTCTCAGGCCGGGCAATCTCAAGTCTCTTCCGTATGGCCTTCATAGCGCGGGCAGGTTCTGTCCTAATCAATGCTGACTTCTCCCAGGTAGAACCTAGAGTTATGGCAGCACTATGTAATGATGAACTAATGAAGGATGCCTATAATAAGCCTGGCCCTGATGGTAAGGAAGTAGATAGACACGCCCTTACAGCTCAGCATATGTTCCAACTACCAGAACTACCAGTAGATAAGGAAGACCCTCTACAGATAGCCTATAGAAAGGCAGGAAAGACTCACAACCTAGGTGATGCTTACGGCATGGGCCTTAAGAAAGGTGCCTATAGAATCTCTAGAGCTACTAAGGGTGTTATTAATTTAACTGTTGAAGAGTACAAGGAAAAGAGAGATGCCCTTAACGGTGCTTTCGTAGGTATTAAGAGGACTAAAGAGGAACTCACCAGAGCCATCAAGAAGGGTCCTGAGGCCCACGGAACTCTTCGTCCCTACCTGGGTGGCAGGCCAATTGCTGTAGTCTTCACAGAGCTGGGCAGGCCCCGCTCCTGGTTCCTTAATCAACTAATCTCCAAAGAAGAATTAGATAGAGCAAGAACCAATCCAGAGATATTAGGTAAGGATTACCAACCAGAAGGTAAAGAGAAATGGCAGAACATCTACAACTCTGTCATGTCTAAGATCTCTAGAGAAGCCTTCAATTTCAAGTTCGGGCAGGGGACTGCTGCTGATCTATTCAAACTAGCTCTAGTAAAAGTACAAGAGGCACTAGACGCAAAAGGATATGATTTTGATAGTGAAGGCATAATCCTGGTTATGCACGATGAAATTATGCTAGAAGTTAAGAAAGAACATGAAGAAGAAGCTAAGGAATTGTTAACAGAAGCTATGCTTTCCGCAGCCTATGAGATGATAAGCGGTATTAAGTTTGTCGTAGCTTGCGCCAGCGGAGATAGCTGGGCTACTTGCCACTAAAGGAAAATATGAAATTACTAGTTGTTCCTGATATACATATAGAACCAGAAGTCTCAAACGAAAGAATGAGTTGGCTGGGCCGTCTTATTGTAGATCGTAAGCCAGATGCAGTAATCCAGATGGGGGACCTAATGTCCTTTCAGTCCCTGTCTCACCATGAGTTTGGCAAGAAGTCCTCAGAAGGCAGACGGTATCTCTATGATATCGAGGCTGGGCTTAATGGGCAGGACCTTCTCTTTGCTGAGATAGATAACTATAACAGAAGCAAGAAGAAAAAAGATCAAGTTAACCCGGATATGTACATAACTTTGGGCAATCATGAAGGCTGGGTTAACAAAGAAATCCAAAACAATGCCAAGATGGAATTTACTATGGACGCTGTAGAAGACCTTCGCTTGAAAGAGTTCGGCTGGAAGGTTACTCCTTTCATGTCAGTACTTAATATCAAAGGTATTAACTTCTCCCACTATTTCCCTTCTGGAAATATGGACAAAGCTGCCGCTGGGGTTAATGTAGGGAAAACCCTAGTAGATAACATGGGTAAATCCTGTATAGCAGGTCATAGCCACCTATACAGAGAGTATAATAAGACAATCCTAGGACCGGACGGTGGGCCTCAGCGCATTTGGGGACTAACTGCTGGTTGCTATTTTGAGCATGAAATGTTTTACTGTGGGAAAGTAACCCAGTCTCAATGGTGGAGAGGCGTACTTATGCTAGACCTCATTGACGAGAACGGTGACTTTAATATCGAAAAGATAGACATGAAAACTATTAAGGAACTATACAGATGATAACTAGAGATGAAGTCCTCAAGATTAATAAGCAAAGAACCAAGGCGCAGAAGGCTACCTTTACCCAGGAGCTAGACCATTATCTAGCTACTATGGCTGAGCATATCCGGCAGGGTAAGTTTGTCACTAGGGAGAATATCTTCGTTAGGCCTATTAGAGGCGATAGAGAGTTCCAGGAAGCAGTTGTTAAGATACTTAACAAGGAAGGCTTCAATGTCACTATTGCTGTTATTGCTGAGGATGAAGTCCCTACCCCACCTCCGGCCAGGAAGACTAGAAGTTCCTACCAGAAAGTTACTGAGAAGTATCAACTAAGGCTTGACCTCAATCTAACCTAATGGTATTATAAAGACATGGCAAGGAGCTACAATATGAAAATCAAACAAAAACAACTGTTATCATTTCTTTTGCTTCTTGCCTTAATATCAACACCGGCGGCGGAGGCCTTCTCCCTAAAGAAGGCTCTCCTCTTCCCGATTACATTCCCACTTCGCTTCATAGGGGATGTAATCTTTGAAATTTCAGAATGTGTATACCTAAAGAGAACACTTTGAAACAAAGAATAGAGATAGTAAAGTTAGTAGACCAATATCACTCAATTCTTTTAAACGGGAAAATCTTTATTAGAGATTCTTCCCTACCCCTAGAAGACACCTTACATATCTGTTTTAAGGAGATAGGGAAATTGGAGAATATCAGCATCTCTACTAATTGTTTTGATTACTATGACAGTAGGGACTACGAAAAGTACCTAGATTCAAAGTGTTAGAATTACCTATATGCAATTATTTGCCATTTATCTGTAAGGCCGCACACTCCTAGAAAGGGAGTGTAGTCTTAGTTTATCTCTGCACCCACTTGTTCAGGCAGCAGCCTGGGCAGGTCTTTTTGTCTCTAGAAGGAGAAACAATGAAGCTACTCTCAGAAGAGTTCCTAGCCAAGTACAGACATCAAACACCAAAAAATGCCGGGGTCCTTTTCTACCCCATCTATCTTAGGACCTACTCTAGATGGTTAGAAGATAAGCAACGTAGAGAGCGCTGGGACGAAACAGTAGAGAGAGTAGTAGAGTATAGCCTATCCCTTTACCAAGGTCCTAATAAAGACCACGTAGGAGAAGCAGAGCACCTCTATGATAGTATCTTTAATTTGAAAGTCCTGCCCGCTGGTCGTACCTTGTGGATAGGTGGAACCAAAGCAGCAGAAAAGTGTCCAGAAATAAATTTCAACTGCTGTTTCAGGATTATTGATGGTATAGAAGCCTTCACAGATTTATTCCATCTTCTTCTCTGCGGGTGCGGGGTGGGCTTTAGAATCCTAGAGGGTGATGTAGCTACGCTTCCTAGCTTCAAGCAAACAAAACTTACCATAGAACCTTACTCTTCAGAACCAGTTGGCTACCGCTCAGAGCAGACTAAGTGGGTAGAGGACTTTGGCACAAAGCATATCCATGTAGGAGATTCTAGGGAGGGCTGGGTTAAAGCCTTAGCAGAGTTCCTATACTCTTCAGTAGCAGGTCACGAAGTTTATATGAACTTTAATAGTGTGCGTCCCGCTGGGGAACGTATTAAAGGCTCAGGTGGACATGCTCCAGGTCCAGAAGGACTTATGGAGATGTTCCGTAATGCCAACAAGGTAATCAATGCCTCTGGCGGCAGGCTCTCTCCTGTAGATTGTATGGATATCTGCAACTACATAGGGAAGAATGTAATTGTAGGAGGCACTCGCAGGTCCTCACAGATAGCGCTAGGCTCCCCCTACGATCAGGACTTCCTAGAAGCTAAGAAGGACCTATGGTCTACCAAGCAAAACCTACAGAGAGCTATGTCTAATAACTCTGTAGTATTTGAAGAGGACCCTACCTTTGAGCAAGTCCAGGAAATTTTTAATGGTATTAAAAATAATGGTGAACCAGGCTTCTTCAATTTGAAATCGGCAAGCAAAAAGCGCCCAAATGCCCACGGGGTCAATCCTTGCGCCGAAATTTTGCTTTCAAACATGGGGGTGTGTAACCTCTCTACTGTGAACTTAATGTCCTTCGTAGAAAATTCTGTATTTAATCTATACGGAGCACTAGAGGCTATTAGACAGGCAACCAGGATGGGCCTAAGGATAACCAATGTTACTATGTCCCTCCCTAAATGGGATGTGGTACAGAAGCGGGACAGGTTACTAGGAGTATCTATGACAGGGGTTGTAGATGCCTTTGATGCTATAGGGGTAGATTCAACCTCACCAGAAGCTCTACACATACTAAAGCTCCTTAGGGAAGAAGCCAACAGAGAAGCAAATGAATATGCGTTTGAGATGAGAGTTCCAGCCCCACTTCTAGTGACAACTATAAAGCCAGAAGGAACAATTTCTCAATTACCAACAGTCAGCTCCGGCCTACATAGGTCTTATGCACCATACTTTATTAGAAGAGTTAGGTATTCAGCTATAGACCCTGCCTGCCGCGCCTTACAGAAGCTAGGAGTCCCCAATGAAGCAGACCAGGGCAAGGCGGAAAGGATTGTATTCTCTTTTCCAATTAGTACTGCAACTAGGATATCAGCTAATGAAGAGGCAGCCTCAGAGCAATTTAAGCGCTACCTTACCTACATGGAAAATTATGTAGACCACAATGCCTCTTGTACCCTGACCATTGGAGAAGGGGAGTGGGAGGGAATGGAGAAGCTTGTCTTTGATAACTTTGATAAGGTTGTAGCCTGTGCCTTCCTTCCTAAGTATACAGATGCCTTCCCTCAAATGCCCTATGAAGAAATCACTAAGGAGCAATACGAGAAGCTGGCGGCGGAGTTCCCCAATCTAGACTCCCTCCCAGACCTTGTAAACCAGATAGAGACTGGAGAGTTTGAATCTGAGCTTGAGGAAGATCCTATGTGCGCTGCAAATGGAAGCTGTCCAATTCGCTAGTTGACAAACTAGAATGACCTGTGGTACAACTAAGGAAGTTAATTAACCCCAAGAGGAATACAAAAAGATGCGCCTAAATCCAGTTACGATGATGTTAGAAGCTCAGAAGCGGGAGTATACCCCGAAGCCGATTAAATTCTCGGTGGAGAGCTTCTCGGAAATGGAAACCAACCTAGAAACCACTTGCACTTCTCAGAAGGCACTTGGTCTA
>ERZ869921.569-NODE-569-length-21162-cov-5.631923_pt1 | contig 21162 bp, 24 predicted proteins | sample MGYA00579310_ERZ869921 | MGnify/ENA primary metagenome ERZ869921 (study PRJEB32216, sample SAMN09231816) | wastewater metagenome | place: USA: Maryland | collected 2016-06-21 | study: EMG produced TPA metagenomics assembly of the PRJNA472060 data set (Reclaimed...
TATTGGAGCAGTACCACGACCTTGTTCTATTCGCCCTACTTTTGTTGTGTCTATTCCAGCATCTACTAATTGACTAGCAGTGACCGTTCTTTGCAAATTTCCATTGCATATAGCTAGTTTGTCAGTTGGATTTACTGTACTTGCAGATGTGCCATTGCAGTTTATTTGTGAATAAGATGTAATACAAACTGTAAATAGGCAAATTGATATTAATATTTTTTTCATGTTTTTAAATTATAATCCTGAAATTGAAATCTGCAATGGCATTCTTATCCAATTTAAATTAGTATCTATTTTTTCGTAAGCATACCTAAAAGCCGTGTTTGTTGAAGTATCTATTCCTATGTAATAATCATGTTCATTTTGCCCTGTTGGTAAATTATTTGTCATTAGATAGTATAATAGGTCGTCAGAATCATTTGGGTTTACCCAATTAGTAACAAGTTTTAAAGCGGCTATTTTTGCTAAATCTGTCACTTCTGCCCCCCCACTAGCCCCACCTATTAACTCCCAAATAGCATCAGCTCCTGAAAATGATGTTAATTTCCAAAATTTGACTCCATTATACCATTCACTTTCAACATCAAACCCACGATTGCGATTATCGCTTACCGTTGGATCGGTTGACCTATGAACAATAAGTGCTTGCGCTTGGAAGTGCTTTTCCATTACTTTTGAATAACTCCGTTTATCATCACTAATTTACCATCAAACTCTTTTTCAAATTCTTTTTCAAATTCTTTGTTCCGTTTTAACCGTACACTTTCTCCTTTGTCATTATGAATGGATGTGGGTTTTTCAGGAACAAATGTAGAGATTTTTAAAATATTAATCGCAAAATGCCACTCCCTGTCCCATGCTGTTGCAATATTCCTTCTAATAGCTTCTTGCTCCATCCTAAAATGATTCAAGTGTTTAAATAGTCTAGTGCTATGTATTTTAGACTTATATCTTTCTTCTGAAATACCTAGTAAATCGAATGATTTTATCTGTTCAACTGCTAATTTGTTCACGTAAAAGCCCCAAAAATACTGCCCAAAACGCAATACAAAAGGCTTTGATTTGTCAATTAGCGGTAATGATCGCTCGTAAAACAAAGACGATTCTTTTGTAAGCAAAATATCCTCCTCAATAACTAAGCATTCCGATTCAATGCTAAACACCCAATCGAGTCCTGCTTTCATAGAAGCTGAACACCCCTTGTTTTCTTTCGCCCTATTTATTATTACATTATCAATGCTTTTTAGGTATTCAATAACTTCTGTTTGTATTTTGTTTGTTTCGACATCGTAAAACTTATCCAAATAGACATAAATCTTGCTAATATTAAAATTATTAGTAGCCGACTCAATAGCTTCTTTAAGGCTTTCTATCCTTGTAAACGCCAATATAAATAATGGTATATTTGTCATAATATTATTTTTGATTCACAATACCAACCCTTTTCCGTATTTGTTGGAGAACCTCCCTCTCCTGTCGCCACTATGTCATAAATAGCCGTAAACTCCCACGAGCTACCTTTTTTGCAAAGTGGTGGTGGTGTTATAAAAGTACCATTATTTGATTCTATTAATATGTCATCGGCACTAGTAAGTGGGTCTGTTTGGGGCTTGAAAGTTATCGGTCTTTGCGTTTCATCAAATAAAAATGGATCTCCCATATTATTAATAAGTACAAATGTTACTTTTTGACCTATCGACAATCTCAATAAAGGTAATTCTATTTGATAAAACAATGAATTTGCAAGTTTTATATAATACGTCTGCCCTGACTCGTGTGCTTTTTGTGTCCCAGAACTTTGGCTGTTAAATATATAAGCAATCCTATGGTCTTGTATGTTTAATTGCCTATCATAAAGCCATTTATTATCTGATTCGCTCCATGTAATAAGATATGTGTACCCGCTTGAAAATGTGAAATCATCGAAATTATTAGTTGATATCCCGTTTGTATCAAAACTCACCTCAATTGAAAACCCATTTCTTGGAGTAATTGGTAAAACAAGATTAAAAGCACCAAAATAGAAATCCGTATAGATACGGCTAATGTACTCTAGCTTGATGTACCAATTGTCTTGTGCTTCTGTTATCTCGACATCGGTTATTGTATCTGATCCGTGTAATGGAGGCGAATCAAGTACAATTACGGTTGCAACCTGTCTTTGGTTCTGTATGGCATTTATTGACTTTAATTCGTCACCTGTTATTTTCCTTGAACCGCCTGTATTATATATAGGGGAATCAGACGTCCCTTCGTTTTTAGATACCTCGTATAAGTCTTTCTTTTTTGCATCATTATCAATAGCTCCATAAATAGGCAATTCGTCTATCTTGGTTGTACTTATCGGAAAAGAAACAATAATACCCATTTGTTAAATTATTTGTCTTACAGAACCATCAAGTAATTCCCTTACTTTTCCGTCATTACTAATCCTTACGTTAAATTCTTCTACTGAAACCTCATAAATCCGAGCGTAGATAGTCATTTTTGTAGTATTGGCTGGTATTTTTGCATGGTCAACATAGCAAGTTCCTGTATAAACATCACTTATCTTATTCAAAGATACTTTATTTGACGTATCTATCGAAATAAAACTTGATGTACCATCGTCTTCATATACAGAACTAAACCGCAATATTTCGGCAATACCGCCACCTTCAAACCGTTCAATCCAAATTACTATTGCAAACGCATTACTTGCTGGCAAATCCCCTGAAGTCTTTTGAAAACTTGCTACTATTTTTGTTTTCTTTGCTGAATCTAAATACTTGTTACCGCTTGCAATTACTTCATCATCCGTGACCGAATCATAAGACTTAATAGAGCAAACTGACCAATCAGTATTTGACCCAAAATCTTGCGACTGTAAGGGGTCGTCAAAGTTTTGTTCAAACAATACACCGTTTTGCTCGATTGTTAATTTTGTTCTATAATTTAAAGTCCAACCTGAAATATCGGCTAGTCTATTCCAAAAGTTGTTTATCCCCTTGAATGGTAGACTTGATGAAAATATACTAGATGGTATAGACGTAATGCCTTCCAATTTCAACCAATATTCCCACCGACTCATAAAAGGATAAGACAAAGCCCAAGCTATTATTGCACCTGAATCATTTGTATAGTCACGAGCAAATACGATTGTTTTTCGCAAGTCCCCAACTGGCAATTTAAACTCTCTATCTTGCGTATAATCAATGTCTTGAATGGCTGGCAAACTGCCTACCAAATCAAAGTTTTCACAATTGATATAAGCACGTTCAAGTATAATGTCTGCTTCTGTCGCATGTTTCAAAACTATTGAAGGCTGAACGCTTATTATTTTTATTCCATCACTTTCCCTACCTGTATAATCAAGTTGTAATAATGAATTAGCTATCACATCGTCAACTGGAAACATTTCAATCGTCTCTTTACCAAAGAACGTAGACTCATAAGGATGTTCAATGAAAACAGTATCGTTGTCGAATAGGTCAACGTCTACCAAGTCTTCATATACTTTATTCGTTTGGAGCAATACGGAAGACTTATCGCATAATGGCGAATTTATCGCTGTGTCCTCGCATATTAACCATAAATTATACCATGCTTCATTATCCTGCCTTAAAACTGGAACTATATCGTCCCCAAATAAGACTCTTATTCTAACAGTAAATGTTTCGGCATCTACGAAAATAGCTTCTGCAAGCTTTATTATTTGATTATCAGTACCAAACGACACACCGTTTACCTCCCCATCTTGCATGTCAATTACAAGCGAATCATAAAGGAAGTTTTCAGCCAATGTCTTTCCATTGTTTAGGTAAAATTCCTCGCTTTGTGGCAAATAATTAAACCCAACTACTATTTTTAAATCTGAATTATCTAATAATGTGCCTGATATTCTTTTTATTGTTGCTACTATTTCTACTTCATTTGTAAATTCTAAAGCATCAACTATACTTGAATCTGAAACTTTTGTAAGTACCAGTGAATTTAAAGTATAATTAGCTGGTGCATTATCAAATCGAGTATTGAACCACCCAAACTCTCCAACAACATCAAATATTACTTTATTAGCATTAGTTGCTAATTGCTTTGTTTTCGAGAAGACTATTTCCGATTTATATTTTATGTTTTCAGGTTTCTTCCAAAAATCAGGCTTAATCCCTAATAACAAATCATCAAGTTCAGTAGCAAGAAACAAAGGCGTAACTATGAAATCATTTACAATAGTGACTATCTTTTGCGCTCCGTAACCGTCACCTTCTCCTGTCAATTTTATTGAGCCAGTTTGCCACTCTTTCCCGTTAAGATTTACCAAATCGGTTTCCACAATATCCATTAAGTCATCTTCTGATATAATAGTGGATGTCTGTGTTTGTGCCGTTGCTGCGCTTGCATAGCCTCCAATACTTATAGCTTGCGAAATCTCGAAGTACTTATATGGAGTTGTGTTTACGATGTAGCCTTGCGATCCACCATCCGCACCCAACACAGCAGACCCAGTGACATACAAAGATAAATCTTCATTCACTCTTATGGCTTTATTATTCAGAACTTCCTTCACAGTAAATGTTGACATGGCTGGTGTTGTCGTGTCAATAAAATCAAAACTATCACCTATCATTAGTTTTTCTACAAAAGAAGTATCATCAATTATTATCACATCTGAATTGTCGGCAGTAATCTCTATATCAGTAATAAATGGCTTTATCGTAAACCTGTTATCATTGTTTGCAACTGAAACTATTTCTGAATAAAGTTTGGTTTCTACTATTATTTTTTCGCCAATGCACGCCTTTAGCTCCGTGGCAGCGATGCCTCGTGTTTGTGTGTAATATTTTTGTTCTAATATTCTAAGCACCAAATTGTATTTTCTTCAAACCTTCCAAAGCTTTGTTCAATTCATTTTTAGCCCTTTCAACTTCTTTTAAGGCTTGCCTGTCCTTAATGTCTTCACTCTTTTCAAGCTCAGACACCAACCCTGACACGCTGTTTATTGCCAACAATCCCATCTTGGCAAATTGCTCCACGTTTTTCAATGATTCTTGTGCGTCAATTTCCATTTGGCTCTAAATATTGAAGTTCAATGTTATTTGTGTACTGCTTTAATATTTTATACTCGATGTCCGCTACTTGATTTTCGGGGTCAAGTTCAATCGAAATTATTTCCCCCTTTTCCCCTCTAGCCGTAAAAATAGTGTTATTTTTCAATACTTCCTTAAATTGGTCAAAACCAAACGGAATGCCTTTTGCTTCCTTTATCAAGTATTGGTTTGGGGGGCAGTCGTTTCTTGCCACGAACAATCCATACGTGTGAAATTCTTCGAATAAATATCTTGCATTAAGATACTGCTCATTAACTATTTTGCCATTATTAAGAAAGAATAATTTAGGTACAGCTACATAATCACTCTCCATTTTTAACATTCCAATCCTGTTAGTTATTTGATTTGATACGTTTACCTTATATATTTTTGGGATATTTTTGATGTCAACTTTTATCCTTATCCCCAATCTTCTTAGTACGTTTACTAAACTTCTCAATGCTCCCAAAACTGCGTTTATAGCATTTATCAACTGGTTTGTAATTTCAATTACTATGTTTATTGCAGGTTGAACCGTTTCCAAAAGGTCACGAAGCACTATCTCAGTGTTAGATAGTGCTGTTTTTCTTTTCCCTAAAGCGAAAGGGATAGTTCTTTCATCATATCCTTTTGTCAAAACCATTTGACGGTTATTGACTGCTTTTTGTTTTTGGAGAACCTGAACAGATGTCCCAGAATACTCTTTCACCGTATGCCTGTCCTGTTGGTCAACCATGAAAGAAAGTTTTATATTACTCTTGAAATCATTGTAATTGAAGGCAAATTTATTTGAGTCACCCCATAATTCATGGATAGTGATGCCACTTTCAGATTTTCTAAAGTTGTATTTTTCAAAATAAAAGACACCATTATCAATCACGATTTTGGCATGGAACATCAATTTGAAAGCCCTAATAAAATCCCCAAACGTGCCTTTGTAGTACCCTGTTTGCTCTCTCTTATTGTCTTTGATTAGACCTTCGATAGCTGACAATATACCTGTATTTGTTCCTACCTGATATTTTTCAGGCAATAGAATCAAATCTTTATAAACAGAATTTTGAAAAATTGAAGAACTAAATTTATAGCCTAGATACTTCAAACCAATTTCCATCATGTCGGCTACTTTCATCCCATAATGAAACTTATTTCGCTGTATAATATTTTCAAACAATTGAAGTAAAAGTCCAATTAATGCAGCTAAAAGAATTGCTAAATAAACAACCTGTGCCAATATTTTTGCCGTCCCTGAAAACGTAGAAAATGGATTGGCTGTTTCTGCCAATAATTGTTGCAACTCTTTTAGCTGTTCTGCCAGTTTATCCGTGATAACGAAAACAGAAACATATAAAATAATAATTTCTAAAGCGTTCTGCTTTTTCTCGATGCAGTAAGGTATCGTTATATAATTTACTGATGAAATCAATCCAATCGACTCCAAGTAATCAAAAGAAAACGAGTCTATTTGATCGTTGAACCAATCCAAAGACCCTGATTGTTGGATTGGTGCGGTTAATTTGCCAACATCGAACTGACTATCCCACAAATTGATGTAGCCGTTAAAAGTATCTATCGTTTCGCCACGTTCAGAGTCAAGTACTATTCGCAATGGAACTCCCTCTGTAATGCCAACCCCACCAGACAAGCCTTTGTTTACAATGTCACGTAATATTACTTTTGCATCTTTTGTATCACGCAAGTCTGCCACGCCAAAATCAAGTTCTGAAATTCCTAATGTTTGTGTTTGTTGTTCTTGGTCAAACTCGATACGATACTTAACAGCCGAATGATTAATAGGGCGTTGAACTTCTTGACCATTAATGTAGTAGCGTGCTATCATACTCGTGGTCTTGACTTAGCGTGTGTAGTTACCTTTTTCACCCCTTCTTTGTAAACAGTCTCGACCAATTGCCCTAATTGGTCAACATTTACCATTTGGACAGGTTTGTTTTTAATGTCCGCCAGTAGCTGTTTTATCTCGTTATTGTTTTGAATAGCTAAACTGCTTGCTATATTTTGAGCCGTTGACTTTTGCTTTACTTCGTCTAGGTCGGCAATTGGCATCCATTTTTTACCAAAAACTCCTGCATTCAAATCTACCACCGCATCGTTGTGTTTGATGTTCTCACTTGCTTTTACGACTGCTTCTTTTTTTGAAAGCATGAACGGAATCGAATCGCTTGTGGTTGTGCCTGCACCTTCAATCATGTTGTTACCGTCCGCTGCAAATTGTACCAATCCTTTTGCTATACCTTTAGCTAGAAAAGTATTTGTTGTAGCTTGTGTAATGGCTTGTACTCCTGTGGGGGCTGGTGTTTGTTTCAATGCAGCTTGTAAAAAAGCGTTGAAAGTTTGCGCTAATTGCAAAGCTTCCTGAACCCTTGCGTTTCTTTCCTCACGTTCACGGTTAGCAAGTTCAAGTTCATCACGCTTTTGTTCCTCAAATGCCAGCGTATTATTTAATCCACGTTCAGCTAGATTTATTTGCTTGTCTATCGTGCTTTCTTGTCTTGAAATCGCACGGTCGGCTTGTTTTGATTCTAGTGCGTTTCGCTTGTCTAGTTCATCAGCGACCGCACCCGTGACTTCGTTTATTCCTTTCAGAATAATTTCAGTGCGCTCCAATGCGATAAGCCTTTGTTGCTCTAATTCTTTTTCTGATAGTTCGTTTGTTTTTTTTACTCTATCAGTTTCGAGTTTAATCAAATCGGCTTTTAGCTTTTCTTCTATTTTTAGCTTTTCTTCTGCACGAATTTTTAAATCAGGTGTTTTTAAGTCTGCAATTTGATTGCCTGACAAGTCAATAAGTTGCTGTTTTCTTAATTCAAATTCTTTATCGGTCAATTCCTTTGTAGATTCAAAAGCCAGTTTTCTTTCTGAAAGTAATTTACGATTGAATACATTTTCGTTTTGAAGGATAACATTGTTTTGGTCTGCCAAATCTTTTACACGTTCATCTTTGATGGATGCAACCGATTCAATTTCCGTTTGTTTTTGGATTGCCAATATCTCATGTTCAATACTTGCAATCTTTTCTAGCCTATCAAGTTCCTCTTGCTTCTGTTTTGCTATGAACTCATTATTTTCAATCTCTTGCGTTTGGGCTTCTTTGACTACTTTTGCGACTTCTATTTGTTGGGCTTCTGAAAGATTTAGTTTTCTTATCCTTTCGGCTAATACCACAGAATCCTTTTCATTGACCAAAGCACGGAAATCTACACGCTCTTTTAATGCAGCATCGCCTTTTTCGTTTATCTTGTTTTCTTCCTCAATTCCTTTATTGAACAAAGCAAACTGGTTTTCTTGTGTCTTTTTTTCGGCTTCGTTCAATCGCTCACGAAGTACACGCCTTTCTTCTAACTGTATTTTTTCGTCTGCCAATTGCTTTGTAAGAATCGCAGCCTCGTTGTTTGCGGAAAGTTTTTTAGATCTGGTAAGTTCGATTTGAAATTCTGTTTCCTTTTGGATTTGGTCACGTCTTCTTTGCGCCTCTTGACGTGGCAAATCAGAAAGCGCATCTTGTGCGGTTATGTTTGCTTTTACTTTTTCATTGAGAGCATCCAATTCGTCTTTACCAAGTTTATCGGCAAACTTGCTATTTACCAATCTTTCAGCACCTTGTTTTTTGATTAGTTCAAGTTCAGCCTCTGATACCTGCATTGATTTTAGTTTCACCAATGCCGCTTTTAAAGCCAAATCCTCTTCTGTTTTGGAAATCTTAACCGACAATTGAGCCGAAACTAAACGTGCTTTCGCTGCATCTTGTAAGGCTGACTTTTGTTCCTTCAAAGTACGTGTGCTATCGCTGGCAATTTCGTTGAAATCTTCTTCGTCAAGATTTGACTTCAATAATGTAAGTTGTAATTTACGAAGCGCATTCTCATAAGCAAATGTTTCTTTTGTCAATTGTACCGTTGCTTCTGAGACTTTCTCTATACGTTCAACCGTGCCATCGAATGCGTTCTTGATGTTGTCAACGCTTTCGCTTGCTGTTTTTGAGGCCTCAGTAAAATCGCCCGAAAAGAATTGTTTTACTGCAATTCCCAAACCAAGTATTCCGCTTCCAGCCTTAGACAAGTTACCTACCAATACGTTAATTGTTGCACTTATTCTAGCAATGATAAGCGCAAATTGTTGCCCACCTTCACGACTGGATGTAAAAAAAGCACCCAACGAAGATAACGCACCAATAAGAACGGTTAAGCCTGAGCCTTTTAAAGCTAAACCAAGTTTTTCAGTACCGCCTTTTGCGTTTTTTAGTTGCCCTTGGACGTTGACTAATGCCTTTTGTAATGTCGCAAATCCTTTTACAATGATTTGGCTCGATTCCGACATACCACCAAGCGATTTAGTGAATAGGTCGCTTTCGTTAATCGCATCCTTTACTTGATTCTTATAATCACCAACATGCCTATTGAACTGACCAACAGATCCATCAACCTCTTTTAGTTCTTCGTCAAGTTTTTGGATTTCCTTTAGCATGTCTTTGGCTGCTTTTGTGCCACCTTCGCCAGCTATTGCCAAATCCTTGTAATCTTTCCTTAACTCATTAAGTCTTTTTGATGCAACATTGTACGCCCTTGCTTGTTCGGCTAGTTGCTTAATATCTTTCTCACGTTGATTTGCTGTTTTTTCAGCATCCTTCAACGCTTTTTCTTCGGCTTTTTGCTTCTTTTGAAAGTCGGCTAGTTCCTGTTTGCGTTGCGCCTCAAACTTCTTTGTAAATTCAAGTCTAACCTTGTCAACCTCTTGCGCTTTTTTTCGTGCCTCAGTTACTTTATTCAGTTCCTCTTGTGTGGCTTTCAGGCTTTTTGCATCTGTCGCACCGCCTATTTTTTTGATGTTGGCTAGTCCGTCCTTTTGAATCTTGACCAGTTCCGAGAATGAGATAGTAAGAACCTCAATAGCTGTGTTTAGCTCTTTTGCTTCCTTTTTCGCATCGGTAAAAATGCCTTTTTCGATTACGTCACTGGAACGTACTATGTCGCTTTCTGCCATTTGTTCAACTGGTCGGTGTTGTCCGACAAAGTTTATAGGCTTTATGCCTGTTTTCTGGACACTAATTTAGCTAATTTAAAGAAATCATACACGGTTATTTCTTTGGGATTGTACCGTACGCCTTGAATCTTTTCAATTTGAAACAAACTTTCCTGTAAATCAGTCTTTGTCGTGGTCTTAGATTCAAGCTTTGCCAGTTCCATTTCTTCCACTTCAATCAATAAACGACTCGACTTATCCCCTGAATGTAGCATCTTAGCGTACATCTTTTCAATCCTTATCTTTGCTTGTAAGATTTGCAAATATTCATTTGAAACGCCAAAAGTATCAATCATTTCGTCTTGAATCTTTTGATAAGCAAGTTGACCAGCGAAATCTATTCGAGTTCCTTTGTTCAATAAATACTTGACCTCTCCTTTCTCTGAAAAGCTAATCCAGTTCCACATCGGCAAAGTACGTATTGAAGTGTGGTACTTATTTAAGCACCGATTCAAGTACAAATTTGCGCACCATTGGAAGAATCTTGACACCCAATTCTGTTTTACTTTCATCAGTTAAACCAATCAAATTTTTACCAAACTTTTCTGTAAGTGAGCCGAAAAACTCATCATCTATTTCGTCATTCGCCTTAATTGTAAATCCATCTTTCTTGATTGAAACTGAAAACGAACGAAGGAAACCGCCCGAATCATAAAAGAAATACGCATCCCCTGCTATTTTTCGTTTCGTCAATCCGTTGAACGTAAATGAATCGCCTTCTGACATTAGTTCTGTCGTGTTGCGATAGTATCCTACTATTTCACCATCCGAATTTAAGCCACCCAAAAACAACTGGTCGAACGCATTCAGATAAATGATATGACGCTTTATTTCAGGCTTACGAATAGCCGACATTACCACCTCATTTTCGTCTAAGGCTAGGATGTTGTTACATAGGTTTCTTATTGCGCCAAACATGCACAAAGATAATTAAAAGCCCCCACGTAAAACATGAGGGCTTTCAACCATAACCAACTTAAACAACAAAATAAACAACCTACTCTTTTGGTTCTTCAATAGCCTTTTCGGGCTTTGCTTTTACCTTTTTCTTAAACGGCTCTGATTCTTTTTGAAACAGTTCCCATGCTACTTTTTTATCAATGTCAATACTTCCTTTGACCAAAGCATAAAAATCTTGTTCCGAAATGTCCGCAATAGCAGAAACATTAAGGCTTATCCTTCCTATCTTCATTATGCAGTTAAGATAGTTGTATTGGCAATAACAGCCGTGAAATCATACCCTGCTTTTGTAGGCGTGATACGCAACACATCATTAGCGGTTTGGGCTGCAAATGTAATTAAATAAGTACCGTCAGGACTTTCAACGCTCGAAATAACTGTTACTGCTGCTGAATCTGTCACGTTGTACAGTGCAAAGTCACCAGCAACCAAGCCAGACAGCACGTTCTTATTATTCGCAGCACCGTATTTGTTAAATAGGCTTAGCGTTACAGTAGTAAGCGTGTTAAGTGGTATTGTCGAATGAATGTCCAACAATCCTCTATATCCTGTCAAATCCGCATCATCAGCTACCTCTACATATGACAAGTTACCATCGTTTTCTCTTTGATCGAACTGGAACGATACGCTTACTTTCTCAACCGTTGTATCAGTCGCAAAAAGGTAGTTCACCACCAATGAATCTTTAGCTATTCTGATAGGTGCAAGTTCTAGTTGTTCGTCTGTCAAGTCAAGTCCGATAATGCGACCTTCGTTGATAATGAAGAACGAAAATTCACGGCAACGCCCTTTGTCTAATTGCTTTTTGAACCTTGCGCCACCCTCCCAAATCTCAAATGAGAATGAGCGAATACCTTGTTTTACAAAAGCATTACCACCATCCGAGCGAGTGTCAAAAGTAGGTTCAGCCCTTTCGCTTGTAACCGCATTTAGTTTCTGCAAAGGAAACCATCTTTTACTTTGGTCTGCGTTATTTATTTTTGCAGTAATAAAAGCATCGTCAACCGAAACAGAAGTAGTTATGACATTCTTAGTACCATCGTTGGCGTAAGTTGGGGTCATAAATATTCCTGATGCAAGAGTAAGAGCCTTATAGCATGATGGTAAGCCTGTGTTACCCATCACCGTTTCACATGAACATATTTCTGCCATTTTAGTATCTTTTAATTGTTAACATTTACACTGATAATTTTTCTTGATTGGTATTGTGATATTTAGCTCACAACCACTTAAAGGTGTGTCAAATAAAGCCTTTTCAACTCCTTTTGAATTGACCACTCCAAACCGCTCTTTGTTTTCCACCTCAAATGATTCTATTATTCCTATTTGTGGATTATTTTTTAGCATTTCAACAAACGAATAAAGCAAAGAACGCATCGGGTAAATACATTCTCTATCACTGTCGTCTATGTCGTATTGTGCAAAATTATCCTCACACAAGAAATAAATAGTCACATCAGAATCTCTTTCATTTGCCGAATCGTTACGATTGAAATTATCCCTGTAAGGTCTACGCAAATAGACCATCGGTACTTTTTCGTTCATATCAGTAATCCCTGTCAATGTCTTGTTAGTCTCCAAGATAGAGCCATGCCAAAACTTAGGTGCTGGCAAAAGAAAGCTAGAAACTGAAATAGTAGAAGCACCCGAAACAGTGAAAGAAACGTCACGTTCAAAAGCAGTTACGACATAATCGACACTTGAAACAGAAAAATACATTCCTGTCTGGATATGCCTTGTACATTTTGTTCCTATTGTGTAAGTTCCGTTTGCGTTATCAGTAACCGAATCGACCACCACTTTCAATTGTAGCGATTCTACTAAGTCACGTATAATATCAACAGTTTCCACAATCATATCAAACTTGCGACTTGCTTGTAAGTGCCTTTGAAAGTTGGGTAAACATCATCCTTATTCTCCAAACAATACTTTTGAATTACCGAGTAAGCCGTTATTGCTTCATTATAGCGTAACAAAAGATATGTTTGGTCGGATGGTTGCGAAACTTCCGTCTGAATTTTCACGTTACCATTTACCGTTTGCTTTATCGTGTTATCTCGAACATAGTAGAAGTAAACTATCGAAAGCAAGATGTTTTTAATCCCAAATGAAGTGAGCAAACGATTACAATACTCGAAGTTTAGCCTATCGTAGAGAGCTAAATAAATGTCAGTATTAGGCTTTTTGGTACTTACATTCACATCGGCTTTAAACAACTCGAATAACTCCAACCCTAGCAAGTCTATGAGTATTTGTTCCTCATATTCTACTATGTAGCTATCTATGTTGTCATTGCCTTTTGTGGACGTAGCCAAAGCGTACTTCCCAACAAAATCACTCTTTACGATAAGCAAACCCATTTTTACTTAGGTAGTATTGTTGCTGAAATAGTTCCAACCATTGTACCAGTTCCAGTCCAACTCACACGGTAGTATTTATAAGGTGCTTTGTTGATGATGAAAATAACGCTCTGGCTTGCAACATCAGTAACCGTATAAGTAGCAGCACCAGCGACAGTAGCAGCAGTTGCAACGGTAGCGTAATTAGTACCATCTAAACTTGCTTGTAATGTTGCTGTTCCTGCCAACGTACCAGACGTTTTAGTAAACACGGCTTGAATTGCAGCAGTCTCATACGTGTTAGTAATAGTTGCCGTTGCCGTACCTGTTCCAGTGTTCGTTACTGGACTTCCTGCGATTGTCATCGCTACTTGTGCTTTCAAAGTGAAAGACAAGCAAAATATAAACAGAATTGATAATAACTTTTTCATGATTAATTTTAATTTAATGGTTATTTGACTTTGATTCCCATGCCTCTTGACTCGAATAATTCAGCCGTTTCTTTTGATACAATCGTAATCCCTTCTTGCACTATTTTTTTGCCTTTAAAGTCCTTACTATATTCTACCAAAAACTCGACATCGTTCGGATTGGTGAAAGGCTTACTTTCAGTCGTAAAGTTTACCTCTACTTCATGAATCACTTCCTTTTCTTCTACCTGTTCTAAGCTAGGCACTAATTGGCTCCCCACTATTTCAGGAGAGCCATTAGTATTTTTTTTACCAGCCATTAAACAGTTTTAATAGCCTCCTTAACAGTTGCGAACGTAGTACCTTTCACCAACGCTTTCGCACGGATGCTAGAGATATAGTCGAAATAGTATTGCTCCAACACGACCGAGAATTTATTCTCAGCAAAGTTGGTACCGTTGTATCCTACCTTCATAATCAAGCCACCACGAAGCAAGATGTTGTATTGTTTAAAGTCTCCAACAATCACATCATCAGCACCAACTCCAGCATTACCAACCATCGCAAGTGAGTTAATCACGCTTGGGGCGTTCAGGTAGTTCTTTTGCGTGTCTTTGATTAATCCCATTGCATATTTCTTGTATGCAGACATCAAAGCAGCATTTGAACGAGCCGAACCAAATGTAGTCGAATCTGCTTGTGCTGCCATTGCAGCAATCGCATCGAAATCATTTGGGGTTGCATCCAAAATAAGCGGTGCGAAAGTTGCCCCTGTATTGTAAGCCGTTGCTGCTGCAAACAAACGAGTTTGAATTGCAGAGTTGATACGGTTTGTTAAGTCTGTTTTTGCAGACACAACCGCTTGTTGTTGTAATCTTGTGAAGTCCATATCAAACTCCTCGGTGAAAGTAAGCAAAGTTGCTTCTTTTTTGTAGGTATCTGATTTCAATTGGTAGAAGTATTGGCTCAATGGCTTGGTAGCGCCTTCTGCAACTTCTGCACTTGCACCTTCTTTGTCCAACTCGTTCATCCAAATAGCAAATTTATTGCTAGTTGTGATTGTGTTGCAAAGATCGAAGATGTACGGAGTGTTTCTATATTGAGAAACGATTTCAGCATCAGCACCCATACGCAAGATACTAGCAGCATCCAACGCTTGTGCAATTGAGGCTACGTTCGCACCGTTGTCTATGTTGTCAACTGTACCATGTGAATATGCAGCCTTAGTGGCATCGTGAGGGCGCATGTAAGTTTCACCTTTCGTGTTTTGGAAAATCTCAAATGAAACAGTTCCTTGACCTTTACGGTACACGTCCTTCAATTGCTCTGTTTGCTTAGATAGCAATTCAGCGATTGAATCGCCTTTAGTCGCACCAGCCACATTAATTGCTGATTGCAAATCTGCAAGTGCTTTACCTTGTGCCTTTGCAACTTTCTCCATTTTCTCGGCAACTTCATTTTGTGATTCCTTGATAAGATTCAAGTCATCTTCTGAAACGCCTTTGTTTTTTTTAGCCTCTTCGATAATCGTAGATAGCTTTGCGTTGTGGTCTGCTATGATTCCTTCTACTTTTTTAGCAGCTCCAGAACCAAGCTCGATTATTAACGCTTCTTTTTCTTCCTGTGTTAACATTTATTTACGTTTTAATTGTTGAAAAACTTTCTTGACTTAATAAAATTGATTGCATCCTGAGTGCTATATAGCGGCTCTTTTTTTTGAGTGACATTAATCGGCTCAATCTCTTTTTCAGTTTCTTCTAATGTTGGTGTTATCTCATTCGCACCCCAAAGCACTGCCGAAACCTCGTATAATTTTATTTCAGTGACCGCCCAAAAGTAGCCGACTGAGGTAATTACTTCTTTGTTGATAACGAACTGAAAATATTTATTCCAGTTGGCAAAATGTTCTGAGTCGTTAGGGTCGTTTATGCACATGAATATCTTCACGTACTGCAAGCCGATTGAATGCTGTTTAACTTTTTTGTCAACGTATTGGATGTATAATTTACCAGCCAACGCTTCTTTGACCAAAGAATCAAAAACTAAACATGTTGTATTCCCTTGCATGTTTAACCCCAAATCTGTTAAGGCAAAATCCTTTTCGTAGATGTCGGTCAGATACCCTATCCTGTCATCAGTGCAAGTGTCATGATCTTTTAAATGGTAGATTAAATCTTTTCCTTTTACACCGTTCTCTTTGATTGTCTTTGTGGCACATCCAGCAAATAGAACGTCCATTTGTGAGTCGCACCAATTGAACGTATTACCGATAATTGAAACTGCAATTTCGCCATCCTCTATCTCTACAACTGGAAGAGGTGCGCTTGCTTTTTGAGCGTGCGACTTAGAAACAGCTACCTTGTGAACTCCATAACTAGAATCGTGCTTGATAGGCTTCAAACACTTTTCGGCAATTAGCTTCTTTTTGTTCGCACGTAGGTAGTCAAACGTCTCGGCTTGTGTTTTAAATGTCGGAATAGCTACCCTCATTTTGTAACCATTTTAGAATTTGCACAAACACGTTTAGCCTTGATAGACTCTACCAAGGCTTCTTTGTCCACATCTTTTGATGTGACATTATTTAAGCATTTTTCAGCACCATCAAGGCACTTCTTTACGCAATTTTCCATTTTCAAACTGGTCGGTTTCTATCCGACAAAGTTTATTTTAAACAAATATAGATTAATTGCGATTAATTACAAAAAATCTAATTCTTAGGCTCTGAAACTTTTACTTTCAATTCTCGACCACCCAATGAAACACCGTCCAATCCTTTGATTGCTTTCAATGATTCTGTTTCTTCCATCTCGACAAATCCATACCCTTTTGACTTCTCAGTATCCTTGTCGTAAACCAACTTGCATGAATTAACAACGCCAAAATCTTCGAATGCTCTTTTAAGTTCCGACTCTGAAACTTTGAATGAAATGTTTGATACGAAAATAGTCATATAATTAAATTAAAAGGTTACACTAAAATGAGGGTTTAGGCTGCGGTATAGTTTCGCCCCCTTCGATATGCCCTAATCCTACCAAATCCCTACGTTCATCAGTAGTCATTGATTCGAGTACCTTTGTTGCAACGATTGGAGAAAGTACATTTACCTTGTCGGACGTTGAAATTGATTGAGTTTCTTTATTGATAATTACAGCGTTCGCCTCCTCTTCATCAAACGACCACTCATTCACTAAGATAGTAACGGCAATTTCACGGCTTATGTTGCCTGAATTTACTTGTGTGTTTAAATTGATAATCGCATCGGTATTAGTCTTAGCTTTTTCGGCTCTTACTTTTTGGTCTTCTTGCAAGCAGTCAATTAGTGAAGTGTCAATAAACACCTCGTAACCTAAACGCTCCTGCAATCGATTATTATTGAATATCTTTTTTGCTAATGGAATAACACACCCTGTATAAGCTGCTTTAAGACTTTGCTCATAATTGGCTAATGTACTTGCATCGGTATCTCCTGCTAATGTAGAAGGGTAATTCAAGGCTACACAAATATCTCTAGTCTTGACTTTGTAACCATCCCATAATGCAAGCTCTTTAATTGTACGTCCTAATTGGTGTACTTCTACTTTTGCAGTTGTGGTTACAACAGAGCCAATTCCATTTTTCCTTACTCTTTTGTTTATTGACTCGTCAAACTTTGAATTTTCAATCTCTAATAATGGCATCTCAGACCCTGAACTAATCAGAACATCCCCACCTTTATTTTTTAACAAAGAAGTATCGGCTGTGTACATTTGACGTAATGCCTCTACAGGCATTATAGCAGCCTGTAAAGGTGAAAGTCCGAAATTCGTTAATCCATTTGCCTTACATGGATTGTCTAGGAATGTAACGAAGTACAAATCCTCTTCGGGTATATTATACCAAATTCCTTTCTCAAGATACTTGTAATTAAATCCTCTGAAATAGTTTTCTTGTATGTTGACAGTGTCAATTACTTCTAATTGCTTGCCAAAACCTACCGTTTCTCTATCCCAAAATACGACCGTTCCAGTTGTTAGAATGTTGAAGAATGCCCTGTTTGCATCTAGGTCAAATGTTTTTGACTTGTACGGTTTACCTTTCCAGTATGGTAGGTATTGAATGTTTTCCTGCTTGAAAAGTATTGAGTTGATTATGCCAAAAACAATAGGGTTCTGTGTATAACCATATTCGATTAAGTAATCTAATGACTTACGATTGAATGAGTGCGACCCTGTAAGTAATTGGAAAGTGTTCTGGCTTATTTGTGACTCCATCAACTCCTGAACAAACAGTTGTTGCACGTTCAATGAATCAGCACCCCATAAGGCAGACTTGATTCTAGGTATCAGCCCAATCTTAGCCTCGTATACCTTATCTTTTCGCAGTTCTAGGTTCACAGTGTTTTTTGCAAAGATAAAATGTTTTGTTTAAAATATAGCAATCTTTGATAAGTCATATAAATTAGAGAGTTAACGTGCAGAAAGTTGACATATTTTCTAATAAAATACAATTTTAGAAAGATTGTCCTATTGCACTTTCTGAATATCTAACTGCATCCATTAAGTGATTGAACGCATCTATCGGGGTGTTCAGTGATTTGCCAGTGGCAGGGTCTTTAGCCCACATGTACTTTCCTTTCTCCATATGCAAGTTAATGCTTCTTTCTGTATAGTACACGTTGTATTGTTTCAACCTTGTAATGCCTGAATTAACCGAGCCTTGACCCTTTTCGGCTCTTACTGCCATCATGCCAGCCATACGCAAGTCCCTTATCATATCAGGGTCGTGGTCACAAAATATGATATTGTTTGTTGTAAAGCCATTTGTCTTGAATATTTGCGCTATCTGAACTGGCGCAAGTCCAGCAGTATAACACATTTCATCAAGATATAGATTATTGCCTATCTTGACTTTTTTCACCCCTGCTGTCGGGTCGTTCGTGTAACCAAAGTCAAGCCCAGCGCAAAATGGCGAATCGTTCGGGAACTGATCATTAGGTATCATTTTCCACTCTGGGAATATCAATCCTGTTAAGTTGCCCGTACGTCCTCTAGCATACACCCACCAAAGTTCCTTGTTCTTGATACCCTCCGTTTTAGCGTGTTGTTCTGGCGTAAGAAATCCATTATGTCTGTGGTCGCTGATTATTAGTTGAACAGTAGCCGATAACTCATTGCTTGATGGTGATGTACCTATAAGGTTTTCATGCGCCCAGAACGCAAAAGTGGGGTTATAATCGACATATACCCTTTGCCTTGTCTTTGAAGCAAGCATCCTGAAAATAGCCCACGATATACCGTTAGCTTCGTTTACAAACAGGAACTGCCTCTTACCTTGCTTTGCCGATTGCTCTGTCTCGTAAGAACAGAACTGCATTATATAGCCACTTTTGAAATAAATTACCCTATCTGTATTGTGCCAGCTTTCAACATAGGGATGCAGCCACGTATTGTTTTGGTAAATACTTTGAGCGACATAATACGCCCCTTTTTTTAAGTCTGGAACACTCGCCCCTACTACTGTAATTACAAGGTCTATATTTTCTCCCTTTTTTGAATCGTGGCTTATGGCATGCTCGAAAAGAAGTTGCATTATTGCGTAAGTCTTCCCAGCATCCTGTCCCCCTTGGTTAATGACAATATCAGCCTTTGATTCTTTATTAGTCTGATAAACCATTGAAGTTTCAAAGTGAGCCGTCATTCTTTTAACTCGTCTTCGCTTGTTGCCATTGGTACGCCTGTGTCACGAACTATCACGTTAAAGATTGGCACTTGATTTATCTTCTCTCCATCTGTGGTAACATCTGCATGTGTCATACTTAGATTCTTACGCTCTTCGTTAGAGCAAATTAGCTTATACAAAGACAGTTGCAGGGCAGGTGCTTCTGAATCATTCCATTTCTTTCGAAGGCTTATTTTAATTGTAGTTCTATTCGTATCAATTAATTCTTTTAGTTCGTTAAGTTCGTTAGATTCTAAAGGGAAAAATTCATAGAACGTGGGCTTTGAACATGGCAGCATTGCAACTATATCTTCAACAAAAAACAGCTTATGTTTTATTGTTAATTCCTTTGCCTGTTCAAATATTTTAATTTTATCGTATGCCATTATTCAATAATTTGCAATAGGTCTGTTAGTACCTCTGTATTCATTATAAACGGTCTATTGTTTTGAGTTAGACATTTTACTTTTGAAAATCCGTTTTCTAAGTTTTCAAAGAATAAGCCTGTGAATGTCTTATCTTTTATTGTCCAAGTAACTTTATGCCCTATTTCCATTTTCTTGTTGTTTATGTTGTAATATTAATTAATTACCATTAACAATACTACTTCTTTTTAAATTGTTTCCAATCAATTAAATGGTGATGTCTTCCAAACCTTATTACTGTCTTACTATATTGAGGCCATACAGATTCTAACATTTTAGCTTTCAGCAGGTTCTTTTTAGGGTCGTTACCTTTATATAATTCAGTTTGATTTCCACCTTTCATTTTGGCTGCTGTGCTTACCTTATCTGCCATATAATAAACACAACTTGATGTTGTACCTCCATTATGTAAAACTTGTAAGCATAAGTCTATATCTTCATTATACTTTAGTCTCCATCTAAAGGGTAAATCATTCTTAATCAACATCGCACTATAAACATGGCAGTTATATTTAAAAGGGGCTTTTGGAACTCTAACTACAAAATTAGGCTCTTCAAACCCACTAATGTCAACATTCGTTTTTTTTGCATTTTGCTCAACAAATAATAAAGCATCTTGTATTTGATCATACTTTTTGCGTTTACCATTAATCCACTTACACCAATACTGTATATTATCATCAAATAACCAATGATACTTAAATCCGTTTTGTTTTGCATGTTCCCAACAAAAGTTTCTTGCTGGATAACTTCCTAATCCTAAATTTGAAAAAGGTAGTTTTAAAATTCTGCCCCCCCTATTGAATTGCAATATAATTCATATTCTTGCGGCTCAACTGCTATTAAATAATCTATTCCTGCTTTTTCAAAATTATTAGCTGTTAAAGCACAATCATACCTGCCTTTTGATATTATATAGACTGGGTACTCAAATCTACCTGCCATGCCATATTCATTTTTTTGAAATCTACTTTTAGTGAATTTAGATAGCTTTCAGCCTCTTCTGACCCATCAAATAAAAATACTACTCTTTGCTTCCCATCCATTGTACCCATTGGGTTAAACTCCTCTTCTAAACTAACATCTTCATCAGTCATTGAATTTTCATCCATTCCTTTTGACCAATTAGGGATATCTAACCCCCATTCAGTAAGTTCCTCACTATCCCATTCGTTAGCTAGAATATCCCAATCCCATTCACCACCGCTTACGTTATCTTTAATCAAAA
>ERZ869921.570-NODE-570-length-21056-cov-7.409647_pt1 | contig 21056 bp, 19 predicted proteins | sample MGYA00579310_ERZ869921 | MGnify/ENA primary metagenome ERZ869921 (study PRJEB32216, sample SAMN09231816) | wastewater metagenome | place: USA: Maryland | collected 2016-06-21 | study: EMG produced TPA metagenomics assembly of the PRJNA472060 data set (Reclaimed...
ACTTCCCTGGCGCATTTGGAACCAGATATGCATGGAGATTAGCTCAGCCATGATCCTCTGCTCGTCTGGATTCTTGTATACGCCGTTGGTGAGGATCACTGGTTTTACCATACCTCTAAGTATAGCAGCAGTACCAGGTGTAATTCTGGTTGTCTGCGTGTTGAAGTTGCCCTTCTCGGGCTGTTCTGTGGAGACCATAATCTCACTACGTGCGACGGAATCTCCCTGACTAACAGAATACTCGATCAGGTTCAGTTCCTCATCAATCTCGGGGAGAACGTCCCATGGAGTGCCATCGTTTAGATAGTTGCCGATAGACCACCAGTTCGGAGCCTCGAATCTGGCTGCACCTTCGTCATCAATGTAAAAGTTGTAGCCGACAATCTCCTTGAGCATTGTGATTACTTCCATCGGAGTCTTCTTGTCGAATTCTTCCGCCTTCAAGCACTCTTCTGAGTAGATCCCCGTGTCTTCGATGTTGCCGTAGACGGCTGGCTTTTCCTGGACTGAGGGATTCTCTTCTGCGAACCAAAATCCAGACCATAACAACATATCACGTACAATGTCACTATAGTCCAGATAGTTACCATCTTGACGACTACTTCCACGTTTACCAGGCTCCCCCCAGTACTCACCATCACCATAATACAGTATGGTGCCGTTAGCTTGAATGACCAGAGCACCACCCTCAGGAGTGGGAGTGAGAGACCAAGTAAGATCTGCATATGTGGCAGGATTCACCTCAGAGAACGCTCCAGTAGGTCTTACATCGACACCATGGTTTTCCATAGCTCCAGCGGCATGGATATGCGCGCCGCCACCGAGAAGGTAGTAACCGTCACCATCGTTGTTACGGACAATACCCCTTACCCATTCGCGTCCTTGCATGTCGTGACGGTATGGCTGCCATCCACTTCCAAGATCGGGAACCGTGCCGAAATTCTCGACATAACCGTTGCCGTTGACAACCCAGTAACCAACTTCTATAGGATGACTCTCAATACCTGTTCCAATGTACGACTCTACGGGGTCTTGTAGAAGAAACGTATTTGTCATACTTCCAAGGTCGGGCGCGTCACCACAAGGAACAACTGTTCCGTTCCTGCGAAGGAGCCAATAACCATTACCAGACGGAGTGGGAGCCATATCTATGTAATCAGATGCAGGTGGCCCGTCCCCATGATGGAAGGCAGAGCCATGTGCATGTACGCGGCCATTGGTTTGCAAAAGCCAGTACCCGCTCATGTCGTGTTGTGGATACATCGAGATGACCGTACCATCTATACCGGGTGTCGAATTCTCAATATGTTCTCTGGCCTGCCCGAAGGCGAATACCTGACCATCGTCAGCTACGGCCCAGTAACCTTGTCCCAGTCTATAGGGGACGATTGAGAATACGAACGGAACAGCAGATACGGCCTGCGTTAGGCTAGCCTTCTGACGCAGACGAAGCATACGAATACCACATCTGTAGTACCACTGTCCCCAGGGGCTCAGAGTGTGGTCTCGAAAGGTGATACGAATCTTCTCTGCATTAAATTGACGAGGCAAACTATACCATGCACCTTCTTCCCAGGGCACACCAGTCTTCATCACAAATGGAATATTGGCCCCAGTATCAACCCAGCGGAAGTTTCCCTCATCATCGTAGTTTGTACCGATAAGTTCACTCATGTCGTATGGGATAAGACCTTCACCATTAGATTGCCACACGCCATTCTCCATGATAGAGATATACATAGTGTAGTTGCCACCCCAAGGATGAACATAGACACTACTAATATCTCCGGCGTTACCGTATTCCCACCAGTCCGTGCAGAACGCACGATCAGGAGATCCGTTGCCCACGGATAATGAGAAGGTGACATCTGTTCCATCAATGGAGTCACTACCCTTGTGACCGTGAACGAGTGCGTCTGGTCCATACCACCTATCGGCGGACGAGTCAATATACGTGGGAATGATGTCCTGTTCACTGGGAGGTACATCGCGCTTACGGAATGGTGCATCAAAACTTGTGTCAATCCAGCGGCAGTACTCAAGCGGGTAATTCTTGGATGGAACGAATGGGGGGAAGATACTCTGATCCAAGAGAAGCTTAGCCATATCGCGGCAATGAATCTGCAGCATTCCATCTGTGCCGTAGTTGAGGGTGTCTACAAGCCAGACGCCAGTCAATGTCAAGAACCCAGAGGATAGACATAGATCAATGGACAGTGGAGTAACACCATCATCCTCATAGCCACCGTATCCTTGGTAGGTACGGATGAGGGCGTTGGGAACGATGACGTTCGCCCAGGAGTTTGCCTCGTGGTTCCAACGTGACTGAGATTCAGGTGACTGTCCTCGGCTCCACGTAAACCAGCCAGGCTCTCCAAGCTGTGCGGCTAGAGAGTTGGCCTCATCATTGTCTTCCATCCACTGATTGAAAAGCGTGATATCACAGGTGGCCGCATCCGTATCAATGCTACGATCGGTAGTGATCGTGGAGACATTCGGAATCTCAACTTCTACCTGATCATTCGTCTTTCTCTGATACCAGCGAAAAGGAGTCTTCTTGGAGGAGGGACCCTTTCCGATGGATCCAGACACATAGTCGGTGGAAAGATTAAGGTACCAATCGGGCTCGACCGTAACGCGGTGATGAGACTTGTTGATACCAACAAATCTACCTGAATCCCATATCTGATTGATGTTGTATATGTTCTTCATTAAGCGGGCCAATCCAATATAGTGAAGTTCACTGTGAAGTCATGATACCAAGGATTGCCAGCCCTCCTTAGTCTGTTGAAATCTATGTCAGTGATGTAGATGCTGAATTCTCTACCAAGATCATCCGTCAACAACACTTGATGTCTCCTGTTGGACCAAGATTCCATGTCTGAGTATTGCTGCTCTGATAATATCTTACCACCAAAACTACCCTTAGGTATTTCGTCCTGTCCTTCAAAGATGATTGCACGGCCAGAACCAGCAGAGGTGTTCTCGTAGTTGATCGTCTTTGTGATCCCAGGAATCTTTGCTGTATCGGGGTTCATCTCAAAGGTGTACTCTTCGGAGGTTGATTCATCCTCTAGCGTCCATCGTACCGTCATCCTAGTAGCTCCTTACTCCGTTACTAAACCTTTGTGGTCCAGAGGCTACAGCATCGTTGATAGCATTCAGCACGTCCTTCTTGGACTGACCGTCAGTGATGTTAACCTCAATCGTAATTACCCTGTTGTCATTGTAGGATCCAGAACCCTTCTCTCCGTATCCTCCAGAAGACTGGTTAAGTCTACGTGCTTCATATAGCGTGGGTAGCTTGATTTCGTTCGGCACATTGAACTGTAGATCCTGTGCAAGCTCTGCCTTAAGTCCCTTGATCTGACGATCAATGCTATGCAACTGATCCTCAGTAAGATCCGGAAGGTTCTTTAAACGCTCAAGGTAGGCGATGTACTGTCCCTTACTGATCTTATCCATGTCGTACAAGAACGAGTAATCGTCCAACTGCTTCTGTAGCTGTGAGTCACGAAGCTGCCCCTGAGCTTGAGTAACCTGAGCCTGAGCGTTGTTCACGTCGGCTTCGCTGGCCTGTCCCTGGTTGAACTTGTTGCGGATTTCCTGTAGGTGACGGACGGCTTGGTTGTATGCAATCCTAGAAGACTCAACCTTGTCGCCGCGGAATTCAGCCAATGCAGTAGCCACGGCGGCTTGTGAATCATAGAGAGCAGAGACAGCATTCGAGAATTCCTGGTCTGCCTTGATCTTGTCAGCGAAAGCTCGTAGTCGTTCTGCTCCAGTGGTAGCTTCGCGGAACTTCCTCTGCGCCTCGGACTGTGCAAGCCTTGCGGACTTGATGGGATCGCCAGCAACCAGTGCCTTAGCAAACTCAGCCCTTGCATCTTCGTCAGCGATGAATGCCTGACGCTGTTGCTTCTTGGCGGCATTCAGGTTGGCTATAGCACCATTGCGTTCATCTGGTGTCGCATTTGCGAGGGCAGCCTCAGCCTTCTGAACCTCTACTGCCGCAATAGCAGAGGGCTCATCCAGCGTGGACTTGATGACATCGAAGTTAGAAAGGAAGCGAGCCTTTAAGGCATTTGCAATCTGCTGCTTAGCCTGATTCAACTGAGCAGTGTACTGTGAAACCTCTTCTGGCTTAGTCGCAATTGCGAGTAGCGCCTGTGCTTCCTGGGCTGCTATTTGCGCTGTTGCAACAGAATCACCGTTGATAAGACTCTTTTGCACATCAAACTGTGCCTTAATCCTTGCGACAGCCTCGGTGTGAGCCTTCTCTGTAAGCTTCTTTGTTTCCTCTGTGGTGTCCTGGGTGTTGTCGAACTGTCCTTCTTTGTCTAGCTTCTTAAACAGATCAATGGCCTTGTCGAATCCAGAAGTATCAGTCCAGCCGCCTGCAGCCTTGATTGCCTCGGCCTTCTTTACTTCCAGTTCAGCAATGACTTGCTCAACGGTCTTATCACCCTGCACGACGGAACGTACTAGAGACTTGATAAACGCCTCGCCACTATCTCCAAAGAACAACTTGTACGTCTCAAGGAACTCAGCATATGCCTCGTTAGACTGATTCAATCCAGCCTCGATGATTGCGATATGAGATTCAGTATCAATCTTGGGTGGATTGCTCTGGAGGTAAGCTAGAGCCTCTGTTGCCGTGGTGAAGTTATCAAGCTTGGCCTTGTAAATCTTCTCCTGGGTGCTGACAATTTCCTTTGCGACAGAAAGTCTTTCTTCCTTGTCGGTGAAGGCGGGGTTATTCAGGAGTGAAAGATCCTGCGAGACAAGGAAGTTTCCAGTTTCCTCTGGACTCTTCACGAGGGCATTGTACTCATTTGAGATAGCGTTAGAACTACGCAGTTCCTTTGAATAGAACTTACCTTCGGCAGCCTTCTTCTTTCTAAGCTCCTTGATAAGATCGGGGTCACTACCAGAAGCCGTGGCTCTCTCATATGTCTGGATTGAACTTTCATACGCACGCTTGACATCTAGGATTGTCGCATCACCGTTTGCGTAATCAGCTAGAACACTCTCAAGATCCTCGGAAGCCTTCTTGATGTTGTCTTGGTTCGTTTGGTCAATACCGTTCTTCTCGCGGTTAGCTTGTGCCTCAGCAAGAGCCTTATCAATTGCAGGCTTAATTACGCTATCATAGAATGCGGGATCAAGCTTCTTGTAATACTCCATTACCTCGTTGATACTCTTCTGCGCATCCTCGTTGCCAGAATCCGTCTTTAAGGTGTCCAGTGCCTTTTGAAGCTTACCAGCCTGTTCCTGTAGTGGCTGGGCCACACCACCCTTAACGGTCTTATTGAAACCAAGGATTGCCTCTGCACCGCCCTGCAATCCAGGGGCGGCAAGTCTACGTTGTGCAAGCTCAGCGGCAGGCGCAGTATCGTATCCAAACAAGTTGCGTTCTAGCGGGTTGAACTGATCCGAGGCCGCCTTGGCTTGATCAATTAAACGTTGACGCTTAATGGGATCGACTTCGCTGGTGATCTTATCCGCAAGACCAATACGTGCAGTCTCCGAATTTGCCCTTACTTCGTTAACGGTCTCAGCAAGCTTCACGAGTGCAAATGCAGCAGCAGCTACAACCAAGCCCGTGGGGAGTTTGCTTGTCATCTCACTAAACTTACCGCGAGCCGCCTTCATGCTCCCCGCTAGACCACGACCATGTACGGCTACATCATCAACGGCATCGCCAGCGTCCTTAACGACATCGGAAGGAATAACAATAGGTACAGATCCCGTCGAAGGCGGTGGCGCAATCGTCTGACGTGTAGCCGGAGGCAGGCCTGTAGCAGATGGGGGCGGAGGTCCATAGATTTGTTCGGAGATACTGTGACCAAAGGTTGTTGGCTGAGCAGTGATGGCAGCCAAAGCCTGTCCGTTGCCAAACGGTGAATTAGCTCCACCAGTTGCACCCTTTCCAAACGCACTACCAAAGCCAAGCAAGCTGTTCATTGCGTTAGAGTTGGTGATCAGCTTGAGGGCACCTGCGATAAGGATCAACTTGGCAGGGATGCCGTTCAAAGACTCATTCAGTGATGAGAACAACTTGACAACAGGGGTAAGAACCTCTCCAACAAGCTTGAGTGCTCCAACAACCAGCGTAAGCGCATCCTTAAGGCCAGCATCATATAGGGCAATGCCGATCTGCTTTAGTGCCTCTCCGAACTGCTTTGCCTGCTGACCGAAGGTCTCGTTGAACTTCTCGAACCTGCGCTCAAGGGTATTATCGTTTACGTCGACACCCTCTGCTTGCTTAGCAATGTCACCAGCTTGCAGGGCGGGAAGAATAGCCTGGAAGTTACGTGGTCCTCCGAGAACGTTAGATAGCTTATCCTGAGTAACGGTATCCAACTGGTTGAAGACCTTACCCAGTTCGATGATGATTCCTCGAACATCGTTGACGTTGATGGCCTGCACAAACTTATCGTTGCTGCGAAGAAGATCATTGCCTGCAGTAATGTCTACAAGATCCTTCTTCTTCTCTGCAATGCCAGTGATAACACGAGAGAACTTCTCAGCAATTGCAGTACCGGACTGACCGCTTCTCTGCTGTGCAACAGCAGCAATGGTACCAAACTCTTGAAGACTGAATCCAGCCTGCTTTGCGACCGGAGCAATCTCACCAAGGAATCCGATGGTTTCTTGAGAACGCACACCGAACTTCTGCTCAAGCTGGAATGCGGCGTTACCAATCTGCTCACCAGTAACGTTGAAGGCCAAACCGACAGCGGTTACGTTGTCGATAACCTGCTGTGAATCGAAACCAGTCAGTGCTGAAATCTTTGCGACCGAATCAGTCTGTGCATTGACAAGACTCTCACCTGATAGACCATTTAGCTTGGTACCGCCGCCAAAGGCACCCTGTACCTGGTAGCGAATCTCAGCGATCTTAGTTGAGGCGATACCCGTCTCGGTGGCTAGGTCAAGAATGTCCTTCTTGACGCGCTTGAAAGAATCGCCCTGTCCTGCAGCATTCAACTGGAAGTTGATGTTCGTCAACTTAACTTCTAGCTCCTGTGCATCCTTGACAGCGGAAACGACGCCACCTGCTGCAGCAAACAAAGCGAGCGTTGGAAGGATGTGGGTCAAGGATGAGAATGCTCCGGCGCCAAAGGCTCCACCGAGAGAATCGGTTGCTCCGGATCCACCAGATGCGCCACCACGGCCATACCTGACACCGAAGGCGGCAAGCTTCTGACCAGAGTTCTCAAGTTCTACGGCAGTGGCTTCACGAATTGCCTTGTTATATGCACGCTGGGCGACGTTAGCTTGTGCCTTTAGCGTGAGGTTCTCTTCGGAACTGAGAACTTCAAGTTCCTGAATCTTGATCTGCGTCTTCTGGATACTTTCCTGTGCCGCAAGGTTACCAGCACGGGCAATGTCTGTTGCTGTGGTGGCTTCGAGTACAGCAAGCCTCTCAACCTCACGAGCCTTAGCTGCCTTTAGAACGGCAGCGATGTACTTGTCATCTGCAGCGAGCTTCTCAGATACACCTGCTTCAATTACAGCCGCTTCCTGCTTATGAGCCGCAGTGCCCTGGATCTTAGCATCCGTGTATGCCTTGTCGTTAGCCAGATTCTCAGCTACCTGAGCCTCACGGATTGCAGCTTCCTTACGGGTAACAGTATCATCATTAACTATCTGCTTTGTCGTAGCAGGATCATTTAGAAGTTGACGGGCTCGTTCACCGTGGATCGCGGCTGCAGAGGACATATCTGCTACTTCACCCTGACCAACGACCTTAAGAAGTGCACCGTTATTCGCCAGCAATGCGTTGTTGAACGCAACTCGCTTTGCCGCTAGGATCCTCTGGTTCTCCACCTGAACCTGCGCTTCGAACTCACCTTCAATCTGATAGTATCCGGCGGATCGAGTTGCCATTTCCTCTTCAAGGGCAGCCCTGTGAGCAGCAGCCTTAATGACACGATCGCGCTCGGCCTTCTCAGCCTGCAACTGAGTCTTGATTGCTTCATTAGCCTGCACATTGGGATCAGAAAGAATGGCGTTCTTGTTCGCCAACTGCTGAGCCTTGATGTCCTTATCGGTCTGTAGCAAGACAGGATTAGAAGCGTTTGCTAGCTTATCTGCCTTAGTCTGTGCTGCACGAGCGGCACGAGCGGCACTACGATCTGCAGCAAGCTGAGCTTGTAGCTGGGCCTCGCTCTGAACAACTTGAGGATCAGTAGTTGCAGCGAGTCGGTTCTGCTTTGTAGCAACAGTCCTCTGAATCGTGGCTTCTGCTCTAGCCCTCTCAGCAGCTTCCTGGCGAGCAATGGCCTCTTGTTCCTTGGCCTGCTTCTTTGCAGCTATTTCAGCTTCTTTAGCAAGCCTAGCAGCTTCCTGCTCTTGCTGTTTGATGGTCTGCTGTGTAATGACGGTAGACTTTTCTGCAAGCTTTGCAGCTACTTTTTCATTGGCAACGACAACATCTTGCTCAGACTTGTAGATGTCCTGAGCCATGCGTCCGCCCTGATTGGCGTACTTCTTAAACGTAGTCTCATCGAATCCCTGCTGTTGTCTGCCCAGGCTCTTGACAAAACCAGAGTATCCATACTTGCCGCCACTAAAGGACTTTGCAATGTCATCTTCAATTGCTGCCCGCTCAGCCTTAGTTAGATCGCCAAGGCGACCTGGACCAATAACAGACTGACGGGCAGCACCAAAAGCTCTTGCTTGGGACTGAGGAGTTTCCTTGGCAAGACCAGGACCGGGCTGCGGAATTGGAGGTACAGTGCCACCAACAGGGATATTCGCCACTCTCTGAATGGCAGACTGAGACTTAGCGGAGAATCGAGTAAGCTCGGCCTCGACCTGAGACAGGTCGGCTCTGAATCTTAGAAGATAATCAGAGGTGTTCGATGGCATACCTTGTCTCCCTTGTATTAATCCCTGTTCCTACTACTACTTCGGTCATTTACCTTAAGATATCAACTACTTGAACCGATCCGCATACTCATTCCCCACGGAGGATGATTCCTCGTCTGTATCGTCCGAAGGGTTGTCTTGTGACAGGCGTACTTCCTCGAACCAGATTTCTAGTTCGTCGGGGAAAGGCCACATCCATGGTGGAGGAATCTCTTTAGACATATAGTTTTCATGCCATGAAAGAATCGTATAAGCGTGCTCAATAGCACGTACGTATTCATATGGTACATCTTCTATCGTCTCACAGCCTCGGGGGAAAAGGCTTTTACCATCTCCCCCAGTTTTAGCTAGTCTTACAAGAGACAAAAACTGGGGATCCCCTGCTAGTCTTTTCCCTCAGTTACTCCCACACCAAGTTCAGCATAGGCTTGGAGTAGTTCAACAAGAATCTCTACAGGAATCTCGTCCAATTCTGCGCGGCTGTCAAAGTAGTTGGTTCTATGGTTGTCAACCTCGCGAACAGAGTGGTAGATTTCAGAGAGCTTGTACTCATTCAACCAGCGTGTATCAGCTTCACCCTCAATGAGCTTTCGGGTAACTTCATCTTCTAACTTCTGGAGACTCCAGTTCTCGTACTCTCTACGCTCACGGTCACGTTCAATAGTGAGCTTGTCGTCAAGCTGCTTAGTGAACCGCTCCATCTCCTTATAGACAGATACAGCTTCCTCATAGTCAGGATTCTCTTCACCCTCGCCAAGGTGGTACGCTTCCTTGAATCCATCATTCCAAGAGTCAAGGAGACCTTGGTAGTAGTTCTCCTTGGACCATTCGTCCGTGGCAGCGAGTTCAGCTTCACGGGCTTCCACTACGCGAGCAATCTTATCATTGACAAGGAAATCAATCATGGAGTCTGCGTCTGACAGCGTGTCCTCATACTGACCCTGTAGGGCTAGGACTTCTTCGTCTGTCAGATCCTTACGCTTAGCAAGGAAGGCAGAACGCTTAGCATTTGCACGTCTAAAAGCATTCTCATGTTCGTTTTGGTTAAGCTTCTGCAGCCAGACCGTTTCAGTCTCGTTGCCATCACTGATCTTGAGTTCCTTACCGACAACGTAAAGACTAAAGAGCTTCTTCGTCTTAGGCATCCTTTGCCATCCTTTTTATGTGAGAGAACCGGGGCCGAAACCCCGGTATCTCAATCCGAACCTTACAACTAGTATACCCTAGATTACTTACCTCTCGCCGGCGTAGACAAGAAGGTTTCCACCATCGGAGGTAAAGTTGAACTGAACCTCAAGCTTCTGCTGTACTCGTGCAGAGTAGCCAGGAATAGTGAATCGTGCATCAGGGACATAGAGGGTCTTAAGAACGTCGCCAGAGTCCGGATCAGAGATTCTAACTTCCATTGGAAGGAAGGTAGAAGTGAACGGACCAACAATCTTGTTAGTTGCAATGTCTGCAACCTGTGCAATCTTCTCGAAAAGATCCTCAGGGTCAGCGGCCTTGACGGTCACGGAACCAGTAACGTCAGCGGTGTCGTATCCGGCGTCTACGTGGTGAGCGTTACCGAACTCATCGTCATAGTCAAGGTTCACGGAACGGCTGATATCGACAGACTGAACGCCGGTCCAACGGGTGAACGTTGGAGTAGCGGAGTCGTCACCGATGTAGAGGTCGATGTCCTTACCACGAACAGCAGCAGGCTTAACAGAGACGCCCTGGTGGACGGTCTGTGGGTAGCTGGCAGCAACGGCAGAACCGTAAACGACCTTAACCTGATCGAACGAAGCGGAGCGATCCTCAGTTAGCGTGAATCCACCAGAGGTGTTGGTGTAGTCATCGTTGATGAACAGACGCTTGTAAGCACCAGTAGTCGTGTTGTAAAGCATGACGCAGAGAGCGTACACGCTATCTCCAGACTCAACGTACTCGATTGCAGTGTGGGCAAAAGAGTGAGACGTTGCACCAGTGTTTACGAACTCCTCATAGTAAGGGGTTCCTGGGATGTAATAAATAGAGTCTCCACGTAGGGTGAAAGACTGAGTTGCGTTCTGACGTAGACCGAACCTGTACTGAACCCTCTCAAGGGTAAGGTAAGGAATGGCGACACCCTTAACGATATCGAACTGTCCAGTACGAGACTTGAACGGAGAGATAACGTCAATTGGGTGGGCGTCAGCGAAATCGAACTCATCGCCATCAACGACAGAAGTCGGATCCTGTCCGGTGATAACAGCTTCCATCTCACAGGAGACGTCGAATGATTCAAGATCGAATGAAAGGTCGGGAATGTCTCGAACCGTAGCTACTGTCTGGTAGTTACCGGTTTCATAGACCTTTTCTTCTGGAATGTTGACCGATCCTGGACCTGCGCTCTGGATACGATCGAAAACGTAGCCCTCAGCGTCATGTAGGATCTGGCCTGCCTTAATAGCCATAAGTGTCTCCTTGGAAGTTTGACTCCGATAGTATAGACATCGAACCTACCGTATGTCCTACAGTAGTTATCGACTCCATATCTCTGTTATTTAGTAACGCTGACCGCTCGACCCAAACAATACGGATGCCTCCGCTCGACGGATAACAGCCTCATCACTCTGCGTGACCTTGCCGATCAAGAGAGACATGGCGGAAAGTCTCTGAACACCGCGAAGCTGTGCTTCCGTGGCCCCTATATCACGCATGACAGGAGATGAGTTAACGTCATTGAGCGCCTGCTCTGCAATCTTGCGAATCAATACCTCGTTGCCTCTCGGGGCACCCTTAGCGATTGCCACAACACCCGCATCCAGGAATCTCTGTGCAGCAATACCACTCTTAGACATACCACCACGAAAGTACGGATACCCTTCGATTGACTTACCTTTTCTCAGTGTTGGGTGTCCTGGGTAAAATGCATCACCGTAAGATGCACCAGTTGCGTTCACTCGACCCGAGCCACCAGACCCAGTACCAACGAACTTACCCGCTGGAATCTTAAAGTTAGGAGACCGTCTATTGTGTGTGATGTCCAAGTTAAGACCAGTTGGTACACCGAACATTACAACTCGCGTGTCATATCCTCTAGCTGGCTGGGGCTTGATATTGAAACCCTTAGCTGGACCTGCACCGAAGTTCAAACGATACCATTGCTTTGCACTTCTATCTAAATGTGACTTACTAATGAAACTGATACCATCGTAACTTGCTAAGAACATATTAGGTGACTGTAGTGCAGCAACTAACTTACCACCAGAATCACGTTCAAACCTACGATATCCACTAACAGAGTGAGGAATAGACTTAAAACTATTCACTGCAGCATTCATGGCTTCCTCGCCAACTCCTGCATACATTTGCTGGAATGAACCTCGCTTAGCTCTTACTATCTTTGAGTAGTTCTGAGCTACGAAACCTATAGTTTCCCTTGCCTTCTCAGGAGCTTGTGCTAAAGCAGCAGTTACAATAGTCTTACCAAAATAAGAGGATAGATCAGTACCACCATTTACAGCAAGGATCTTCTCCTTTGTTACCAAGGAGTTTCTCATTGCTTGCAGGTATGCACGATCTACATCATTAGCCATTTATAGCCTCATGTATCTCATCTAGCTTCTTAAGATAATGCTCGTTTAAAACAATAGAATCTGACGAGTACGAATTCAGTAGGTCTCCACATAGATCAGCATAGTCATTGAATTGATCTAGGATAACCTTACGCAAAGCATCAGCAACATCCTCAGGAAGATACTCGTTACACTGACTATCCTTTACTCCCAAGATAATTGCGATTCCTTTATCCTTGCGCTTCTGCAATAGTTCTCTCACTGGATCTTTCATTGGTAATCCTCATCTGCATATGCATCTACGACCGTAAACGCTACCTGCCACCAATGCTTCTTAGTGGGGGTATTGTACAGTCTCCCTTTGTCCATATTGATATCTACTGCTTCAACCATAAAGGCTAGATCAGGAGTAGCCCCACCTTGGCTCAAGTCATAAACTGGAACACGAGGACCAACATAGGTCATGGCGTCCGTAATGTGACCTGCAAGCAAATCACGAATGTCAGTCGCAAGGTGAATACCGAGGGACTCGCTCTCTGCTATGATGTCTACATAGTATTCCCACGATTGCTCCGAGAGATTACTACCTAGTTCAAGTTCACTCTCACGAACGCCCTCGGTTGTAACCATGACTGCATTAGCCTTGATTTCTTCATCCCACGGCTTAGCCTCTGCATACATAACCACGGCCTGATGCTGACGACCTGAATCGAACCAACCAAGATCAGACAATCCCTGGTTGACGAAATTGTGCATGTTGTCACGCACTAGTCGTGCCCTAAAGCCTGCTGTGTATGCCATCCTGATTCCCCTTAACTCTCGTCTACTGCGTTACCAAACCAATGCCCGGTATTCACACACGCCTTGTTGCCACAGAGGTTCTTAAGCCTCTTCGGACATTGAATCCCAGCCACTTCAAAAGCATATCTATGCGCCTGTTTCCTTACTGATCCTTTTTCGACACAAAATGTCCCGAAACCAAACTTGTCAGTATGTCCGGTCCAGACAATGCAATCTCCATCGTATTCTAAGTGAGACAAGAACCTCTCTTCCTGGCTGACTGGAGTACCGTAAGCCTGAAGATTAATCACATTCTGCATCTGCTCTGTTCTTCTACTACCTAGGCGTGGCAACATTCTATGGCATAAATCCAAAACAGCCTCAGTAGAGGTTAGCGTCCACCTATACATCGGCTTACCGGGATTTCCACTCGGTGTCACACTCTTATGCGGACCCGTAACACTTCCACCGACTATACTCTGAACCCTAAGTATGATATCTTCGTCGGTCATCCTTATGACAAGTCCAGGATACCTAGCTCCTCTTCCCTTTACTTTAGTTACGGAGCAATGTCCCTCTCCTTCAAATAACCCTACAAACCATGCAAAATCAGCTTCATTCATGATGACTCCTTTTCATCTATCTTGTTGTTGCATCGACAACAAACTAGAAAAGATTAAGATTCGTCAACAGCATTTCCATATACGGTCCATACCGTCACACCGAACAAGCCTTGAGCCGGCGCTACCATTGCAATGTCATACGTGTTGCCTGAAAGTATGACTTGATCTGCTCCTGCAATCTGATCGAAGTCTTCGTCTAGAAGCGTCAGGGTGACCCTGGAGACATCAATCTCACCGAATGGGCCACCTTCTGCTGCGGACTTCCTAGCGGTGAACTCAACGGCCACAGGGACCTGCACATCATCATGGGTGACGATCGCTGTGGGGACTTCACTCCAAACGTAGGGATCACCTGCTGGGTCTGCTATGGCATTAGTCCTGTCCACTTTCCATCTGAAAGTTGGACGCATGGACTCATTGTCTGGCAGACCCATGTTCATGGTTTTTCTGATGGCCTCACGAAACTGATCCTCATCAAAACTGCCACCGAAGCTAGGATCTGTTGAGCGCATTTCCAGCCTCCATATGCATCGGGTTTACACATTTAGAGTTTCCACAAACATCCCTCACGGAACGTCCGGGTCTTTCAAGCCCACATAGATCGAATGCCAGAAGACGTGGACTCCTCTTGGTTTCATGCCACAAAGATAGTTTGTCTTTTTGCCACGCCCAACATGAGTCAACCTGCACCACGTTACTCCAGAATTTGTACAATAGAGTTTTCCTGAATTCTAGTTCTTCATAAACAGAAAGTATCTCTTGAATCTTAGTAGCCCGGCGTTCGAACATGTACGGCAAAACTAGCTCCATAAAAGCGATCGCTTCTTTCCCCTGAACGATCCACTGATACCTCTTTTTAAAAGGTCCTGGACCAACATTACTTTCCAGGACTTCATAAGGTCCATAAATCCTACCACAATCTGCAATTTCAAATGCTCGTATGACGACATCTCTGTCCGTCATACACAATGCAACCCTAGGAGCGTATTCGGATTTGCCCCTGGAAACAGCACCAAAAGAACCCTCACCTTCCATGATGCCAGCTAGCCATGCAATTTCAGCTTCTCTAGTCATGTTTACCTCACAAACCAGGAATCACCATAGTATTGCTGATCGCTTCTGTTAACGATTGCGTCAATGATGTGGGTACTTGTCTGACCAGAATCAGATAGTCGCCCAAGGAGGTAGTTCCTCTTGTAGGTCAAGTCGTCCAAGATAGCCTTAAGGACTGTGGCTGCCTGCTGTACCTCATATTCAACCGGACCAGCCTTGGTGCGGAATACGGTCTTCATATCACGGAGCTGATTACGGACAATGCGGTAGCCAGCGTAGAATACGACGAGCTGTTGTAGCTCTCTGGTTAGGTCTGTACCATTTGTATCTACTGGCGAGACAATTCCTTCGTCCTCATCATAACCGGAGATGACACCATCAAGTACAGCTTCCCAGAAGCCGTCTCGAAGGTTGCCAAGGTAGTCATCGTCAACGGCATTAGGTAGCTGTGAGATACCTGGGGCGTTTACTTCCCTCTGTAGGGACTCGATAAGATCAGCTAAATCAACCATGCTACACCGGGTTCCTTGATAGTCGTACCCTGAGATACTCGACAGAAGGGTGATCGTCCAGGTCGATCATTCTAACCTTAGCTCTATAGGTGCCTGGATCTATCAGTTCGCCAGTCGGAGTCTCGTCTGTCGTGGTCATCCATAGCCAGTACCAAAGTTCTTCGTCTGGCTGCCATGTCATTTCACGTTCAGCAATGACCACTTCTCCGGCAGCGTTGTAGACAGAGACGTTCATGGAATCAATGTCGTCTGGTGAAACGGATTCACTAGCAAAGCTCTTGGCCGTGACCGTGAGTCTAACTAGCTCTCCAACATATAGTGCCATGATTGCCTCCTAGTTCCATATCGACTCGATTAGAATCTGATTTGAGAAAATGCATACTATGCTATACGTCGAACGTAGTCAGAGCTAAACAAGTTCTGACCGTTGTTAGCGCCAAACAAGAAGCCGACATGGGTAGGAGTGAAACCAATGGTCATTGTAGTACCAAAGTTTATCCAGTCATTTCCATTTAGAGATACCTGAGTTACTAGAGTGCCAGACCCAGAGCTTACAATACGAGCCCTGATTTCATCGTACCAGTTGCCGCAATCTGTGTAACCGCCGCCAAATGGATTACTTGCGTTTCCTAGGAACTGATAAAGAAAGACTGGCGCACTGCCTGCAGAGGAAAGGTTAATCTGCGCTGCATTTGATCCTAGGGTTGTGCCGTCCGTAACGCAGAAGTTTGATCGGGTCGTGGAAGTGACCCCCCTGGGAAGAGTCCAGGCCGACTCAAGAATGGTCACCCCGCTAGACCAAGCGCCACCGAATGTGGACAAAGGACGAAGAAATAGTCCAAAGTCAGTTGTGGCGGTACATGATAGGACTAGCTTATGGTTACCTTCGTTTGCAGTAATCGTGCCTCCGGCGGGCTGAGTTATAGCCCAATCAGCATGAACAGTTCCATCATCGAACTCATCTGCTGCAATAGCTGCAGGATCACTTAGGAGTCCATATGGATCAGAGGCACCACCGGGGCCACCTGCTACGGTTGCATCGAGTTCCTCAATCGCCTCCTGAACGGTTGTGGAAGCGATAGTACCTGCGGGAACGAACGAGATAGCAGAAGCGTCGTGAGCATCCGAGGTATCAGAAAGGTGCGTAGCAATGTCCGTGATGGCGGTATTGGCATCGTCCTGCGCTCCAGCCAAATCGTTGTCAAGTTCCTCAAGAGCAGACTGCACGTCGGTCGCACTGATTGTACCAGCCGGGGCAAATGTGACGTCAGCCGCCGCCACCACAGCTAGGTCAATGGCCTCGATACCGTCCTCTATGTGGTTCAGGCGTTCAGCATTAACAGGTGTTCCACCACCCGATCCATCCGCCCATGTTTGCTTAATGTATGGCATGACCTTCTCCTAGTCCGTTGGCTGAGTGATAGCCTCGTCAGCTACCTCAGTGAGTTCGACGCTCTGTACCTGGATTGTTATCGGCATCTGTTGTGCAGATATGTTGATCAAGTTCTGTCCGACCCTAACGACCATTGTGTCAACATGGATGTGCTGTCTGCCGATTGTTAGGATGTCTTCGAGGATTTCAGTGAGACCAAGCACGTCGTCTATTTCGACGTCAAAACCGAATGTGATGGTGTCAACCAATCCAAGTGTTTCACTCAACGACATGTTGAGCAAACCGGATGTCGAATCAGTTTCTGCAAGCAGATCGGAAACACCAGTGTTCAGGGCCATCACGGCTGCGTCAGTCAGACCGGAGTTATCGGTAAGCGACACTGAGGTAGTAACGTTAGTTACATCTGTTGCCCCCACGTTATCAGAAATGGCACTTGTCAATGCCATACTTACAGCCTCAGTGATAGACATTGAGTCTCGACTCGTCAGGCTTAAGGTTGCCGAGGTGCTGTTCGTTACTCCCAGAGAATCAGACAGGTCTTCCCCAAATACTGGCGTGATTGCAGGATCAGTGATATCCCCTGAATCAGACAAGAAAGAAACCACATCACGGATCACAGTTTCCGCTAGACCAACGGCGTCAGCAACCACATTTTCCAGAGCGTCAACCGCAGAGTCAACGATGTCTTCAAAATCACTGATGATGCCGTTAGCAATAGCGACTACTAGACTGATAACTTCTCCGTCACCTGGATACAAGAAGTCATCCGGAAATACCGTACTACTAGGAAAGGTGGCGTCAGAATAAGAATCAGAGAGTGCAATTTCATCATCCTCAGCCCAGGAGAACGCCGACCCACCTTTGAGGGCTGCTCCACCTTTCAAGGAAGACACACTAGTAAAAGAGACTACCCTCTTCAGCGCGTGAGGTGGCATTTTTTTCTCCTTGCAGCCTGACGTCCGTCAGCGTCAGTTGTCGTTGTCTAGTTCGCCAAGCATAAGTCGGATCGTGCGGAGCAGGGTTGGGATGATGACGTTGTTCTGTTGAGTCAACGCCTTTGCCTGGTCGTACGCCGCGGAGGCTTGCGCGGCGGCGGTGCCCGGCTTCGCCCCGTGGATGAACGTCGTGTTCCCGGCGACGGCGTTGCGGGCCGGTGACCCTGCCGCGAGCTGAGCCGCGACCTGGGTCGCGATCGAAGCGGCGTTGGTACTTTCCGGTGGGAGTGCCGGTGTGGTGGTGACTGTGTTGGATGTGTCGATGTTGGGCATTATGCCGTCCTTGTGAAGTCCATCGACCAGAGTCGCTGGTTGTAACCAGAACTAGAGCCGTTCTTGCTGGTGGTCTTGAGCTTGAGTGGATACACGCCAGCCGTAGCCACCGAAATCCCAGAGGTCAGAGATAGGCCAGGGTTCACCGAAACTCCCGAGTAGTTGTCGAGGGTGGCGATGGTCGTCCCGTCGAGCGTGACGGTCAGGATGCCGTAGCTGGAGAATATGGTTCGCCAGATGCTGAACTTCCAAGTGCCCGGACCGAGCTGGACGTTGTAGACCACCTCGTCGTTCAGGTTCACCAACTGGTAGTACGTCGCCCAGGCGGCGATGCTGCCGCCCGTCGTGGAGTAGGCGGGCACCCGGATCGGGTCAACCGAGACGTGCCACGGCAGGTCGATGTCGAGCCACCCGCTCGACTGTGCCGAGTCAGCGACCCGGATCTTGCCGTTCGCCGGGGCGGCCTTCTCTGCGACAGCGTGTGAGCCGGTGCCGACGACCATGCCACCCTTGGCGGTGACGATCCCGGCCGGGGTCGCTGAGTAGGTGGCGGCCTCACCCGCAGCAGCGCCTTCGGTGACTCCGGTGACCTTGTGGGTGTTGAACGAGAAGTCAGCGCCCGCCTGCCCGGAAGCGTCAGCCAGCAGGTTTGCCATTGATGTGTCCTCGGGGGCACCTGTCGAGTTCGTGTGCCGCATCTTGACCGTCTTGGCAGCCATGTCCGCCATGTCGGCGTTCGCCACCGAACCGTTCACGATCTTGGCGGAAGTCACCGAGTCGTCAGAGGGAGTGCGGGTATCCGAGAGGCGGGAGTCATCACCTGCCGCCACGGTCCCCGCCGTGGTGCCTACATTCTTGGAGGCAGCGTTCCCGAGTGCCACCCCGGAGTCCTGGATGACCTTGCCACCTGTGCCCGAGAACGTGGCAACGTTCCCCGAAGTCGATGAGGCTGGGCCAGTGACTGCCCCGTCGAGGTTGGCTTGGATGATGAACCAGTTGGCCCCGACGAGAGCCTGAGATCCGGTGAGGGTGTTGTCGACCGCACAGATGGCTGTGTCGCCAACTTCGACGCTTACCCCGGATGCGCCACCGAGCTTCCCGGCCACACTGATCTTGTAGGTGTGCCCGGCGTCAGCGGCCAGGTAGTTCGGGTTGACCGAGCAGTCGATGACGCCCTTGAAGACCATGGCGTCGGCCGAAGCGATCAGTTGGTCGGCGTAGGTCTTGACGGCCTTCTGTGTCGCTATCCGGCTGTCACTGTTCGCTGCGAGGGTCCCGTCGGTGTCTGAGGCGAGCGTGCCCGCGGTGCCGACTCCGAGGTTGGATCGTGCTGTCGACGCGTTGGTGACCCCGGAGAGGTCGTCGACGAGCCCGGCAGCGTAGGCCCGGTCGCCATGGGGGTCGGTGGCGGCAGCGTGCGTCGAGACTGCTCCCGCCGACTCGAACCCCGTCGACGAGATACCGTCGAGGGTATCCGCGTCGAGGCCAGAACCCGGACCGTCAACGGTCAGGAGTGCCGCAAGTATATCGGCAGCAGACATAGAACCCGAGCCAGAAAGATACATCACACGTTTGTCCACAATATGACCAGGGGTTATAGCTGTAGATGACGCTTCCACTAGGACCGCGGCCAAGAAGACATGAATACTTGGATCGTATGCAGACGAGAACAATGGAGTGACGGCTGGCGTCCCCTCTAAAATGCTGTATCCAGGCGTAGCCGCGTCTACATAGACAACCAGATCAATTCTGTCATAGCTGCCGTCTGCCGCACGGTGAGTCAAGCTATCAGCGGCAGGAGTGGCCTCTACGCCACCAACAGACACAACACCCGAAGCAATGTGCGTAGTTAGATCAGGAGTTCCAGTAGCCGTTACTGCACAGCCCGATACGACACCCGTACCACGGGCCGCAGCAGTAAGGGCGGTAAAGTCACCGCGATCTGGTTCGGATTGAACCGGATATGAGGATTCCCCTGAGTTGGGTACAACGAAACCCATATTAGCCCTCCTCAACCACTAAAACAACGCCGTCCACCTTGAGACCTTCCCTCTTCAACTGCTCCACCGTGCGTGGATCGTCAAGAGGAAGCATCCTCACCTCAGGGTCACCATTTCCATCAAGAATTGGATCACCGTTAGCATTTGTCTTCGGTACAGGGTGAAGACGATCAGGTTCACTCGGATCCTGATTCTCCCGATAAAGACCCACCGGGGCACCGTTTACGTCAAGGATCACGTTAGCTGGATAGTCAGACATCAAACACCTCCAAGAGACTTTCTTCGTCTCGATATTGCTCAATCAGTTGTCTCGCCCATGCTAGCTTGTCAACTACTCGTTGACCTGACGGTTGAGACTTGGACCAGAGTTCCAGGTTCGACAGTGTGTTGTCGTCTTTCACTCCGTTGCGATGGTGAACATTCTCACCGCCCGCTATGTCAATCTTGCGACCTAGATATTCGGACATCGCGTACAAGTGCTCCAGTACGTAACCTTTGCCTTGAGCGTTAGGATGATCCGGTTTGAAAACCTTCACATACCCACCACTCATAGTTCTGTGTTGCTTCTCGATCTTGTGTAGTTCTTCGCCCCTTGCAATCTGTCGATTGTGTGTGATACACAATCCGTTACCTCTAGTTTTCCTGCCACACTCAGGGAAGGAGCACAAACTGATCTTCCCTTTGCGTTTCTTGACTACTGCTAACTCACCATCACGTCGCTGTTGCTGATAATGGGCTTGACATAATCCCATTTCCTTGGCGTCGTAATCACACTCAGGGCCAGAACACTTGCCCCCATTCACGTTCGACTTGCCGTACTTCAATTGTAGCACCGATAAGGGTTTCCCTTTGATTTGTTGACTGTAGTGAGAGTTACATAAACCCTTCGAGTAAACTGCTCTCTCACATTCGGGACCGTTGCAAAGTTGTTTATCCATTCACCTAGTATAGCACAGAAATATGATCCTAGCTTCCGAGCAAAAGGTGATTCCAAGTGATCGCTAG
>ERZ869921.571-NODE-571-length-21008-cov-6.372834_pt1 | contig 21008 bp, 26 predicted proteins | sample MGYA00579310_ERZ869921 | MGnify/ENA primary metagenome ERZ869921 (study PRJEB32216, sample SAMN09231816) | wastewater metagenome | place: USA: Maryland | collected 2016-06-21 | study: EMG produced TPA metagenomics assembly of the PRJNA472060 data set (Reclaimed...
GCCAACTAATGAGAAAATCTAGGCTATTTGGCTTTCTTATGTCGCCATCCCATGTACCGCCATCTAAATACTGGCGCGTTCCCATGCGTTTCGTGAGGGCTAGGGTAATGTAAGCAGGGATAACCCAATAGCCTATTAGCGGCCAGAATAAGAGGATAGGGAGCGCATATAACCACTGGTCTAGTCCCCATGGTAACTTAGGCCAGCCTCCGCCAGCCATGCGAGAAGTCCATGCCATGTAGGGGATGATGAGTATCATGTAATCCCTAATTTATGCTTAACCCAATCCCATCCGAAGGTCATGGCAAAAGTGATGAATCCCACAAGAGTAAGGGCTTGGGTTTTGACTTTTTCTAAGCCAGATATTTGCTCTTCGTGGTCATTAACACGCTCGGTAAGCCCCTTAATGCCGCCCTTAATCTCGCCGACATCCTCACTTATTTTGACTACCAATTTGTAAAGTTCTTCACTCATCTCTTACCCCTTAGATAAGACCACCACACTTGAGGCAAGTTTACGGCGATAAAGACAAGGGGAACTAAATACCAGTACCCACGCCCTGAAATTGCCCTGACAAAAGCAACGTCCGCACATAGCTTGCACTGTCCATTAGCATAATCTAAATCGTGCTGTTTGCAAAGGTCATTAAAACGTTCGGTAAACTCATCCCGAAGCTTAAATGGCATCCATGGCATGGTACAGTTACGCATTTACCCACTCCGCAGGAAACTCTCTTTGCACCCCGTCAAACACATAACCCACGGCGGCGGCGCGTTCCATCCAAAGGGAAAAATTCTCATTTTGCGCAGGGTCTGAAAAGTAATAGGTATTCACGGGAGATAGTTTTATTATGTCCCATGTAACTGTTTTTTCGCTATCGGGCATATCCTCACCCGTGGCGGCGTTTTTACCCACAAGGGCTTTGCCTTCTGGCGTATCAAGTACAGTGTAGCCTTGGCTTACCCAGTACACGGCGGCCAGTTGGTTGATAACCGCAAGGCACGTTTGGGCTTTTTGGATTGTGTCAAATTCAAGGATTATATGTTTGTCCATGTGATACCCCATTTTGGTGCGATGTGGTTGTTGCCAATGTCGTTGTACTCACTGTCGGATATGCTTCTTGAATAGCTTAAAATTTCAGCTATGCGACCATCCACGGTTGTTGTTGTTGAACCAATAGTGAAGGCGGTTAGTGTATCATTTACTGCGGACGCGCTACTACCTGAAAATTCATTTCCATTAAGATACGCTTGCAGCGTCGAGCCAGACCTGCGGCCAGCAAGAACATTTACATTTGTGTTTAATCCTCCAGACGACGATGCGGATATACCAACCCCCTGCCTTGCGTTGGCAATATTGGCTGTGTGATAAAAAACACCGTGAGTTAGAGCAGCTCCCGTACCTATACCAGATATAACCCTCTGTGCTGATACTGTCGTGTCAGTAGCAAGCACTACAATATGCGTCCAATCATTTACACCAAATGAAAGCATCCCAGACGGTAACGACATATAACTAAGGCCAGCAACAAAGTCTAAAACATTTCGGCCATTAATTGTTCGTGTGCCTGTAATAGGTTGAACCGAACCTGTTGGTTGTGTCGCGTGGTAATTATTTCCAGACTTATCGTTCCACTGTGAAACTGAACCACCTGAATGCGTAATCGTGGAAGTATCAGAAGCATCGAGCCATAAAGCTAGGCCAGTAATGTCCGTGGGTGAAAATGACGCACCGCCTGAACCGCCTCTTGCCCGTGGTCTTGCCCGTGGTCTTGACATTATTCTTGCCCCCTAAAATCTGTCCATCCAAGAGTGGCAACTCTTAGTGTGTCGTTTGCGGATGTTCTATATCTAAACTGCTGTGAGGTATTTGTGATAATATCGTTATTACCAACAATGCTTGAGCCAGACGCCGCGCCCAAGAATGCAAGCGGAGCAGAGCTAGTGGATGGGGCTTGGTCTGATACTGATAATGGAGAGAAATGAACGTATGTTCCGTTTGCGGCTGTAAATGCTTGTAAGGACGCATTCACCACAACACCAAGCGGTACTGACGCGAGCGTGCCTGTTTTTGCAGATGTTCCACTTGCCCCGTCATTAATATCAAGAACGGCAGAATCCCATGTAAATTTATTACCGACCTGAATAAATTTAATCCATTGCGCAGAGCCATTTGTTAAGCCTGAACCAATACGCCTGAATTGGGTATAATTTGTAGGAAGAGTGGGAGATGTCGAATTTGTTGAAAATACAACATCTACAACATCGGTATCTGGTCTGCGGATAGCATAGAAGTGATACCATGTATTGTTTGCAATAGAACCTGTATCAAGGCCGCCGTTACCAGAACCGACTGACCACGCGCCTGTGGTTTTTGCAACAGAAGACGCCAGCGTCATGTATGCGGTATTTGTAGAGTTGGCCGCTTGCCCCGCGCCAATGGTCATAGTCGTAGAAGACCCAGCCGTGGACATAGTAAAGCCATCAATGTGATTTCTTAGAATGGTAACAGACCCACCGCCCCATGAAACATTGCTTCCGTCCGTAATCAAAAACCTACCAGCATTACCAGTTTGAGATGGCAATAGTGAGTTAATAGAAGACGATGCCGTATTAAAGGCGGTAATATTATCTGTATTTTTTACAGGGACATCAGCCGATGTTTTTACGTCAATATAATAAGAGCCACTAATCCATATAGTCGCACGACCAGCGGAATCTAGAACAACAGGATTAGAAAGCGGTGTTGTTTCGCTTGCGTCCGTATAGGTCGCTTTTGGAGTTAACGTTCCAGCCGCATAAGTGTAAATCTTTCCGCCCGATAAGGGGTCTCCGTTATCATCGAAAAATTGTAAGTAAGGTGGGGTAAGCAATACTGCCATTTTTTTTTCCTATTGTTAATTTTGACTAACGCCAGATGCAAGTAAAGCACCTAAAGTTTTTCCAGATTGAGAAGACAAAGCCGTTCCACCAGGTATTCCCTTGGTGAAATATGCTTGTCCTGCTTTTGAATTTAAAAACGCCTGAATCGCTTTGGGACCACCTAAGGCAAGAACGCCAGCGAGTGCCGCCGTTCCTGGGTCTTGTGTAGCCCCATAAGTCGCGCCACCAACACCCAGCCCCCCCAGTCCACCTGTTATTAGGTTTTGGTAGAAGAGCCTTTGAGCAGTTCCGCTATCAGGCACTGAATCAGCCAGCACAGAACGACCAGACCTAGACAAATCATAAAGTTCCCCATATCCCGCTTGTCCTTTCGTTTTATTTGCGGTTTCAACCGCCCTCAATAGAGAGGATGGCGATAACATACCTTCCAAACTATCATTACTTACATTAGTTGCGGCTTTTTGTATAGACTTATAATTTGCATATTGTTTTTGCAGTTCTTTCCATGCGCCTTGTTTATTTGCTGGTAAAGAACGTCCTGCTGCATCGTCTAATGTATTTCTTAAATCCCTTAAAACCCCTGCTGTGTATGGGTCTGTAACAGATAAAGACCGCGACTGTTGTGTCATAGCAGACCGCGCTTTTTGATACGCTGTGCCAGTTAATTTTCCGCCGCTTTGCACAATATCACGCATATATTTTTGTATGATAGGCTTAACCGTTGTGGGCAAGGCTTCTAACTGGTCTGCGCTTATCTCTACTATTTTATCAATAACAGGTTGGTCAATATTAACCACTTCATTTTTCATTAAATTACTATATCTTTGAGAAAAATTTTCCTCTGCCAATCTTCTAACTTCAGGGGTTATTTCATCACCCTTTTGTCCTGCAAAGCGTAAAGCCTCGGATGTGAATTTTTTTAATTGGCTTTCTGCTTTTTTCTGCGCCGAACCAGCGGTCAAAGGGAGTTTTGACAATATAGAATCTATTGTCTGTAGTGCTGTATTGCCAGTTAATTGACCAGGCGTTAAATCATCAATACCTGCTTTTTTTAAGGTACTTACAAAGCCCTTTCTTGCCCTACTAATAGAACTATCAGCTATTGGCTTCATTACTTTGCCCAAACCACCAACAACCCCTGCACCTATTGCCCCTGGTAAAACACCAGATAAATCACCCTCTGTCATCAGAGTTGACATGCCGCCCTGAACAGCACCAGCCGCAGGGACGCCAATAAGCCCTTTAGACGCTCCTATACCTTTAGCTAAACCAGATAGAGATTTTCCAATAATGGGGGCTTTTGATAATACGGGAGCGGCCATTCCTATAGACTTGGTTGCCGCACTTGCAGGCAAAATAGTTCCCGCAATATTTCCAACAACCTTACCAGCCGTAAATGTTCCAGGGTTTTGTTGTTGTGCTTCCCCTTGTTTACCAGATAATGACATTTCACGCGCTTGTGTAAGGGCATCTTGAAAAGTTAAATCTGGTGATAAAGCCCCTATACCAGCCGCAATAACGTCGCGTGGTTGTTGCGCTAATCCATAGATAGCACCACGTATTAAACTTTCTGGTTTATAAATTTTGTTTTTGACATCAGGAAGGTCGTCAAAAGTCACCGCCTTTGGCTTCACAACGTCTGGCAAGTCATCAAAACTTACACCCATTATAAACCAGCCTTTGCAGGGTCTATACCATTATCAAGTAGTCTTTGCCTTACAGCCGCAGGGTCTTTACCATTTTGAATAGCTTTCTTAGCGTTAAATATCGCTTCAGACTCTTGTGCTTTTGGCAGTGGTTTTAATTCGTTTCTTTGATTAGGATTAACGCCAAATTGCTCTTGCTGTTTGATAATGGCGTTTTGTGAAGCGGCCATGGGGTCGTTTAAATCATTGACCGTAAGCATAGGCACTTCTTGACCACCCATATTTACACTTTGGCCAGCCGCCCTATTTGCCCTATCAGCCGCATTCTGAACAATATTTCTAAAATCATTTAAAGATTTTTTAAAAGATTCTTCAGATTGTGCCGTTTGCATACTGGCAATGGCATCGGTTGCTTTTTTGCCCTCAACCTCTGTAATCTGACCTCCGCCCTTTAATGATTCAAAGGCTTCAAGGAATTGTTTACCGCCTAATTGGTCAAGTTTTGCTTGGAAGTCAGCCGCAGCAGAACCAGGGACATTTCCAATAAATGGTATTCTTCCTTGAAGAGGATTAGGCATACCAACAACCGCAGACAGCCCCTTGTCATTTTCAATACTATTAAGAAGGTCTAGCATTTGTTGTGATTGGGCTTGTTTTTTAGGATTATCCAATCCTGCTTGTGTTTTATATTCAGATTCCAAAACAGCCGCTTTCTTTGCCGCTTCAATTTGTGGAGCACTATTCATTTCAACATTTGCTTGCTGTTGTGCCACATCACGTGCAATCATGGGCTTGTAACCTAAATCAGATTGGTTTTGCGCGTTTTGAGTATACATGGCTTTAGCCCCCGCAATAGAACCTACTGCATCCGCATAGTTAGGCAGTGGCACAAAATTACCATTTGCATCCACCGCTAACCCTCTGTCTTGCGTCTTGGCAAATTGCATGATTAAATTAGCACCATCAATATCGCCAGCGTTTATTCGTGCTTGATACTCATTTGCAAGTTTTAATGGCGCGGGGTCTTGTCCTTTAGCTTGTTGTAAGGCTTGCTGCTTACGCAAGGCAAATTCTTCGGCCTCACGGTCAAATGCGGCCTTGCCTTTTAGTCTTGAAAAAACGCTTAAATCAACAGCCATTACTACACCCTTGAATAGATTGGTTGACCATTATTATCATACCCTATTATGCGCAAATTACCAGAGCCGCCCAACACACTTGACAAAGTTCTGCTTAAAATATTGCTCTTTTCAAGAGTGTTGTTAGCACGGATATTGCCTTCATTATCGTACACTTGTGTGGCCGCTCCTGTCGCTTGCAATCCAGTACCAGCCGCGCCCGCTAATTGTTGATTGCCTTGCAGCCATCTGTTGTACGCGTCATTGTAAGTTTGGTCTGCAAGCCCCGTGCCGTAGTCTTGAGCTGCTTTTAAAGCCCTCCCAGAAAACACATTACCAGTAGCACCCAATGACCTATTGATAGCTTCTTCGCCTTGTTGCTTAGTGAATTGATAACCAGGGTCATTATAAAGATTAGACGCATCAAACCCAGAGGCCAAATTACTTGCCAGTTGTTGGTTGGCTTGAGCACCGCTTGCCAAATAAGGCGCAAGAGCCGCTTGTGATTGAGCCTGAGATGCTAGTAATTGTTTTTTAAGTTTGTCTTGTGCGTCCGTTTCTTGAACACCTGATAAAACGTCTGATAATTTTGTAAACATAGAACCCCCTGTTGCTGTTGGCGTTTGTCCTGCTCCGCCCAATGATATACTTCCACTTGTTCCTAACAAACCTGGTGTTGCGGGTTTGGATGGCCCCTGAACCCCCGCCCCTAATGGGGTTGTCGCTTCAGTGCCAAAAATACTTCTCCCGATGTCTCCAGCATTCGCGCTCAAGCCTCCTGCGGCCGCTCCTAGCAACGCTCCTTCTTTGCCGCCCGTTGCATACCCCAGACCAGCGCCAGTTAAGGCATTACCAATTGTGGACGCTCCCTTTCCCGCTAACCCAGCCGCATTGCTTATTTTAGAGCCTATAGACCCGGCAACTCCAGAAGAGCCTAATCCGCCAGAAACGCCGCCTATTAAAGCCCCCTTAAGCCCACCGCCACTTAAGGCTCCACCCAATGCTCCAGCCCCCGCGCCCAAAGCTGTGGCTCCCAAAGAACCAGCCGCCAAACCTAGCGCTGAGCCAATACCTGGTACTGCCAACCCAAGAGCAATGGGCGCTATTTTCTTTAAGAATGACGACATATTACCTCACTAAAACATTACTAAAGACATTAAAATTATATTTTTTGAATAGATTAATAAACGCCGCATCATTGCCTATGTTTGCAGTCGCCTTTACAAATACATTCACGCAAGATTTTTCATCAAACCAATCGCAAGATGCCTTTAGCAATGCGCGGCTAGCGCCCGTTCCCCTTGCTTCAGGCATAACGTAAAATTCAACAATATCCCCAATTATTTCATTGGTAAAATCGCTTTCAATGCTTAGTAAAGAAACTGCTTTTATACCACCATCATCGACAACAATAACATCCATGTCGTCGTGCGTAATTGCTAAAAGAAACGAATTAATGGAGTTAGCCTCGTTATAAGTCCAGCCCCATTTTGACTCAAATAAAAATGACTTTGTAACTTCCAATAATTGATTAATATCGTTTATATTGGCTTTTCTTTGTATCATCGTATTTCCGCCAATCCCACAATTGTTACAGGAACTGTTACGCCTGAAAGGGACGGGATGTAAACACGGTTTGTGGCCGCATCCGCCATGCCTGCGCTTGACCCCAATAATCCAGAAATTGCCAAGCAAGCTCCGTCTTTTTTAAGAGTAAGCGGAAAGTTAAAATATGTAGACCCAGCCGTTGCCGACACGCTTGTTGCGGGGGTTATGGTCACGGAATAATAACAAAGGTTTTGGCCTATTTTATAATAAGCCGCAGAGTAAGTCGGTGTTCCTACTACGGTTAAATTTGTAAAAACAGGTGTAAATACATTTCCCGTATCCCCTACAAAAAGGCTATTAAAGAACAATATCCAAGGTGGGGAGGCCACTGGATTTTTACTATCATCAATTAAAGGTTGATAAATAGGAGGCGGCGATACGAGCGTCATGTTAAATAACTCCCCGTAATTGCCACCCTAATCGGGTCTGATATTTGTATTCTAAATGTCATTTGCTCTGCTATGCCAAGTCTGCGAAAAACAATTTTTGTCATGTAATTACCAACCCGTCCAATTGAGGTTGTGTATTTATCAGACCATGTTTTTGCGCCATCACGACTTAGCAACAAAGAAACTTGTGGGTCTGAGCCTTGACCTGATTGCAATCCCAAGCCAGCCTCAACACCAATTTCTAAAGTATTATATCTTATTCTTTTGCCTTCGTCACTAAGATGTGTGTAAATTCTTTCCCTTAAAATGGGGTTTCCGTTGTCGGAATATATGCCCATATTCATCTGGTAAATATTACCGCCAGCTTTATCACCGACTAGAAATTTATTAAAGGCATACATGCCGCAAGCTCCTAAATGGGTTTCGTATTCCCCTTCAGAATTAAGATAAGCTCTTTCGTGCCAGATATCAGTTGAAACATCATAAACCAAGGTTGTTTCCATCCCGCCGCCCGTTATGACATAAAAAACATGGCCTTCTTCTTCATAAGTATAAGCTCTTAAAGATTCTTGGTCTGGGGCGGATTGTATCCTTAAGTCAATAGCATTTGTAGATATCTTAGAGGGGGAGAATCCTTTTGCTCGATAAACCATGCCCGCACCCAACCTATCCCTTCCAACCCAAAAAACAGAGTTATCAAGCGCAACGGCTGTATGCGGTGCTAAAATTCCTACTTCTAATTTAGCGCCTGAAATCCTCTGAAATGGAAAAACACTATCACCTGTGTTTGTCCAGACTTCTGTGGTGAATGTGCCAAAAAGCCATAACTGCCCAACGGCATTAATTACACGGATTAATTCATCTGGAGAGCTTTCAGCTGTAGCAAAGTCTAGGGCGCCCCATGTAAACCCATCAAACTGTTTTGAAATGTTGAACTGCCCAGAAGATTTTTTATTAACAACAAAATACCCGTCGATAAAGGTAATTGTTGCAGATTGTGGAAGGTCAACATCCGTTACTTGATTAAATACGTTTGTTGCAAATGTGAACATATAAACATTTGTTCCGTCACATATTGCTACCTGAAATCCGTTTTCATCCATGGAAACAATTCCGCTATAAGTAACAAGCATCCCCCTTAAAATAGACGTACCATTTGATAAAATCTCATACAATTGATTTGCAGAGACGACAAACGCCCTGCCATTTGCGCAGGAAAAGCACCCTCTAATTGACCCTGTTCCCGCCGATGAAAACAAGCTTAGACCAGGCGTTCCATATAATGCCGCCACCTCTTTTCCTTGTTGGTCAAAAACAGGGAAAAAGTTTACCGTTCTTTCAGCATTAAACGGCAAGCTTCTTTGTTGCGACGAAGAACCCACCAACCCTATTTTCATTTAAAACCAACCAGAATTAAAATTGCCGTATCTTTTTACTAGTGGCAATGCGTCCATCGTTCTATTACGATTAACCGCACTCATAATCATTTTTTTTGCTTCTTTATATATTTCGTAATTAGCAGTATCTACTTGTTGCCCATATTCAGAAGAAAGCTCTAATGCCAACGCATAAACCAGAAATCTTTCCCATCCGCTAGGCAGTATAATTTCATCATCAAGAGAAAATTGAGTGAGCGGCTTTTCAGACAATAAAAATAGATTATACGGCTTGGAGGGAACTGGGTACAAACGTATTTTAGCCAAAGGATTATTATTATCGTAATTATAATAAACTGGTATCCCTTGAGTGTTTTTTTGTGTTATTTTTTCGTTGTAAACTTCATCTGTGATAAATGATAACGGATAATCTGTAGAGCCATCCCTAACATAAGCCTCAACAATAAATGTCGGTCGTGTGGTGGATAAGTCCCCCCCTGTGCCTATGGTGTATTCCCCATCACCTGAAATGATAGAAAATGTTTCCCAAGCTCTGGCGTAAACAAGCATACTATTATTTGAATATGACGACATAAGCATGTTTAAGCTTGACAAAGCATCTGAAGACTCGTCTGAACTTGGTGGCTCATTTTTTACTAATGCGCCTATTTTTTGCATTGCCTTAGTAATTATGCCGCGCGCAGTCGTCATTACTCACCGCCAACTGAAAATCTAAACTGCACAGTTCCCGTCCCAGATGAAAGTATTGCTGCTACGTTTGTGTGGTTGGGGTTAATTGAAAATGATTCCGTTTGACCCGCGTTAATCCCAACCATTGAGGTCGTGGCTGTTACTGTTGAATCCCCAGAGACAACATAGGCAATAGCAGAAGTATGATTTGCAACGGCAACTGTTGTTGAGCCTTTCATAGCTATTTCAGCACGCGCGCTTGTTGTCGATGCGCTGATATTTGTAATCAGAGGGTTTATGTCCATTAGTGCCATTTTTGTCTCCTTAAGCTAAACAATCGAATGCACCCCGTAAGGGATGCACTCTGTTTTTTAGCTTGTAACTCGGCACATCCACTCGTCACGCACAACGGCCGTGCCAAACTGGATATCAAGACGCATTTTAAGTTGGTCTGTATCGCCATCGTAAAACTTGATAGCACGCATTGAGATGCCATCAACAGTTTCAGTTGAACATTCAACAACGCCCTTACCAGGGTCAAACAATGGTACAGAGCAGAAGCGAACGGCACTTGGATGATACACTAGAGAGTTGGCCAACACCGAGCCTGCGGTCGCTCCAGTTGTAAACACCAAAGCAGCGTTATCTGCAATCGTCGTAGATACGTTTTGGCGTGTTCCAGTGAAGTACAAAGCAGGACTTATTGGTAGAGCCGCAATTGCACCAGCGGTTGCGGCAGTTGTTGCGGTCACGGTGAACTGCTTCAAGTTAGGCAATGTTGCTTTGGTGATTGGGTTGACATCAAATACGCCAGCGATAGTGAATGTTGTGCCTTTTGTAAGTGTGTTTGTACCAGTTATTGCGTCAACAGCAAGTGTGGCCGCCCCGTTCGTGGATACTGCACCGTTAATCAAAACAGACTGAGAAACAGCCGTTCCGTTTGTGTGCGTGTATGCCAAGTTTGAGGTCATAAAGTCCATACCCAAGGTTGTAGAACCCAAGTACCCTGTTTTAAATTGGTTGGATACTTGTGTGTTAGGCAAAAACAAGCCCTGAAGCGCAGGAATCATTGTTGTGTTAACAGACTGATGTATAACAGCCATTAGATTATCTTGAGGACAAGATTGGGCTCTAATACGTTCAGCCGCTTGCAAAAACACACCAGAAGTTGCAGGAGAAGTGCCTGGTGTTCCAACGGTCATGTAAGATGCTTGCGTTGCCTGTGTTAGGTTATATGATTCAACCTCATCTGCAATTCGTGATACAGCAGGAGCCAAAAAGCGGGATGCCCATGATTTTAATTGTGCATCCGTAGCAATTTCGGCAGAAGTCAAATCAATGTCAACGCCACGTCTTTGATTGACTGTCAATGCAACACGCTCCTCAACGGTATCCTGTGTTGAGAATGTTGCGTTTGAACGAACCGCATAACGTGCGTTTTTGTTAACATAAATTGTGTCACCTGGTTGTACAGATTTAAAAGCACCTCCAAATGTTGATTCATCTTCTTTGTCAATTGAGGCAGTAAAGCCTAATCGGTTACGAAGCATTACCGCGCCCATTTTTGCGGCAATGCCCGTCAACGACTTGACGGTATTAATTGAGTTTGTAGCCATAATTTATTCCTTTAATATCTGATGTTAAGTTTTTTTAAAATTTCTTCACCGTCCATGTCTTCTATGCTTTTGGTGGTTTTCATTGAACCGCGTGAAGCAGGAATAGGGGATGGCGCGTTTGACACTCTTTTTAAAGACGGTTCTAGTTGTGCCTTGGCTATTTCCATGATTGCCTTTGCAGGCGCCATGGTTAACAAGGATTCCAATCTATCTTCCTTTGCCAGATTATAAAACGCTAAGGCTCCGTCATCGGCTTCATAGAAAGCTTGGACAATATGCTCGGGAAACTCATCTGCTATATCAGCGTTTAGTTCAATAACTTGTTTAAAATCAGGTATTTTAGAAACATGGACTTGCATTTTATCCATTAGTTCTGTTTCTTTTTGCTGTTCGTAAACACTGCGTTGTTGAGCCGTTTGTTGCTCGATATTCGAGGTTTCTTCCTTGGCTTTTTCCATCTTTAGTTTGTGTAGAATTTTTGCCTCAAGAAAATCGCCATAATTATCAAAGTCGTCCTCTGAAGGCTCTCCTGATACATTTTGATTTTGTTGGGGGTTAGCTTGAGGTTGTCTATACTTAGAAACTTCAGCTTCTAAAGCGGCCTTTTCGGCTCGCAGTTTCGCTATTTGTTTTTCACGCCGCGATATGGCGTTTACAGCTTTTTTCGGAAATGGCACGTCCTCTTTTTCAGGCTCTTCCTGATTTTCGGCTGGAGGTTCCTCCGCCTTTTCTTTGACTTCCTCTGTTTCCGTAGCCTCTGTAGGCTTTTCTTCAACTGTTGTCTTGTCTTCTTTGATAGATTCCAAAACAGCGTTAATTTCTTCGTTCATATGATACTCCATAATTTAAACATTTGCAAACGCATAATGTATCAGGCGGGATGCCTAATTTAGTAATAACAAAAGCGCGGTTTCTTCATCTTGTCTGCGCCTTGCCAAATAGGTGTAATATTCGATTTCAGCCTGTCTAATGGCTTCTTGAATGATTGCCGTGTTAAGAAGGTCTACAGCGTCAATGCGCTTTAGAACGATTGGGGCAATATCTGTTTTCTTGGGTGAGACTTTGAGTTCTTGGACGTATTCCTCAACAAACTCTTCGGCTTTTTCTTTTTGCTCTTCGGGAGGGTCGTAGGCGTACCATTTATTTAATGCCCCGCCGTTTCTTACGATTGGGACTGGTGGGGCTTCCCCTTGTTCAAAATGTGCATGCCAAAGTGCTAAAAGCATTATCTATCCTATGTAAAAGTCGTTGCGACCTTGATTTCGTTTGCGGCAACCGCGCCAGTATCAGCATCCGCCATGCCTGTTGTAATACCCAAACAGATACCAGTGGCAAAACGAATACCATTAGAACCGCCTGCAATATTAACAGTGCCGCCAGCGGGGATTGTAATAGTCATTACTGGGGTTGTTGTTCCAACTGTTACCGTGGTTGAGTTGTAAAACTTCAAGTATCGCGCAGCGGCGTTTACGTTTGACACAACGACATTCCAAAGAGTTCCTGCGGATGCTTTTATAACTGTTCCGTTTGTTGTTGCGGTGGAGTTTGTGAAAGTTGTTGTGGGAGTGACTGGTAGGGTTGTTCCGCCCGTTACGGTTGCTGTTACCGTACCCGTTACTGCCGTTGTCGAACCAGTCAATACTGTGACAGGAAGCGAGTTACCAGAGGATTGCTGTCTTGTGCTTGTTAATTCAACCTGCTGGGCGATGTAATCCTCAACCCTTAACATACCTAAAGTCCATGTTGTTGTGGACGCTGGGGCGGTTGTGCCGTTTCTGCAACGGATTTGTAAGTAAAGTTCTATACCTGTTTCAGGGACGTTTAACTTCCATGTGTTTCTATTTGCAAGAACACCCGCGCTCGTTAAAACTTGGTCAGACAAGGATGCTACACCGCCGCTTATATTTACAGCCGCTTGGTGGCCAGAGGCGGAAGTGTTAATCGTGGCCGCAACAGAGGTATTTTGATAGCCTTGTCTGCGCGTGTTAAAATTTACGTTTGTCGCTGTTGTTCCTGTGTAGTTTAGTTCAATTTTATTCCAGCCAGTCAAAGACAACGTACCAGAACCAGACGCTGGCCATCCCGCCACGGTAAAGCGAATTGTGTTAGCATCAGGGATTGAAGCAATTACGCCTTCCATCGGCACACCAACAGACGACAAGGCGCAAAGGTCAATCCGTTGCCCTACGTTTTCGGCAGTAAATCCGTGGGATGTTTTAGTGACATCAACCGTTGTGGTGTTTACAATGTTATACGCAAGTCCATCACCAATAACATCCACAAGCTCAACGTAAAAGTTATTATTTACAATCCGTTGTGAAAGAGTTGTCGCTTCCCAAACAGTTAGAGCACCACTCCATGATTCAATCGTTCTTATGACAGTTTCGGCGTTTACCGTAGTCCCAGAAGTGATAACTAAATTTCCGCCTGTTTGGTTTACGGTTTGCCCTGAACCAGTGCGGATTAAAGTCCCTCTGGTTGTATCAATATTGTTTGTAATTGCTTTAGCAAATGACCAATCCCAATATTGTTGCGGGGCTTGTCTTACAGGCAAAGCGATGGCGTTCTGCGTTGGCATTGTTGCGCTTGTTAAGATTTTACCATTCAAATCCGCCAAGGTCGTTTCTGTGGCCGCGCCTGTTGGTAGCGGAAGGGATATCGCATCTACCGTAATAGAGCCGCCGCCGTCCGAAATGTTTAAGCGGCCGCTTGCGTTGGTCTCAAATATCTTAGCATTACCGCCTGCTGTTTTGCCGCCGACCAATAACATCGGGCCTGTGGTTACGGGGTCTCCGTCTCCGAATACGGTTGAAAGGTCTACTGTGCCGATAATTCCAACTGGAAGCGGGTTAGCAGAGGACACATCCCCATCGTTAGAGCCATCCGCGCCGAGGGTCATTTTTACGCGCTGGAATTTAATCCCGCCAATGTCATCTGCCGCGATTGTGTCGCCCGTGGTTTGGGGAATTGGAAGGATTGTATTGTCAGCCATTATCTAACTCCCGCAATGTTGCCGTTTTCATCCCTAATGACTTCCCTCGGTGGTGGGTTTTGTATTGCCTGAATAACCGCTTGGTTTCCTTGGGCTTGCATTTCAGCCATGGTCAAAAGGCCATTGCTGATAGTCTGGGCAAATTGATTCATAATAGCCGCAATAGGTGGTTCTCCGCCGTTTAGGTCCCCGTCCATGATTACCATATCGGGGGTAAGTTGAGACTTGGCCTCAATGCGGGTTTTAATCAAATCGGCCTCAATTTCTTTATTTTTTAACTCAACATCAGACTTAGTTTTGTAAGCATCTAAAGCGAGGGATTCGCGCTTTATTTCAACATCGGCGGCCTTAATCTCTAACTCTTTCGCCTTTATCTGGGCTTCCATTTGTTTGTTGTCTAATTGAGATTTTAAATTACCCATCTCTTGTTGCATTTGCTGGATGGCTTGTTGGCCTTGCTGAATTAAATTAACCATTTGCTCTTTTTCAGGGTCAATAGGCTCTTGTTCTAATTCTTCTCGGTCTTCAGGATCTAGGAATTTAGGGTCAACGACTTTTTTAAACCGCGAGGCCATTTGTTGTGCGCCCGCAAAGTCGGAATATTTAAAATAAAGGTCGCCCATAATAGGCATCATATCGGGGTAGGCTGTCATCAATGATTGTAGCGCTTGTGCGGATTCCTGTCTTAGTGTGGTAAACGGTGCGCCAGTCACAACCTTAACGTCATACTTACCTTTTTTCAGGTCAATGGTTTCCTCTTGGTCTTCTGCTAATTCACCATTAACACCAATTCTCTTAGGCTGGTCTTCTTCCCCGATAATTCTCAAAATTCTTGCTGTGTCGTAAATTTCTGGAATAGCACTCACAAGAACACGGCCAACTTGTGTAATTGATTTAGTCAAGTTATCAGCAAAGTGGAATGTTGCCACGTCCCCTTCTTCTTTACGGGCGTTTATAGCAACGGCAGAAGTTTCATTTGAACGTTGACCCAATGACGAGCCGTATATCCCCATAGTGGCCTTAATATCATCCACAACTCCCCTAGAAGCGTTTACAATGCCCGTGGGAATAGTAGGGGGCTCTAGCCGTTGTGGTGCGCCTATCAGGTTGTCATCCAAGTCCTTAGCCTTATAGCGGAGAACCATAGCCTTAGAAGGATTCAACCAATCATCCTTAAAGTCTTCAACCTGACCCTCTGCCGCCATAATAGGGGCAATAGGTGCTTTCATTAGGATTTCAGTTTCTAATGATTTCCAGTAGTTAAACATCATTTGAGCGTCTTTAGACTTACGAATAAGGGAGAATAAGTTACGCTCCCCATCAATCCAGTTTTCCTCCCCGTAGACAGGAACAATAGGGATATACTGACCAGGGAATACTGATTCTTCTAATACCGCATTGCCAGATAATTTATACCGCATAATCTTACGGTCATACACTTTACGGGTTTTTACAAACTTACCTTTTGGGGACGCATCGGACACATTGCCTTGCGCGTCAATACCGATTGTTCGTTCAGTCTCTTCTACGCAAAAATGCTCTGCAATAGCTATTAAATCATCATCCTTGTGGGACTTAGATGAATCATCCTCAAAGCATGAAACCTCTTTGCCTGGATAAAGTCTCTTAAATTCTTTAACGCTTATTTTCTCAATAACTGTGGCGTGTTTAGCATCAGAACCATCGATAGCAACAGATTCTTTATCCAACCAGCATGAAAACGGGTTAATCACGCGGTCTATAAACAACTCTTGGTTAAACGTATCATCGATATATCTGTGGTCTACTCTGATAAACCCAAGGGATTGCTTAATAGCATTAAACACGCCTGTATCATAGGCGTTGTCTGCGTTAGATGAATACTCAATGTTCTTAATAATGCCCTTATAGGCTTCTGCTGTCTCTGGGTCGCTCTCATATCCCGAAGGAATGACGTTAATCGTGGGGGTGTTCATCCGAATGTCGTTAGCGACTTGGTGAATAAATTGGCTTAACTGGTCAATAGTGATAGCTGGTCTTCCAGTTGATACCCTATCAACATAATCACCCTTCATCCATTGTGCATAAGGGTCGTCCGAAAGAAACTTGGCATCATCAATGCCAGCGCGGTATATTTTCGCCCAGTATTCCTTATCGGCCTTATGGGATTTCTTTGCCTTATCGACAAATGAATCGGTGTCTTCGAGCTCGTAATCGTCAGCCATAAGTATCCCTTGATGATTTTAAGGACAGCTCTTTTAAAAGGCCGATTACGCCTGACAAAGCACGGCGGAACAATTCGTTTACAGATTTTAAACCATTGGTTTGAATAAGTCAACGCCCCATATATGAACCAGTTGTGTTTTTGATTTGGAAGGATACGGGCTTGCCGTTTGACATTGAGCCCTTTCTTTGTCCGATAGCATGGGCAAGGTATCTTAGGGCATCTGCCCCGTTGCTTGACCAATCGTGCTTTGGTTTGTTCTTGAATATCTTACGTTCTTCATCCCACTCATAGGAATAGTTCTCAATGGCAAATAATCCCTCTTTGGTTTTGTCTTGGTCAAATACGCAAATAGGCAATAACTGCCTAACTGCCTCAATCCCACCTTCGACGCTTGATATTTGTAAGACGGTATTTTGAACCCCTAAGCGCGATAGTTGCACGGATGCAGTATCGCCCCGAATGTTCCCAGCATTTGCATCATGTGGCAGGTAATGACCTTTAGCGGCATAGTTGTAAGGTTTGGACTTAATCATAGTCGCATAATGCCCTAAGTCCTCCCCGCTGTTTTCGTAGTAATCTATAACCCTAACCTCACGGCCTATTATCTGTCCCCACCAAATAGCCGTTGAATCTGACCAGCCCAAATCCCAAGCTGTAAACACTTCACATGATGGGTCATAAGGTACACGGGTAATTCTTCCTTCCGCCCGTGCCTTGTCTATCAATTTAGCATATACAGCACCTGAACGCCTTGTGTCTAGCTCCCCTTCGTAAACGTGATTATACCCGTCTATGTCGTTTTGCTTTAGATGCTCCATTTCTTTTTTGAGCGTATCAGGAAAGAATGGATTATCACGCCATGACACTTTACGAACAATAGAATCTTCACGTGAATTAACAATAAACCTTTGGTATGTCGGGTCTGTTAAGTTACGAGGGTTAAAGAATACCCATATCTCGGAGTTTTCTTTACGAATAGTCGGGATTAAGACCTCCCATGACCTATCGCTAATATTTTCCGCTTCTTCGCACCAAACGTAATCAACGCCCTCAAAGCCTTTAATCTCTGATATGTTGTGCTTTAATCCCTTAAATAGAAATTCAGTACCGTTTGACCTATGTCGGATAGTAGTTTGAAGGACTTCATAAATCCCATCGAGTTTATTGTTTTTAATAACATCGGCTAATAACCTATGAACGCTATCCTGGATTGATGTCTGTAATTCCCTAGTACACAACACCCTAATCGGTCTTGTTGCCCCCATAATCAAAAGGGCATAAGCGGCGGCCACTGACTTACCGCCACCCCTTCCACCGTAAAAGACCTTAAACCGCTTAGGCGTGAATAAGTCTTTATACGCCCTCGGTATCGCTAGGTCTGCTATCGACAAAAGTTACTCTCAATTCCGTTACTTGGTCTGTCGGTTGCCCGTTCTTGTCAAGGGGCTGTATTTCAGAACGCGCTAATTTAGGGATATGATATTCAACAACATCCATAAAACAGTCAAAGGCATTTTTAGGACTGTCAGCCGCAATAGCGTCTAGCCAGCCATTTAAGCGCTCTACGTTGCCCTCTACAAAAGCCGCTATAGCCTCACGGGCTTGTGCCGTTGCCTTATTTGGAGTGCCCGCTGGCCTCCCTGCGCCCTCTTGTTTACCGCCTCTTGGCATTATTCGATTTTTCTAGATTGTTTTTCAATTCAGCACAAATCTAGTACTATTATCTCAGTCTGTCAATCTATTTTTCACCAGCATCTCATATAGCCTAATAACCGCTCCCCCTGCATTTCTAGTACCATCCTCATATCGTCGCACTGTGCGTTGGTTTATTCCGAGGTATTCGGACATTTGGGATATGGTCATACCAGCGTCATGGCGGATTTGTTTGTAATTCATGCGGAAAACCTTTTAAGTGTAGCAATAGCAACAGCCTTGGCTTCTTGGCACCCATTGCAACAGGTGTTGTTTGCAATAGACTGTAAACCGTTTATTAAATGAATTACAAAACTTTGTCTGTAATAAATCTCATTTGGCTGTGCTGTTGGTGTTTCTGTATCGACCTCATAACTTCCATCTTTAAATGCCAAAATGCCTAACGTGTCAGGATACATTTCACACCTTTTCCGAAAAAGTAAACACGTTAGGGCTGGATAGGTGCTGACGTGCAAAGATAGCAACCTTTTGGCCGTTGTCGTCGTAACGGTAGCCTTTGTAAAAGTTTTGGCCAGCTACCGGCAATTTAACCAAGTCGTAGCATTGAACGGCATCGGTAAAGTTTTCAAAGGTCATTGGGTAATCGTATGTCATGTTAGCCTCTCAATTCTGCCAGTAATTCATCATCGCTCATCGCGGCATTTTCTGGACTGATTGGGTATCTTGCATCAAGCATTTTCTTTTCTTGTGCGATAACCCAGTCTGCAAATTTTTCGGCTTGTTCTCGTGTAATCATCATCATCTTCATTTGTAAGCGGAACACTGTGTCCCTTTGATGTAACCATATTTACATGATTCGGGTCTATGGTCAATAGCTATTTTTGTAATTTTATTGCTTTTTAAAATTCAACATCATCCCCTTTAGTAAAATCAAAATCAGGAAGTGGTATTGATTCCGCTTTGCGTGTTTCCAACCTATCAACCAATATTTGACCATCAACCAGTGCCGCTATCTCGTCAATCGTCCAAATAAGCACGTCATCACCAAAACCTTGCATGAGCATAGCATCCTTTGCGTGACGGACAATGGCCAAGGTATTTCCTTTTGGCGTGGCGACCGTCCAACATAGCGGCGCATCGTGCGGACTATGCCCTTGCGCCTTTGCCTCTTCCTCCATAACGCCACAACCTCTGATTGCACCAGCGACCAGTTCGGGGAAGGTGGTCAAATCGCATGACTGGATGGCGGCGTTAATCTTGTCCATTTGCGACTTCCACTTGATGGCCGTTGCCTGACTGACCAGCTTTTGCAATCGGTCAACACCCCATCGGCTCTCGACCTCCACCAAGCACCTATCGAGTTTATCAATCCATTTCTGCATAGCGTAATCATCGGCGGTCATAGCGTCCCTTTCAATCCAATCGGCTTTGTTCTGTTTGATAATGGTTCTCATTTAAAATAATTCCAATACCTTATAAAATATTAAAATTTAGGCAGTTGACATCCTCGGTATGATTGTGGTAGCGTCCAAAGACGCTAACCACTAGCATCATACCAAGAATGCAGGTATGTCCGCTTAAAACATACCATACCATACCGTCATACCATACCGTCATACCCATCATTTATTGCTCCCAAAGCGGCCAAATAAAGTTACCATCAAAACCGATTTTGCCCATCTTTTTAAGACCCATACGGGCTGTTTGTGTGGCTGATTTTACTTTATCTATGGTGTCTTTTTGTTCTTCTTTCATAAGGTTTTTAAACCCTCTAAACTCCATAATCAGGCGCAACTCTTCGTATGATACGCACTTGATGGGCGGCATATCTTTATGGATTGTTCTAACCTGACCATGGGCATCTATCGCCCCAATCAGGGCATCATAAATGAATGTCTGGATTGGGTTCATACGTGCGGTTTTAACATTTGTTACAACCTCTGATTGTATCACAATACAGCTAGAAACTTCCTTGCCTCGCTGGTTTATGCCTAAGACAACTCGCTCTAATTTAAAGGCCATGTCCTCAATCATTTCCATTTCACGCTGTTTGACCACTTTAATAGTGCTGGGCGAATCGGTATCCGGGCGGCTTATTTCTATTTCAGTGTCCACGGCTGCCCGAAGGCTAGAATGCCCCCTTGCGCCCTTTAATTCGTCTTTGCCACTATGGTGGACAAAGGCGATATGGGCATTGGTTAGCTCTCTAATCTTGTCGGCATTGATAATAAGTTGACCCATGTGCATAGATGAATTCTCATCACCCCCACCAATCGCCCTAGCAAGGGTATCAATGACAATCATACGAACACCGCCCATGCGGTCTTTGGCCTGTTTAATGGCCTCAAGCAAAGCTGGCATATCGCTTTCACCATCAAGAAAGTTTATATTTGATGGTATAACGGCAAGCGGGATTTTGCCTTGTACCTTATAATGCTCTCTAAAGGCCACAATACGGTTCTTTGTGCCGTGTCCACCTTCAAGGGCGGCATAAATAACCCCCCCTTGGTCAACGTGCCTATCACGCCATTTAAGGCCAAGGGCAACGTGCATGGCAAGGTCTAGCATAAAGAAGGTCTTACCGCAGTTACTCGCCCCATAAATGACACTAAACTCATTATCCCGCAATAAATCCTCCACAAAGTCCGATGATGTGGTGACGGGCTGTATCTCGTCAGCATATAAAAGGGGGAATGTGCGCGTTATAGGAGCAACTGGCGTTTCTATTATCTCGCCAGTTTCAGGGTCAAATTGCTCGGTTGGTGATTTTTCATGACTGGATGGTGAAATTTCCTGATTGAATGAGAAAATTTTCGCCCGATAGTTTGAGGG
>ERZ869921.572-NODE-572-length-20970-cov-8.885680_pt1 | contig 20970 bp, 31 predicted proteins | sample MGYA00579310_ERZ869921 | MGnify/ENA primary metagenome ERZ869921 (study PRJEB32216, sample SAMN09231816) | wastewater metagenome | place: USA: Maryland | collected 2016-06-21 | study: EMG produced TPA metagenomics assembly of the PRJNA472060 data set (Reclaimed...
AACCGGCAAGGCTAATGCTGCCCGCACCAGTTGACGCTACCGCAGCCTTGCCCGCTGCACTGCCGGTAATGCCCAGCGCGCCACTGACGGAACCTGCAACCCTGACCGCCGATGCCGAGTTGCCAGATAGGCCAATCGAGCCGGATGCGGTGCCTGCGACCGCGACCTCCGCGTCGCTGGAACCTGTTAGCGCAACTGCACCAGCAGCGCCGACCGTTACGGCGACATTGCCGGTTGATGCTCCGGTTAGGCCAATAGTCCCGGATGCCCCGCCGGTAATCTCAACAGGCGCGGCAGCCTCAAAATAATCGGCCAGCAGGATCGCGCCGACCAGCCCGTCATCCCACTTGTCACTGCCGCCGGACAGATCGTTGTCGAACTGCCCCCAGCGATCAGCCATGAATGATCTTGCCGGTTGCCCTGACCGATCCGGTCGATGTGGTGGTAGTCAGCTGGATTGGGAACAGGCAGGAACTGTTGGCGATTTCCGGCAGGCCCAGCCCCGCCCAGTCGGCAGTAAAGCGGGAATTGGCCAGCGGCTTGAAAATTGCCGCCCGATATCGGGTTGCCGTCACACCGAAACTGCCCGCCGCTCCGGTCGTTGCCGCAAGGGTTACCGTGTTCACATCGCGGATATACTTGCCGCTGTCAGCCGCCGGGATCAGGCTGTTCAGCGGGATCATGTGCGAGGCCGGGCGGGTGGCCGTCAGAGTAACCGCTGTCAGGTTGCCGCTGGTGCCATCGTTATAGGTGACGTTGGCTGACGCCGCGCTTACATTGCCGCCAGTTGCGGTATACCATTCCAGCCACCACTGCACATCCGAATAATTCGCATCGCCTTTGCGCGCGTCAAGGTTGGCGGTGGCCAGGTTGGCAGAGATATCGACATCGACTGTCTGCGCCGTGGTCAGCGTGCCGTTCAGCCCGCCCATGTGCATCAGCCGGTCGTGGATTTCCAGCGTGGAACCCGCGTTCGAGCACATGGCTTCCAGAATACCAAGATAGCTGGTGGCGGGTGCGGTCTGCTGGGTAAATTGCAACGATCCCACCAGCGTATTGTCGCATACAGCCGCCGCGCCGGGGATCGCACCCTGTCCGGGCTGCCCAGTAGCGCGCCACAGCGATGCAAAACTGTTCGCGGTCTGCGATGCGATGCTGGCCTTGTCGATCACCAGGCGCGAAGAATTGTTGCCCATCGCCCCAATAAGCTGGTCGCGGGTGGAAATGGTCACTTTAAGCCCCGCCAGCGGACAGGGTGAAGCTAGTGATCGTGACCTGCTGCCCAGATGCAATCGAGGTGTTGTCGAGCGTCATGTCGCCGCCACCGCCCGTCGCGGTAATCGTGCCCTGCATATGCACCGTGGTCCCGTCGCTGGCGTAGACGCGGAAGTGACCCGCAGTCCCCGTCGCGTCGGCGCTGGCATCTTCCCAAGTGCCCGACTTCGACTTGCTGCCGCCCGATGCCGCTGCGAGCCAGTCAGACGGCAGGTTGAGCGTGGCAAGCACCGTGCCCGCATCGGCGGTGCCGCAATCAGCAGGCACGGAGCCGCTGCGAATCTTGAGAACCGCGCTGGTGCCGATAGCGGTTTCAATGGCGTCGAGTGCCGCGTTGCGGGCGGTCGTGGAAAATTGGAAAGCCATGCTCTATACCCCTGTTAAATCGCCACCCCGGCCTCGACGATCTTGATCGCCAGAACGCTGGTGGATTTGGCCATGCCCAGCACAACCGGATAATCGCCCGCCGCCACGTCAGCGACTGGGCAGATGCCGCCGGGATTACCAGACAGGTAATAGGCCACGCCCGCCGTCAGCACCGCGCCCAGCGTAATGTCGCCAGCGGTCTGGACCACCAGAGGCTGACCGGCAGATGCCCCGCACAGCGCAAAGCCAGCGGGCGAGCGCACGGCAGCCGTGGCGCTGTCCGTGTCGGCCAGCTTGTAGGTCTTGGTCGTGTCGTCGAGATAGACCACCTGCCCGGCGGTGATCGTCGCCCCGGCAGTGCCCAGGTTGGTTGTCGCATTGCTCCCGGCCAGCACGTTCGCGGCGGTGAGGGTAAGGTCGGCCATTGTCTTGTTCCCTTGTGGTTAGGGCCGCCCCGCCCGAGAGCAGAGCGGCCCCGTTGGTCCCCCCCGTCTGACGAAACGGGTTATTCTGCGGGCTTGGCCTTGGGCTTTTCAGCCTTCACCGGCTCAAACCATTCGGCGGCAAAATCGTCCGCCTCGATCACTTCACCCGGTTCCGCCTGAACCAGCGCGCCCTTGAGGTATGCGCCGCGCGGGCCGGTGCTGATGTTGCAAACCTGCGCCATAATCATATGGCCCTTTCCCGGAAATCGAGCATCGTCTCACCGCTCATCACGCAACCCCCGAACTAAAATGAATCCCGGTACACGATGGCCTTGGGGAGCCGCACTTCGCAGCCGCCGACGTTCATGATGCCCGCAACCTCATAGACGAGGCTCGACTTCTGGAACGGCGAGAGGAACTGGTGCGGTCCGGGCAGGTGGAAGCGGAGAACCTGCGGGTTGTTCTCGTAGGCCACCATGCGGGTCGAGGTGCTGGTGCCAGCGGTCTCAAGCTCGCGGCTCTTGAGGATGCGCAGGCCCGGACCCGCCGCGTTGTTCGCCAGCAGGAACGACAGGATCGTCGCGCCGCCATCGCCCAGCGGGGTCGTGGCGATGTAGTTGTAGGAGGTGATCGGCAGAACCAGCGTATCGGCAATGTGCGCGCCGTTGGTGCCGGTTTCGACCGCACCCAGCGCGGCGTTGATGTCGCGCAGGATCTGTGCCGGGGTCTTGGCCGACCACAGGCGCGACGAGCTGGTGCCGTCATTCGCAACCTGCGCAGCCGAGGCCGATCCGTTGTTGACGAAGCCGGTCCAGCCCTTTTCCGCCACGCCAGCGGGGTTTTTGCCGGTCATCGCAAGGCCGTAGATGAAACGGTCAGCGGCCTGCACGGCAGCCTGCGCCTTGTCGCTGGCCAGCGCACGGCCCAGCTTGGCGGCGCGCTGCAGCTCCTGCGTATTCCACTCGTAGCCGATCCCGGCGAGGTGGAAGTTGCGGGTGGCCTGGCTCATCTGCGTCGAGGCGTAGGGCACGTCGAACGCGCCGCCCGCGAGGAACTGCGCCTGGCCCACATGGTCCATCGAGTAGACCAGCGTGCCGACGTCCCACATATCGCCCGACGAATCGACCGACATGAACGGGCTGATGTCGAAGCTGGGATACTTCGTCATGTAGACTTCGGCTTCGATGCGGTGCAGCTGCGGCGTCAGGAAGGCATAACCCACCTGAGCGTCCGAGAAGAACGCGTCGAGCTTGTCGGCGAAGGTCGCGGCGGTGCGGGCGTTGTCCGCCGCCCAGGTCGCGATGACGTGCTTCTTGAGGTCCGCGTCCGCCGCCATGAACATGACGGGGTCGTGGATGCGGCCAGTCGCGGCGTCGTAGATGTTGGAGATGGCGTTCATGTCAGGCGCGCCCCCTTAGCGCTTCACAATGCGGCACAGGCCGTCAGTCACGGTTTCGTCCGCGATCCAGCCGGTCGCGATGTGAGTGGCATCGGCAGCGGTCGCGCCGACCAGATCGGCAGCGCCGCCCCCGGTGCCCACGGTCAGCGCAGCGCCATCGGTGACAGCGCCCTTGACCGCGACATAGATCGCGCCCGAGGTCAGGATCGCGACGTTGTCATACTGGGCGTATTCGTCGGCATCGGCGGTGGCGGTGTAGCCCTGCGCCGAGGTGGCGATGGACCAGCCGAGGAAGGTGGCAAGGGTGCCGACCGTGGCGGTGCAGCCATGATCGCCCGAGCCGCGATAGACCGGCAGGCCAAAGCCGATGCCCGCCGAATCCTCGTTGGTGCGCGTGATGCGATTGCAGCGCTCGCCGTTGGCGATCATGCCCGCGTAGCCGCTGGCCAGCGTGGTGGCATAGGTGGTCTGAAGTTCAGCCATGGGTCAGCTCCTTAGGCGTAGCGAGCCGCGCGAATGGCGGCGACGACGGTGGCTCCGTCAGTGGCGGTGACCGGCTTGGCCGGGGCGATGTTCTGGACAGTCTCGACTGGCTTGGCGTCCACAGTCAGCACGGCGAAGGCGCCGGTGATCGCGGCGTCGTCCATGGCCTTGGCGGCATCGCCCAGCTTGGCCTCGACCACGGCGCGGCGCAGGTCCGCGTCGGTCTTGCCGTCGGTGGCGATGGTCGGGGCGATGGCCTTGACCTTGCCGATCAGCGCGGCGCGGTCGGCGACCATGGCGTCGAGTTTGGCCGGATCGAGCGCGGCCTTGGCGTCGGCCAGCTGGCTTTCCAGCGCGGTCTTTTCGCCGGTCAGGGTGCTGACCTTGGCGTTGGCGTCGGAAAGGGCGGTCTGGGCCGAGGCGATGGCCTCATCCTTCTTGGCGATCACCGCGCGAACTGCGGCCTCGTCGCCAAGGTTGACGGGCAGTCCGTCAATGGTGATCGTGGACATGAAGGTAGGCTCCTTGGTGGAAATGCCCGCCATTGCAGCGGGATTGGCGTCACAGAGGGCGAAGCGTTCGCCGTCCTTGATCGCGCAATTTGATCCGGCCCTCCCATGATCGACCAACGCGACATGGTTGCCGCGAATGCCGATCTGGCGGGCGTCGTAGCGCTGGCCGTCCGGCGCGGTGCCGGGGGTCCAGTCGAGCTGGCACTGGTAGCCGTTGGAGAGTTCGCGCTTGCCGTTCTCGACGGCAGAGATCGCGCCAGCGTCCATCAGCACGAGGTCGAAGGCGAGGTAATCGCCATCGCGCATCGCACCCATTACGGTGCCGCGCGCGTGGTCCTTCCAGTTGGTAGCTGTCACGGCCTCGGCGGGGTGGTCGCTAGTGATTGGGCGGCCAATGAAGCTGCGCACGGAGTCGGCCGCGAACACCTCGGCGGCATCGCGGTAGACCTTGACAACATCGCTCGGCTTGAAAGTATCGGGCGCGCCCAATTCAGCGGCCAGATAGTCGTATACCCCGGTGCGGGCAGCCTTGGCACGAACGGCAAGATAGCCGTCAGCCGTGCGGCGGGGTGCGTCGAGGGTCAGGGCGTCGGCCAGTTGCATTGGTCCACGGATAGGACGATGGAAACAGGGCCTTTACCGCCGTCAAGAATGGATTGTCAGAAGCCTTCGGGGTCCAGGCTCAGCACCGCCCGCTCGGTGCAGCCGCAGTAGGGCAGCTCCCCTGGCGTGTCTTCCGGCGGATCGTCATCGCTGTAGCGCTTGCCGTCGCGGGCGGCATGTTCCGGGCGGAAGTTGAGCTTGTGGCTTGATACCCACTCCCATGTATCAATCCCGGCCTCGCGCCGCCGCTCGGAATTGAGCTGGGCAGTAATCTTGACGGTCTGGTCCGCCGCCACGTTCAGCGCCCGTCGCCGCGCCATGCCGGTCGCCTCGCGGATTTCCTTCGCCACCTCGCGCGCCGGTGATCGCTTGTTGATGCCGCGAAACACCGCCTCGCCAATGCGGGTGCGGGTCTGTTCAGAGACGGATTGAACCAGCCCCACGTTGCTCTCGATCGCCGCGCCCACGGTGGTCTGCGCGCCCTTGGGGCCGATCATGGTGGAAATGTCCACGCCGGTCGCGGCCTTGACGGTGGCCACCCATCGACCGCGTTGGTATCGCTCGGTGCGCAATGCCCACGCCTCAAGCCGCAGGCGGATCGGAATCAGGATGCGCGTCACCTCGTCCTCGGTCGCGGACAGAACCGCGCCCACCTCGGCAGGACTGTCCACGGTCATCGCGTCCATGGTGGCAAGGCTGCGCTCGTATTGGCCGACAATGCGCTCGGCAGCCGCCTCCCACGCCTTGACGACCGGGGCATATGCCTCGGCGTAAAGGTCGCTGGCGAATGTTCCCGGCGCGGTGATCGGGCGGAAGGTGATCTCGCGCTTGCGGGTGCGCCGGGTGCGCGCGGCCATCTGGGCGAGGGGGTAGGACATGGCCTACACTTCCTCGAGCTTGGACTTCCAATCGAGGTCAAGCGGCTCGAAAATCTCAGGGCCGAAGCGCAGCTCGCCGGTGTAGGGGCGCACAGCCTCGATATCGAAGCCTTCGGGCACGGTATAGGTGATGGTGACGTGCGGCGCGTATTCCGGCCAGTCGTGGCTGGCACCGGCGCGGATCATGTCGGCATGGCGGCTTGTCAGGCTCCACGATGCGAACTGCAGCACCAGCGCGCCCTCGCCGAAGCGTTCCAGCGCACGGGGGCCGCCCGCCTTGACGATCAGGCCGCCATCGGTCTCACTGCCCCAGGTCTCGCCCATCGCCATCGGATCCACAGGCGTCCGGCTGTAGAGGACCGTGACGTGCATGTCCTCCGGCGTCAGCGTGGTCTCGAGGCCGTTGGCCTTGGCCCACGCGATCAGGTCGGCGGCGTTAAGCAGGTCGCGCCGGACGTAGAGCGGACGCGGGGCTGCGTCGGTGGTGTCCATTCCCTCGGCACCGGCGGGTAGATCACCTCCCTTCGGTTGGGGTGCTGGGTCAGGTTGCTCAAGCGACAGGTCAGGCTCAACGCCCCACCGCTCATCATCGGGGATTTTCATCAGCGCAGCCTCAAGGCCCGGGAGGTATCCCTCCTCGATCATCTTGGACTGGACCGCCTCATTGAAGGCGCGCTCAGGGATCGCCGCCATGACCTGGAGGCGCTCTATCGCTTCCATCTCCGTCTTGAACCGGGTCGCAACCTCAGACTGATCGGGGGTGTCTAACGGGGCAAATTCCCACCAGTAGCCATCGGGCGCAGAGCCAAGAGCCGACTGAAGCAGCCAAGGGTCCATGCGGTCGAGGCAAGGGGCAAGGTCAAGCTCCTGCTTGGCCTTCACGAGTTTTTTCCAATCCGCCTGCTGGCTGTCCCCGCTCGCGTTCATCCCCTCGGGCGCGCGGCCCAGCAGGCGGGTGGCGGGAATGTCGGAGATAGCCGCCACGAACTCGGCATAGGCTGACAGGATATCCTTAGCCCCGGCGAAGCTATAGGTGACGTCATCAATCCGCTCGGCGTCCTTGCCGTCGCTGCCTGCGTCAAACAACGTGGCGTTGAACATGGATTCAGCGAGCGCGATGACTTCAAGGCGGGCAGAGACCGCAGCCTCGCCGCCCGGTGTAGCGACAATCTCCGACAGCCCCGGGATGCCGATGCGGGTCAGGCGCGCCTTGTGCAGCATCGAGGCGAAGGCCCCGCGCGCACCGTCGCTGTCCTTCACCGCGTCCAGCACCTGCGCAACCCGGCTCTCGCCCCAGAAGGCATCGTCGCGGCCAATGGCCAGCGCGGCGAGCATGGCGGTCGTGTCAGCTCGGAACGGCACCACGCGGCTTGGGTGAATGGCCATCTGCGCGGTGGTGCCCGAGTTGAGCTTCCACATCGTCGGCTCGCCGTAACCCGGCAGGCGCGCGTCGTCCTGCATGGCGTCAAACGAGAGGTGCCATCGCGAGACCACGTTGACGAACAGGAGCTGACCCGGGCGGATGGTATCTGGCGCGGGGCTTGCAGGATCACCGGGCAGACCGAGGATCAGCGCCCCGCCGCCAAGCCCCCGCAGAACTTCGGCAGCGCGGACCTTCTCACGCAGGCCAAGGCGCTTTTCCTCCGCCTCGATCTTGGCAACATCATCGGCGTCGAGCTTCCAGTCGCGCCATTCGCGCACCATGTCGAGCGCGGGAATCTGGATGATCTTGCGCATTAGGCCCGAGCCGCGATAGGCGGCGTCGATGTCCTGCTGGGTGAGCGCGATCGCCACACCATAGGTCGACGCTGCGCGCGGATCGCGGCGGGTGCCTGCGCCGGTGATGGCGTTTTTAAGACCGTCGAAGAGTTGCGTCACGGTGCCCATGCGGGCTTGGGTATGCTTACCGCCGTTTGATCGTTACCGCCGTCACCCCGCCAGAGCGGCGAGGTTGTAGGGCGCGTTGCCCAACATCAACTCGGTCAGTGCCCAGACCAGTGCGTCGGCGCGGTCTGGTGACCCCTCGCCAACGTACCCCGATGAGGTCATGGCGCACATTTGGTCCTCAAGCGCAGCGAAGCCGCCGACATGGCTAATGCGGCCCTGCTCATAGAGCGCTGCGACCGGCTCTGCCCGCGCCACCTTGCCCCGGCTCGCAGTCACCATCTTGACCGACAGACTGCGGTTACTGGCGCGGATCACCGCCTCAACCATTGCGCCCCCAAAGTTCTTTTCCGCGACGATGCGGTCAGCCTGGTGCATGGAATAGACCTCGGCAACGCGGCGTGCCCAGCCTTCCGGCGAGAGGTTGCAGGAATAGTCTCCCAGCACATAGCCGCGCCCATCGATCCCGACCCCTGCGGCGACGATGCCGATATCATCCCCCTCCCCGCCGCCAGAAGTGCCGGACGGGTCAACCGCGATAACCACACGGCGCATAGCTGGGGCCTGCTTGATGCGGGTGACGTCAAGCATATCGCGCGACCACAGCGCGCCCTGCACATCGTCGAGCATCTCGGCGTTGAGCTCCTGCCTGCCAAGCCTGGTGCCTGCATAGCGATCGACGATCGCCTTCATGAACGATGGGGCAAGGTTTCCCGCATTGTCCATTGTCGAGCCTCGCGTGATCACGGTGTCAGCGCTGGCGAGGATTTCTTTAAGGACAGGGATGGGGCGCGGCGTGGTGGTGACGACCACCTGCGGATGATCGCCAATGCGCATCCCGAATTGCATCTGGTCCCATGTGTCGCGGGCATAGCGCCATTTTGCCAGTTCGTCGCAAAGTGCAGCATCATGCTGCGGCCCGCGCAGCTGGTCCGGCTCGACTGCATTGTAAAGGGTGCCGACAGCGCCGTTCGGCCATGTCAGGCGGCGCTTGGACGGCTCATAGAGCGGGCGAAAGTCGGGCGGGTGAACGGCAAGTATCCCGCTGTCACCCTCGACCAATACGTCGCGGGCATCCGCTGCCGTTTCCGCGATGATGGCAATGCGGTGGTGACGGCCAGAAGCCAGCGGGGTGGGGCCGCAAGCCACCTTGCGCACCCACTCCGCGCCGAGACGGGTCTTGCCGAATCCACGCCCTGCGATCGCTGCCCACGTGCGCCATTGGCCTTCCGGTTCGATTTGATTGGGTCGCGCCCAGAACGGCCAGTGCCACCGGAGTTGAGCGCGGACCTCAGTGGGAAGTTTCGCTAGTTCCGCTTCCCGCTGCTTCTCTGGAAGCGAGGCCAGTAATTGCGCGGGTGAAAGCATCTGCATCTGCACTGACCTGTTCTATTTCGATCGGACCACCATCCTTGCCGGTGTGTTCCTGCACGTTGGTCTCTTTCCATCCTGCCTGCGTCTTGAGGTAGAATATCGCGCTGGCGGTATCGCCGTTGAGCGCCTTCCGAACCAGCGACCCGGCGACCTTGGCGATTGTCTCCGCGCGTCCGATCTGAAGCGCTTCGGCTGTTCGCTCGTTTCTGGTCAGCGTATCGATGCTCTTGCCGATCATCGCCGCGATCTGGTCCTGGGTTGAGCCCAGCCCGGCATAGAGGCGCACCTTGGCTACCTCCTCGTCGGTCGGCTCCCACGGCTTTGGCCCGCGCTTGCCCATCAAGATACCTCCTCGACCTGTTCTCGCGCTGTGTCGGGCTGTGTGGGCAAATTATCCGCCATATCTGCAAACGTCTTGCCGGTCGCCTCGTGGATCGCCTGTTGCCCGGTGAAGTCCTGCCAGCGCTCGAGGTTGTCAGCGGGCCAGTTCATGCCAATGCCCTCGCGACTATTTTGCCCAGCCTGCGGCGCGTGACCACCTGCCTCATCCTGATCATCGTCCCGAGGTGATCTATCCCTGTCTGGTCCGGCCATGCTCTTTCAAACTCGCAAGTTAGCGTCTCGATTTCGCGGTGATGCTTCACGCAAAGCGGGACGAGGTTGGTGGGTGAATTGTCCCGCGTCAGGCGGAACGGCGTGATGTGGTGGATCTGCAGGCTGCGTGTGGTGCCACACATGGCGCAGAATGGCGTCTCGGAGCGAACCGTGCGGGCAATGGTCGCCCACCTGCTTCCTCGCCCGCGAACGCGAGGGGTTGAGGCCAGAAACGCGTGATAGCAGGGGCGGCTGCAAAAGCGGGCGGAGCTGTTGCTGGTCGACGCCACCACCGATTGAGCGACGGTAAAGTCATGCGCGCAGGTTTCACACCGCCTCTTGATTTGCTTGCTCTCGCGAGGCTTAAGGATTTTCGGTTTGGCTCGAGCCTGGATCGTCACCAATCCAATCGCGCCCGCCTTTCGGGCCGCACATGATTTGCACGTAGTCGAGGTGTTGTCTTTGCGAACTGACTCGGGTTTCCCGCAACAATCGCAGGTCCGCATTCGTGACCAGGCGTTCCTGTTGCGCGTCTCGGTTTTTATAGTCCCGCTGGTTTTCATGAGTAGTTCCTTTTGCGAGGATGCCGGCACACGGCCCCGGTCATGGCGATCCACTTGCGGATGAGGTCGGTGCGCGCCCCATAGAGCAGCTCGGCCAGCTCCCAACCTCCGCGACCGAACACGTCGGCGAACTCGGGGGGTGGCGGGGGGAATGTGCGGTTCATGGCTCAGAACTCGATCAGGCCGAAGTGGGTGTCAGCGATCATGTCGGCGAACTCCTCTCGTGCGTGGCGTGTGGCGCGATTCCATGCGCGGACCATGGCGAGGAGGCATTCGTCCTCGGCGTCGTCCTCGCGGGGCAGGATTTGCCCGATCTCGACCTTGCGCAGCATGGCCTCGATGCGCAGCTGGCGGGCGGTCCAGTTGGCCTGGTGCGCGGCCTTGAGCAGCGGCAGGGCTTCCTGCTGGGGCATGTCGGCGACATGAGCGTGGTGATCGAAGGACAGGGCACCGTCGCGCTTGTGGGGCGGGAATGCGGCGACGGTGGTCTCGATGCGCTTGAGCCGTCGCGGATCCTCGCCCAGTTCGGCGATGGCCATCTCGATCTGCTCGGGGAAGCGGGCCTTGCCGAAGTTCAGCCAGTCGCCGATCAGCCAATCGATGTTGCGCTTGCTGTTGGCGAGGGCGCGGCCTGTGGAGAGCCAGTCGGGGAAGCTGGTGGTTTCCGGCAGTGCTAGGGCGAGACTTACTTCCATGGTCACTCGGTTACCTCCGTTTGGGTGTGGTCATTACCGCCGCGCGCTAGCGATGTGGCCATCGTCGCCACAAACCGGCTTGCCGGGTCGCCTGTGCAATTCACATCGCCGGACTTCAGCAAACCTTCCTGCCGTTGTCTTGCTATGGAACGGCTGACCACAAGTCGCGCAATCTGCCAGCCAAATGGCGACCTCGGTTTTATTGCCGAACCTGCCTTCGTGTTGGTCGTGAGCAACGCACAAAAACCGCTGCCCATTGATATCGAGCAGGGTTCCAACAGGCGGCAAACCGATCGGTGAGATTGCATTCTTCCGCATCAAAACATCCTTTCCAAGATGCTTGCCGGAAGGCCCTCACAACGGGAACTGCACCATTTGTGCGCAAAATAGCGCGCCCATTTGGGGCGCTTTTGCGCAAAATGGTTTCCCGTTAGGGCTTCCGGTTTATTTCGGGCACAAATCCGCACGAAATGCGCACGAAATGATTTTCTATTTGGGGCGCTATTTTGGGGCATCAATTTGCCTCCCCTGGACGGGCGCTGCGCGGTGCGAAAAGGCCCTTGCGATCCTCGCGCCGGTTGGGGTCGCGGTAGGTATCTTCCACGACCACTCCGTTCTTGATCCATGTCTTGAGAAGCGCCCCGGCCTGCCCCTCTTTCATGCCAAGCTGATTGATGAGGACGCACCCGGCCCAGCGCCCGCTCTCCTTTGTCCCGCCCTTGGTAGAGTAGGTGTAGCGCGAGCCTGTAGGCACCCCGTTTGCGTCAATGATCCCTGCGTCGATGTGATCTAGCGCAGCGTTGATCGCGTGGATGGAAATGCCGTCCAGCATACCGGGCGGCGACCACGGGATAAGCGCGCCCACCTCGTCGGCAGGGTGGTCGTCGTCGCCATTGGTGAGGGTGACGGACTGCTTTTGGAACCAGCGCGCCTTGCCTGATTTGAGGCTCTGGTTGGCCTTGGCATCATCATAGCGCACGTAAAGGTTGCGCTCGGTTTCATCGATGCCAAGCGTTGCCGCCTCGTCCTGTGTCATGGGCATAAGGGTTGCGCTGATGCGGGTGCTGTTGACGATCGCGCCCGCGCCGCGAACCACGTTGGCATCGCCCGCCCCGCCTTGTGCGTATTTGGTGGTGTGGTGGACAAGGTAGACCACGCAGCCGGTCGCCTTGGCGATCTCGTCGCGCCAGATGCGCATGGCCCATTTGACTTCGCTGTTGTCGTTTTCGTCGCCCTCGAATGTCTCGGTGAACGGGTCAACGATTAGGACATCGATCTCGTTGCGGCGGATATAATCGACCAGCACCGGCACAATCGGCTTGGCGACCATGACGCGGCGCTGATCGTCGAAGCCCGCGATAATGATGTTGTCCGTATCCGCGACAAGGTGGACCATCCCGCGCAAGGCGTCCTGATCCGGCCCCATGACGCGGCGCGCGGCGGCAAGGCGGCGGCGCTGTTCATGGAGGTCGTCCTCCACGTTGATAACGAGGGTGCGGGCTTTGCGGCGCGGGTGGAATGAACCCCATGGCTCACCCAAGGCCAACGTGATCGCCAATTGCAGGGTGAACAGAGACTTGCCCGAACCACCCGGCGCGGCAAGCATATGGGTATAGCCTGACAGCATCACGCCGGGGATCACCCAAGGCCGGGTCGGTATGTCTGCCTCGTTGAAGTCGAAGGCATCGACAACGCTCAGTTCGGCAGGACCATGCTCGATCGGCGCGAAGCCAGCCTCATAATCAGGATCGGCAAAATCCAAAACCTCATCGGGCGGCGGGATCTCCGCAATCCACGCGGGAACTTCCTCGAATTGCTCGGGATAGATCACATTGCCCGATGCAATGCGCCTCTCGGCCCCTAGCGCGCGGTATGCGGCCTTGTGGTCGCCGCCGTGCTTGTAGTGGGCATAGAGGTCGTAGGCATCGCCGTAGCAACCCGACGCGCAGGATGTGCCGACTCCAGCGGTTGCATCGCTGGCGGACAGGCTCACCCATTTCGTGCCGATGACGCGCGTTGCATATGTGTCGCCGGTTTGGTGCGGGGATCGCCAGTCAATGTCACTACGCGGGCTTTGTTCATAGCCGCATAGCTCGAGCATGGCCGCGACTGTGTTACCCGCGTTGAAGTCATCAATCAGGCTGGCACCATCGCCCTTGGGCATCGACGCGCGGCGCTGTTCAGCTTCCCGGCGCAGGGTTTCACGGGCGCGCTCGTCATCCTCGCGGCGCTTGGCAATGGCGGCGATCCCGTCAGCCGCCACGCCCGCAGTGAGGTCAAGCCCCGGCTTGTCCAGCCCGCTATGCTCGCGCACGAAATAGAGCGGCTTACCATCAGGCCCCCGCAGCGGGGTTTCGGTCTTGGCGTGAACAGCAGGGACGTTGGGCAGGTAGACCGGCTGCGCGGCACGGGCGAGAGCGTGATCCATCGCAATGCCGCGCGCTTCCATGTGCGCGAAAAAGGAAAGCTGGGCATCGTGCCATGCCTCAAACCCATGTTCCTGCGCCAACGGCAGGATAATGCGCCACCGCATATCGCCTGGTCGCGCATGGGGGCTGGAATAGATCAGCCATGCAGCACCCGCGACAAAAGCTGTCACCCCCTCGCGGATCACATCAAGGCCATGATTGCCGCTGTCTACATCGCCGGTTAGCGCGATGAACCGACCCCACTCACGCTGGGCCTTATGCTCTCGGGCATCATAGTCGTGATACGTCGATGGGATGCAGGCCAACCCCGCACCCTTCGGCTTGCTGCCCGGCGCCATAGTGAACAACTTGGCGAGGGCCTGCGTCGGGTAATCCTCGCCGGTTTCGATGCGAGTGTCGAATTGCCCCTTGAAGTAGACGAACCGGCGCTCGGTCCAGTGCATTTGTTCTGTTGCCGATGCAGGCATCACAGCCAACCGTCCTTTTTCAAGATTTGCAGCTTTGCCGCGCGTTCAACCGGATCGGGATCACGCAGCGCGATTTGGACAAGCACCCGCGCCAGAACTTCCCGCAGGGGGTCGGGCTGGCGGGGTGCGAGGTTCATTGAGCGCGCCCCCGCACCGGAGCGCCAAGGGAGGACAGCCATTCAAACGCGGACTTGCCGGAATAGAAGCAGGCGACCTTGTGCCCGCGCTCGTGCATCCTGTTGCCCCACTCGATCTGCGCTTTCGAGAGTTTGCCAGGGCGACCGCTTTTGTCGTATCCCTTGAACTCGACGTAGCAGATGGACAGCGGGCAATCGGGGATCGTGCTGGCGCGAATGTCCCATGCACAGGCCATGTCAAACACGCCCGCGACAATGCCCTCGCGCCGCGCCTGCATGGGGTTGCGCTTCCCCGCGTTGGCATTGGCCCAAACAACTACCTGCGGAGCCAGTGTGGCAGCATAGCGGCGAAACAGGGTTTGCCGTTCAAGCTCGCTCAAGTCCTTGCGCCCGTCCGGTTCTTCGACCGGGAACAAGGGCACGGGATCGAGCGTTGTTTCGAGGTTGTCGAATGCGCTCATGCCAGCACCTCGATCAGCGCATCGAGGTAGTGGCGGGCCTTGCGCAAATCCTCGACACCGCCCTTGTCGGGGTAGCGGGCGAGATACTTGATCGCGTTGCCGCGCAGGAAGCCCTCGAACTGATCGGGTGTCATCCATGCCTTCATGGCGTCCCAGGGCTGGATCGGCTTGTCGGCGTAGTGGGTTCCGCCCACCTGGCTATCGCGGGCGCTCATACCGCGCGCCTCGCGATCTCGCGCTGCAATGCGTCGGCACATTCGGCTTCACCAAGGCCGGTCCAGCGCGCAACATCGGCGGCGGTGATGCCGTCCAGACTGCGGCGATAGGTAAGCACCTGCACAAGCTGAACGCGGCGGTCCTGCTTCGTGCGGGTAACGGTCTGCGGCCTGCGCTGGAACATATTGCCCCCTGAAAAATGCGGAGGGCTTTTCACCCCACGGCCCGCCATCGTGGTTCCATGCGCCCGCCGAAAACATCAGGCGCGAGGTGACTCAAAACGGGATGTCGTCGTCGAGGTCGTCGGCAAAGCTGCTGTATGACTGTGCAGTTTGAGCCTGCTTTGCGGGCGCGCTGTCCCCGCTACCCTTGCCATCAAGCATTGTCAGCACACCGCCCATGCCGCCGACTGATACTTCGGTGGTGTAACGGTCATTGCCTGACTGATCCTGCCACTTGCGGGTGCGCAGCGATCCTTCGATGTAGACCTTCGAGCCTTTGTGCAGATAGCGCTCTGCAACGCCGACCAGCCCGTCCGAATTAAGCACCACCGAATGCCATTCGGTGCGCTCCTTGCGTTCGCCGGTCTGCTTGTCCTTCCAGCTTTCCGAGGTGGCAATGCGCAGGTTGGCAATCCGCCCGCCGTTCTGGAAACTCTTGACTTCCGGGTCTGCCCCGAGGTTGCCAATCAAAATCACCTTGTTCACGCTACCGGCCATCATTCGGCCCTTTCATGTTCGAGGATGCCCGCGCGCAGCATTTCGGCTTGGGCTAGGATTTGAACCACGCAGACGTTGACTTCGTGCAGGTCGATGGGGTGGGATTCATCGGCGGCGGCACTGGCGAGCGCTTCGAGCCGCGCGGCGATCTTTTCGAGGGCGCCGTTCATGCGGCGATCCCGAAATGCGCACGGGCCTTTGCAGCGCCGATGTTGCGGCGAAGGTATCTGTAAAACTTGCGATCCTCGCCATGCACCGGCAGGCGCGGACGACCTATCACCGGCTCTTGCCCACGCAGCGGGGCGACAATCTGGCGAACGCGGCGCGGGGTGATGCCAAACGATATGGCAAGATCAGCCACCGCCCAGCCTTGCAGGAAGGCAGTTCGGATGAAATCATCACGATCAGCGACGCTCATGGCCGCACCACCTGCCGACCGGCAGCGGCATGGCGGGCAAGGATGATGGGGTGCGAGCGCCAGAGCGCGGCAAGCAGGGCCTTGCTGCCAAGCGCCATACTGGTAGCGTTGGCATGATCGGCAGCGAGCGGTGAACACCACGCGCCTTGCTTCGACATGGGCTTCGTATAGCCATGGCGGTGCATGGCGCGGTCGGTAAGGGCGGCGGGTTCGCTCACGCTGCCATCCTTTCCGCCCGCACGATCTTTGCGACAGCCGCCCGCAAGGCTTTGTGCGTAGGCATGGGCATTGGCAGCAAGACATTGTTGCGTTGGTCAGTCATTTTCCACCTCATGGGAAGGAGCAGAAAAAACACCCCCGCCGCCGTTCAAAGCAGCGGGGGTGCAAAGGTCGGCGCGAGGGGTATCAAGCGCCGTGTCGGGCTGGGTGTTCGGTTCGCCGGGGTGCCACCCGCGCTCATCCTCAAAGCCGAGGGGCGCGGTGCGGATGAGCCATGCAAGGTAGACGCCTGCGCCGCCGAACAGCACGGCGGCAATGGTGAGCGCGATCACGCTGCGCGGCCTTGGGGGGTGGAATCAGAAAGCCAAAAATCGCCGGGCAAAGTTACCCCGCGATCAGCGGCAAGGCGCGCGATGGCGTGTCTGCGCTTCCACGGGATAGACCGCCCCGCCAGCTTCCAGTTCGCCACCACGTTGGAATTAATGCCAAGCGCCTCCGCTACAGCCTTAACACCGCCCAGTTCGTCGATGAGTTGATGTTCCATGCCGCACTTGTCACAGAATGTGACCGCAAGCGCAAGCGGAAATTGTCACAGTGCGTTTGTGGCACAAATCTGTGTGCTGTCGCATCCTGTGACCATGACCGATGGCGACAAAAACGGCGGGCCAAACTATCTGCGCCAGTGGCGTGTGTTTCGCGCCATGAGCCAATCAGCGCTCGCCGATGCTGTCGGGACAAACGCCAACATGATCCAGTATCTCGAAACGGGCGAGCGCGGGCTTTCCGCCAAATGGCTACGCAAGCTTGCCCCGGCGCTGGATACTACGCCGGGCATGCTGCTCGATCACGATCCAAGCGACTTGGACAATGATATTCTAGAGATATGGGGCAATGCCAGTGCCCGCGAGAAAAAGCAGATTAGCGAGGTGGCCCGCGCTCTTTTGCGCAGCAATGGCGGCTAAAGCTTAGGAACTGGTATCTCGTTAGGGGCGATCCCCGATCCCCCGATGCGTTGCTGGCGGTCAGTTATTTCCAAGCACCTTGTCCTGGCAATCGCGCGAGTGTTCGCGGTCAGTGCGTTTCCGCGCCAATTATCCGCGACGAATTCACATACCTCCGCATTCGGCATAGGCGTCGGCTCTGTGCAGCTTGTTGCCATTGGGGTGGCTATGCAGGCGAGTAGATACCACATTCGCGGGCGCTCCTAGTACGGCCTCGAACTTGGCCGCGCATCGCTGAAAAATCAAGCGCATCACATTATGTGACATTTTCCATTTGACAGGCCAGTCACAATCTGTGAAGCCATCTCCAACGAATGGAGATGGCAATGCCCACTTGGAATTATCACAGCCACGTCAAGGTCTGCCCTAACTGCAACGGGGTCGGGGAAGTCGCCTCGCATCATAGGCCGTCGATTAACGACCCCTATCCGTCGCAGCCTTGCGAAAACTGCGACGGCCCGCATGAACCCGAATGCTCGGTGTGCGGCTTCAACCAGCAGGTTGCCGGTTACGACTGCCTCGCCTGCGATACCGCCGCATCTCTGCATACGCATGAACTGCGCGCATTCGATGCCGCCACATTCACGGACGCGCTCAAGGTAGCAATTGGCAAGGCGCTCGCTTCCGTTGAACGGAAGGCCGTGTGATGGCCAGCGCAGCCCGCACCGAGGCGGCTTGCCTCACCGCCGCGCAACAAGCTTTGCTTGAGGCGAATTTCCACCGTGTCCCGACTTTTCGCATGGGCTTCGATGCCCATGTGCGCAAGTGGCAGAGGCACACCGGGATTAGCGCGCTGGTGGCCTACAACCGCGACCCCGCCTTCCGCGCTGCCTATGAGGCCCGGCGCTATGGCGGTGCCCTGTGACCCGCGTCCGCTCGCTGTGCTGGGCCTTGCTCGCCATCGCCCTTGTCGCGGCCTTCGATCACGCCATGCGCGTAGATCAGGCGCGGCTCTGCTCGAATGACGCCACCGCTAACGAGGGGTGCTGACTATGGCTATCACCTATCACCCCGAAGTCACCCAAGGCAGCGACGAATGGCTGGCCATGCGTTGCGGCCTGCTGACCGCCTCGGAAATGAAGCACGTTATCACCCCGACCCTCAAGGCGGCGAATAACGACAAGACCCGCGCACACCTCTACGAACTGCTTGCCCAGCGTGTGACGAATTATGTCGAACCTGTCTATATTTCAACAGACATGCTGCGCGGCACAGAGGACGAGTTCTACGCCCGCCAAGCCTACGCCGAACACCATGCGCCGGTTGAACAGGTCGGGTTCATCACGAATGACCGCTGGGGCTTCACTATCGGCTATTCGCCCGATGGATTGGTTGGCGGCGATGGCCTGATCGAGATCAAGAGCCGCCGCCAGAAATACCAGGTCCAGACCATCATCGAGAACCTGACCGGCGGCACGATCCCGGCTGACTATGTGATGCAGGCGCAAACCGGCTTGCTGGTTAGCGAACGCGAGTGGCTGGACTTCATTTCATACAGCGGCGGGCTGCCGATGGCTGTTGTCCGCGTCTGGCCAGATGATGCCGTGCAAGGCGCGATCATCGAAGCTGCCGCCGCGTTTGAGGCCAAGCTGGCCGAATGCCTTGAGATTTACCGTAGCGCGTCGGTTGGGCTGATCCCGACCGAGCGGCGGATTGAACAGGAGATGTTTGTATGAACGCCGTTACCAAGGTCTCGCCTTCAACGGATATCGTTGCACTTGTCGAGGCTACCCCCGTTCTTGTCTTAACGGACAAGGAAAAATTCAGCGATTTCTACAAGGCAATGAAGGCCGAATGTGATGCGCTGGAAATAGACCTTGAGACCGAAAAGGGTCGGAAAGCTATCGCTTCGATGGCCTACAAAGTGGCACGCACCAAGACGGCGATTGATGACGCAGGCAAGCGCCTCAATGAAGAGGCGCGCGCCAAGATCAATGCCGTCGATGAAAGTCGTCGCGAGATCCGCGCGCAACTTGACGCACTGAAAGATGAGGTGCGCAAGCCGCTGACTGAATGGGAGCAAGCCGAGGAGGCCCGTAAGGCGCAAGTCGATGAAATCATGTCTTGGCTGCGTGGATCAGCCAAGGTCGAGTTTGACGAAACCGCCACAGACATTCGCGCTCGCATTGCGATTATCAGCGCCACGACCTTTGCGCCGGATGTTTTCCAGGGATACGCCGCACAGGCTGAGGCGCTCAAGACAACTGCGATCACCTCGCTTGAAACTATCGCTGACCGCATGGAGCAGGAAGAGGCACAGCGCGCCGAACTTGAGCGACTGCGCGCCGAAGCAGCTGAACGCGAAGAACAGGACCGCATCAAGCGAGAAGCAGAGGATGCAGAGCGCGCCAGGATTGTCGCCGAGAAGGTTGCCGCCGAGGCTAAGGCCCGCGAGGAAGCAGAGCAGAAGGCCCGCGAGGAAGCTGCCGCCAAGGCCGCAGAAGAGCGCGCCCGCCAAGAGGCCGAGGCTAAGGCCCGCGAGGAGCGCGCCGCTGCTGATCGTGCACACGCCGAAGCTCTAGCCGTTGAGAAGCGCCGTGCTGATGAGGCTGAAGCAGCAGCGAAGGCTGAGGCTGATCGCATCTCTCGTGAACAGGCTGAGCAGGCCGCTCGCGAAGCCGACCGTGCGCATCGCGGCAAGGTAATGGGCGCGGCAAAGGAAGCATTCATGGAGATTGGCGGCATCAACGAGGCCACCGCCAAGACCATCGTGCTCGCAATCGCGGCGGGAAATATCCCCAATATCTCGATCCAGTACTGAGGAGCCTAACCCATGACCGACATGACCGCCGTGATCCAGCCCAAGAGTGATCAGGTGAACGCCGACGACTTCATCGCCGGTCCCGCCACCTTCACCATTGAAGGCGTGGCGATCAATCCCGGAACCGAGCAGCCGGTCAACATCAAGCTTGTCGGAGAGCCGCGCGTGTGGCGGCCCTGCAAGTCGATGAGCCGCGTCCTGGTTGCCGCATGGGGGCCGGATGCCAAAGTCTACTCTGGCCGCTCGCTCACCCTCTACCGCGACCCCAAGGTCAAGTGGGGCGGGATGGAAGTCGGCGGCATCCGTGTGAGCCATATGAGCCACATTGAACGCGACATGTTGCTCCAGCTTACCGCGACAAAGGGCAAGCGCGCCCCGCATGTCATCAAGCCCCTGATTGCCGAGGTCCGCGATCTGCCCAAGCAGCGCCAAACCGCCGAACAATGGGCCAGCGATCACCGCGCCCAGGTTGACGACGCCGCGACCCTCGAAGCGCTGGCGGAAGTCATGGCTAGGGGCGCCAAACCGATGGCGAAGCTTGAAGCCGAAAAGCCCGATCTGTGGGGCGAGGTCAACGCCGCCTATGCCGCGCGCCGGGCTGCGATTGAGCGCGAAGGCAAGCCCGCCGCCAACATGGGCGAGGGCTTTACCGACACCAACGAAGGGGAGTGGGCCGAATGATCTACGCCATCATCATCACCGCCGCCGCAAGTGGATGGGCGATTTATCAGACGGTTGCGAACCGGGCGCTGGTGCGGGAGGTATATGCGCTTGAACAGGTTGCGGACAGGTTCGCCGACGCCCTGCAAGCCCTCCGCTCACGCTGCTTCATCACCAACGAACGCGGCCACCGCGTCCGCTACGTCAACGCCAGCCCCGAAGCGCGGGCTAAGGCTGAACGGGTTTAACTTTCCACAAGGGAGCCGGTCGGCGACCGCAAGGATAGCCGACCGGTATAAATTGATGACGACCACAATCCCCACATACGCCGCTGCAAAAGCATGGCGCTTGATCCGCGAGAAGAAGGCGCAGGGTGAATACCATGTCACCGGCTCGCTCTACCTCAGCGGGTGCGACCTGTCTGGCGTCAC
>ERZ869921.573-NODE-573-length-20969-cov-19.852252_pt1 | contig 20969 bp, 32 predicted proteins | sample MGYA00579310_ERZ869921 | MGnify/ENA primary metagenome ERZ869921 (study PRJEB32216, sample SAMN09231816) | wastewater metagenome | place: USA: Maryland | collected 2016-06-21 | study: EMG produced TPA metagenomics assembly of the PRJNA472060 data set (Reclaimed...
TTTTATTTGGAGCGTTGTCATATTTTTTAAAAGATGTCATTGATGATGTTAAAGAGTTAAAGAAGCAATACGCCAACACAAAGAATGAATTAGATGTATTAAAAAATGACTTTGTAAATAAACACAATTCAATGAGTGATAAGTTTGAAGAATTGAAAGATGCAATGTATGATTTAACCAAAGAAGTTAAATCACTTACACTAGAAATTAGTAAAAAAAAAGATTGATTGAAAACACAAAAGGCAGACTATCTTCAAGAATTCATACTAACATTCTCTAATAGGAAATCATTATTTTCCTCTAAGAAGATAGAAAGATTTATTGTGTTCTGGGTATTTCTTGTGATGACAATTGTGTATTTGTGTTTAAATTTAAGAGTTATGGAAGCTTGGGATTTTGTAGAAGTTACAGCTCTTTGGTTATGTTATGGTGGATATAATTCATTAATGGGACTAAGAGATAAAAAAATAGACAATCAACCCGAAGCAACGTCTGATGAAGGTGATATAAAAATTAACTAATAAAATGAAAAATATAATAGTGATTATTCTTCTTTGTATTTCGAATTGTTTAATTGGTCAAAATGTGGATATTCGAATTAAAGGGAATACAGCTGAAATAATTCCCAATGATTCTGAAATAGGAGTTATATCAAATATCCACTTTCAAATATATGAAGATTGCTACTTCCAAGTAAATTTGGATGTTAGAGAAATTGGAGACACCATATTTATGCCTATTAAGATGTCTGGACCAATCGAAGACTTCTATGTTTCAATCAATGGAGAAGATAGAACAGGCAGAATCCTTGAGAATATCGACTCTAAGACATCCAAATTCTTTTGGAGTGATAGACACTCTCAATGGGTTATAAATCGATTTGGAAAGACTTATAACGTCTTAGGAACGGAATTAAACTAAACAAATGAGAACGATAATCCTTTGCCTATTTATTTTGATGGGATTGGTTGTTAATTCCCAATCTGTTGTATTTGGAAATATCTTGAGAGAGAATCCCAATGATACAATCTATGGTAAATTAACAATTTATAAATCTATAGATGATTCAACCTATTTATTTAGAGAAAAGCAATTCAGAAATCAGTCAATGGTTTCTTTAGATACAGGAGAATATGTCTTTCAATTTGAATTCAAAGAAAGAGAATTTGTTGAGAGATTAGTAATACAAGATGAGGAATCTATTATAATTTATAATATTCTAGAGAATCCAATGGGATTAGAATTATTTAAATTCAGTGATGCCATTTTACTAAATTCGGAAATGGTTGAATTAGCTATCAGAAATCGAAAGACAGTCTATATCGATTTTGATTTTTAATCAGACCAATAACGCATCCTATTATATTCATTTGATGCCATCTTATAACATTCCTCACATCTAGACTTTTGATTTCCTTTTGGTGTGATATATCTAGATTTTATTTTACATTTAACACATGGTTTATCAGTAAATACCTTAGCTCTATTTTCATTTAAGACACGATTCCTGCGCATCATCTGACTCATACAATATGAACAATAAGAATTGATTTTCTCTTGTGGTTTACCATATTTATCTGTGCAAATTCTAGGACCCACTTTACATATCCTACATTTTGTTGTGACTCCCCATCTTGGTGGAATTGATTTTGATGATACATACAAACAATTAAAACAAACAGTGAATTTGAATATCGGTGAGAAATAAATCGTTTCTTTCCCACATGGACATATCTCGTCAGAATGTTGACAACCCTCATATGGTTTACTCCCTTCATTTTTCTTATATTGATTTGCTAAGATTTGTAAATCTTTCCACATTCTTTCTAATTGCTTATTTGGTCTCATATAATTTTCTTCTAATCTACTACCTACTTTATGGGTATATCTATCATAACTGTTCATCTGAAGGAAGTATTGTGCAATAGTTAACATCTCGACAAATATCTCCTCAATAGAAGCCATCCCTTTCCTAGATTCTATTCTATCAACAAATTTTATTAAATCATCTGTAGTCATTTGGATTTTCTTTTATAATGTTTTTTTCTATACTCTTTTAAATATTCACTTCTTTTGATTTGATAAATTGCATGATACTCTTTAGCACACGATTGACAATATCCCATAACTTTTCCAGAGTCTGTAATATGTTTTTGATTTACCTTACACTTTCCACATGTTAAATCTCTATAAACTCTGTATTTTTTATTAGAATCTCTTTTACAATCTAGACAAGTGAATAGTTTAATACCTCCTCTGGTTACATGTCTTTCGTTTACTTTACATTTCGCACAAGGTTTTGATGGTAATCTTCTTTGTAATTCATAACGGCAATATTTACAATAATTAGTAGACTTTTTTGTTATCATTTCATTATGGCAAATAGAACAATTATCTCCATCTTTGTAGGCATCTATTTTCAAACAATCAAAACATTTATCATGAAAATTACCAGGTGTTGAATAGGGTCTTTGTGGACACTTAATACATTTAACAACTAAGTCATCAGGTATATTCTGAACAATTCTTTTAAGGTCTTGATACATATAGAATACTTGCTCATTTGATGGCATAACTAGACCATTTCCACATCTATCATATTTTCCTGTTGATAAAAACTGAGCGGCTAAGTCTATTAACTCAACAAAAACTTCTTTAGCATCAGCTAATCCATGCCTAGATTCAATTCTTTCAATAAATTCTTTTAAATGTGTTATACTCATAATGTATATATTGAGTTAAAAAAGATTGTCATATATCTATATATTATATGCAAAAAGTCATTTTTTATTAAACAATCCATGAATAAAAAAATTTGAAAAAAATGACTTTTTCATCTTAATATATACTATATGAGATTATGTAAAGATTGTAATTTAGAGATATTAAACAGATACCATAATGCTAAATATTGTTTGAAATGTTCAAATGATAATTATAAAAATACTAGAAATAAATGGAAATCTAATAATATAATCAAAGTTAAAAAATACTACTCAGATCTATACATAAAACACGACAAAGATAGATTATCTAAATATTACCAAGAAAACAAGGAAGATATAAAACAAAAAAGTAAATTATATCGACAGAGTGATAGATATATTAATTGGATATTAGAATATAGAAAGAAAAATAAATGGAAAGATAAATATAGAGATTCTCTTCGAGGAGTTCTAAAAAGATTAGAGATTAATAAAAACGATCATACGAATAATATATTAGGATATTCTGATATTGAATTTAAAATTCATATCGAATCATTGTTTACACCAAATATGAATTGGGATAGTGATATAGAAATTGATCATATAATTCCAATTATTGCATTTAAAGAGGGGACACCTGTTAATATAATTAATTCATTGGATAATCTTCAACCTCTATATTCATCTGATAATTCTATTAAATATACCTCTATTGATTTTACAAAGATAGAATTGTATATAAAATATATTGATCACTTAACTGATTTATACAAAAAAGAAGTACTTCAATATGTATAAAGATAATATACTTTTTTTTGACTGCGAAACTTCCGGTTTATCAGTTTACAAAGACAGAATAATTTCAATATCTTTTATATTAAATGGAAAGACAAAAACATTCATGATTAATCCAGAAATTCCTATATCTGAGGGAGCTTCTAGAGTCCATGGAATATATGATAAAGATGTTATTCACTTAAAGCCATTTTCATATCACGCAGAATCAATAATGAAAATATTAAAAATGGCTAATTTTTATTGTTTCTATAATGGTAGAAATTTTGACTATCCAATATTATACATTGAATTACTCAGATGTGGGTATACAATTCCTGAAAAACCAATAATAGATGTATATGAACATATTCAATTGTTATTCAGATCATTAAAACTTAAAGATATTTATAGGACATTATTAAATAAGAACTTCAAAAACCATGATAGCTTAGAAGATACCAAGGCCACCATGGAATTATATTACCACATACAAACAAGGTTTTTAAAATGAGAAAATCCCAGGACACATAAGACTGGGATTTTATATTGAAGACAACTTGTAAAAAAATCAATTAAAGAACATGTACAAAGAATGTGTCTGTTGTTATATCAGAAAAGAAGAAGATTGTTTCCCAATTAAGAATAATAAATTATGTGGAACTTGTAAAGCTTGTAAAATAATCCAGAGAAATAAATCTATGGAAAAGAATGTACACAAATATATTGCTAGAGAAAGATATTCTAGATATTCTAGTCCTATAAAAGCTATGTATCATCATTACAGAAATCTACCAACTAGATTCTTGTCCCAAGGATTCAAATCTTATGAATGTATAATAGGAATTGATCATCAAGGATTTAAGGATTATATGGAATCAAAATTCAAACCTTGGATGTCTTGGAACAATAGACAAGTTGGATCAGGAACATGTCAGAAACCATTCACAGTTTGGACTATCGATCACATAATTCCAATAAAGACAGGATGTTCTGAAGATGAATTAATTCAATTAAGTCACTACACAAATTTACAACCATGTTGCTCTTATATAAATAATAGAATTAAGAGATATGATAAGGAATATTATAATATGGATTCTTGGATATCAAAAGGATATTGGACAGAGATAATGAATGGTAAGTTAGAAATATGGTATAAGGCAATTAAACTAGATGTGGTATGTGTGGATAATTTCAAAAGTTCAGATATTCTGGACGTTTGGGAACAACATAGAGTTAAAGAATATATGAGACAGGTTAGTTAACTCATGGTACTTCAAAGTAATAAATATAAATTCCTTGAGGACCTAGAAAACCATAATGCTCAAATGTTCCAACTCCAAACACACTGACCACTGCGGGATTGCAGCTTGCTCGGACTTCAACTATTTCTCCTTGATATGCTTGAATTACATCTCCAGCATTAAGACCATCAATAGTAAAATGCTCCGCACATCCAGAAGCTGTTAAAGTTCGAACAATTGGCCCCGTTGGAGTCGTTGGTGGATTTGGTTCCACAGATTCCTCTTTCTTGCAAGAAGTCATTCCAATCATTAAACTTAGTATTAGTAGTATTTTTTTCATTTTGTTTGTTTTTTTATGTATTATTATATATTTTCTGTTTTTGTTAAAGTCCTGACACTTTTTCTTTCCCTTTTCCATTCCTTCTTTGTAATCATTCCTTTGTTATAAGAATCTTGAATGGTTTTAAGGTATTTTATTTTTAGATTTTCCATGTTAAAATAGGTTACGTGTTTTTAAGTAAATGATAACAATGATAGTTGTATATAAAACAACATCGATAATTTTGATCTTTTTCATTGGAATATTTGATTTAATTTAATTTCTCTGATTTCATCAATGTGGAATAATTGTATTTCCATAACTCCGGCCCAATGGCTTCTTAGACCGGTTTGTCTTTTTTCTTCTTGTGTAATTGGATATTTTTTTCCTTTGAAAGAATGATAGTTATTTAAGATTGTTTGTTTATCAAGACTAGAAGCTAAAATAAACAATCTATTGTAGTAGTGTTTTTCCTTCTTGCAAACTTTACAAGTACATGATGTATTATTTAGACATTTCCTTTTCATATATCAAATATAGTACAAATATTTTAAATGTTTAAAGGGAATACAAAATATTTTAAAAGGTAGAGAGGTAATACAAATATATAAATTATGAAAGGAGATTTAACCCCAATACCAAGATGTCTTTATAGACACTGCAATCATATCCTGATTGATAAAAGATCTGATGCTAAATATTGCTCTAGATTGTGTAAGCAATATGAGAGAATTTATAGAAAGAGGGAAGACAAGTCATTTAAATCGGATAAAGATCAGATAAATCAAATCCTGAAGAATTGGGATAGTCTGAATAGTCCGGAGATTATGGGTCTTTATAATAAGATTAATAACAAATGAAAATAGATCAAGATAACTTTCCCGAGGATTTAAAAATTCAAATTCTTCTATTTGAAGAATATATTAAATCAATACACCCTAATTGGAAGAATACAATGTCTATTATTAAAGAAGATACTGAATATCAAATGTGGTTTAGTAAGAAAGTTGGTAAAGAGTTTAAACCCATTAAATATTTTAATTTTATTTACAGAGATGATATGAATCCTGTATGGCAAATACAAAGACATCGTGATGGAATAGTTGAAACTTTTTATAGAAATAATAAAATTAATTCTATTTTTGAATAAAATGAATAAAAATATCTAATATATAGTACTAAGGATGTCAACTTATAAATTAAATACTAAAATAGAAATACCTATAGGTAAGTCTAAAAAAGTGTATGAAGACAAGGTAAACTATTTACTCTCATATGTTGGATGGACACCCTATTGGGATCGAAGTATTAAAGATGGTTGGGTCCCTGTAAATGCTAAAATACTCAGAGATGTAATTGGTCCTGACTATTCCAAAGTAATTAAATCTTGTAAGACTCAAGGACTATTAGAAAGTAATGAAACTTATAAGAAGGGTCTAGTATCAACAAAATATAGATTAACTGATAAAGTTAATAAGAAAGGAGTTGTTATGGATAAGAATAATAGGTATATGTTAAAGACAATCAAGATGATAAATGAGAATAATGCAAAGAAGAATGATTATAAGACTCAATATATTATTGAGGAAACAATCAGAGGATTTAATGAGGGACGTTATAAGTTCGATTCAAATTCTTTTGTCCAAAAGATGATTCGTTTACTTCCTGAGGATTCAAGAATATGTCAACAAGCTCTTTTTGATAGAATTGTAAATGGGCATATTACGTGCACTTCGGATAGTCAGGGTGCTAGGATCTATGGAAATCATTCAAATCTTAAAAAGTCTATAAGAAGAAGACTTCAAATAGATGGAGATTATATGTTGACCATTGATATTGCAAATTCTCAACTACAGACTTTAAGTTTATATCTTCAAGAAAAATACCCTTCTAGAAGCAAAGGAGTAATGAAGTTCTATGAGCTTTGCTATGAAGGAAAGATATATGAATTCTTTGCTGATAAACTAACGAAAGGAAGAAGAGATGAAATAAAGCAGCCAATGCTTAATTGGTTATATGCTGAATCATTTGTATCTAGAGAGAAGAAAGGACTAGTGTCTGAAATAGATCAATGCTTCAAAGTCTTCTTCCCTGAAGTATATTCAATGATAAATGAGATCAAGGGTAGAACCAATGGAGGTGCAATCCTTTCAAGAAAGATGCAATTGCTAGAATCTAATATAATCAAAGATATACAATTCAAGTTAATGAGAGATATGAATGTATATTGTTTAACAATACATGATTCTTTTAACTTCAATAGGAATATAAATAAAGACATTATACAATTCACTGCTACCCTGCTTAGAACGTCTGGATATGGGAAACTCTCCATTGAAGATAATAAGATGGAAATAGATAAAATAAATATACAGGTAAGGAAGAAGAATAGAGAAGATATAGTATATGGTAGCAAGAATTTAAAAGTAATAGTTAATAAAATAGATAAAGATAAAAAAGATTACTCAAGATACTTAAATCCTGATAAAGTCTTTGATGATTTTCTAAAAGAAATGAAAAGATATAGATAAATGGCTAAACAAAAACGAATCATAATGAACTCGGATGGGGATAGTGTGTCCAAGACTGATTTTAGAAGACAGGGATGGTTCAGATATTTAGAGACTCGAAGACGTTTCGGACCTGTGAATGAATCAGATCTTCTAACAATTCCACTTGATGAGTGGTTAAGACCAGATTTTGATCTTCAGACATTTGAAGACATTAAGATTTCTGAGTTGTTGAAAGCAGAGGAAGATATTCAAAAGTATTTTAATTAAACATTCCATTTTCAATTAATAAAAATTCTATGAGATTAAAAGACTCACTAGAATTTTTTGGCATATCCCCTTTAGATGAGGAATCTATTCTTAAATTGTCGCCTATTAAAATCAATGGTGATAAACAACTAAAAAGGGAATTAATTAAGAAGCAAAGAGAGATTAAACTAAAAGCTTTAATTAATCCACCTTTCAAATAATTGATTATAGATCTGGATATATATGTACATGGTTAACAAACTTGACGTTGAATTATCAAAAATCGAAAATAGACTCACAGAGGAGTTATTATTTGGTGAGTGTGGTTTGCAAAATGACTTTACTATTCAACGTCTTAAAATCGAAATAAAGACCCTTAAAAGGGAAATAAAACTATTACACATACTATGATCCCAAAAGAATATAAAAAACAATTAAACGTGATGTTAAGAACATCTCAAGCTATTACAGAAGCAATAGCAGAAGACGATAGAAGAAAATACCAACTACTAACAATCCTATTGAAATCACAAATGGAACAAGGATTAAAGATGGTCGGAGAAAAATCAAGAATAGAAGGATAATGCCACAAGCAACCCTACCCAGAAAGTTTCAACAATCGCCCGCTCGTATTCCAGGAGCTAATTCATACTCAAAAATGGGATACGAATGGGAATCTTTCCTAACAAAAATTCCAGGTGAATATCATGTTGTAGTTAAATATAAAGGAAAAGAAATATATAATGTTATCAGTGATAGTTACGCTACGGAGTGGGTTATCGAGGAGCATATAAAAATAAATGAAATAAAATGAAAATCAACAAGTATATAGATGATTTTATGAAATCTAAATATGGATATGAAATACCAGTTCTTCCTGGTGAATCTAAATTTAATAGTAAGTGCCATTGGAATTCAGTTAGAGAGGCAGAAATCAAAAAACAAGATAAAATAATTATCTGTTGGGTTAGTTGTGGTGATGAGGGATTTTTACACTTTGTAAATACTGATGATAAAAAATGCGTTGAAAATACTTTAGGAAGTATGCCATTCCATAAAAAATATAAATATAGAGTTATTGATATTATTTATAAAGAAGCTTTTCATAATGTTGAATATTTTCTTTCAAGATACCATAGAATTATTGAAAAGGAAGTGAAAAGAAAGTTTCCTATAAGAAGAATATTTGAAAATTATAATTATTAATGACCACCCATTCTAAAAATATTTACAGACTTATAAAGGCAATAGCCAAGAATAAAGTCGTATTCTTTCCATTTATTATATGGGACGAGAAATTCGATGGTGTTAGAGTTAATGGAACAGGTTATGAATTATTCCAAACGATTGAAATATTAGAAGATGAATTGTCAGGAACATTACATTGTAGTCAATTGGAAGAGGAGGATGAACAAGTTATTCAGAGGATTCTGGAGCAAATTTTAATCGATCAAAAATGATTTTCTATATTGTCTCCTAAATAAAAATATATAATTATATGGACAAATATGTTTATAGTGAGGCAGATCTAATATCTTTTGGAGAATATTGTCTTTCAGATATTCGATTAGAAAGAATGAAAGAAACTAAACATCCACAGAGTTTAATTTATCACGCAGATTTTTTAAACTGGTTAAAGGATCATAGAGAAGATATATTTATTCAAATGGTAAGGAATGAAAAAATTGATATAATTATTGGAGGTCCTGATATAATATAAAAATTTTATCTAAAAAAAATAATACAAATAGTATCAAAAATTTGACAAATAATTAAATAATTAAAATGGCAGGTAGAGCAACAGAAGTACTTAAACAACAAAGACTTAGAAGAGTTATGGACATGATTGGTATGGGATATTATCGATTCGATATGGTTGTAAAACTATGTGAAGAGTGGAAAGTTGGTCCAAGAGTGGTTGATGCTTATATAAGAAGAGCAAAAGATATTATATCTAAAGAGGTTGGTTCTGAAGATGCTACAGATGTTCTTAATAAATTGAACCATTTATATCATCTATCAATGGTGGATGGTGATAAAAGATTGGCTGCTCAAGTTCAAGCTATAAAAGCTAAGTATACTCTTTCTCAGAAACAAGAAATCACAATAAATGATTATAGTACAAAATTTCCAAATTTAGATGAAGACGATAAATCTAATTAAACTTCATGATAAACAAAAGGAAATAGTTAGGGATTGTCTTAAGGAAGAATATAAATATATTGTTGCTATAATTGGAAGGCAGTTTGGAAAGACTATAATGGCAGAAAATCTTGCTCTTCATTGGTCTATCAACAATCCGGGGGTGGTTGTATACTGGGTCTCACCCACAAATAATCAATCATTTAAAATTTATGAAGACATCTTGAATGCTATAATACATACTGGTGTTGTTGCTACTCATAAGGGATCTGGTGGTATGATGGAAATTGAGATGGTTAATAAATCTAAAATTCAATTCAGATCTGCAGAAGCTGAAAATAATCTAAGAGGATCACACGTTGAGTATATGATATTAGATGAGGCAGCATTTATAAAAGAATCAACTTTCGAACTGATCCTTGAACCGATGCTATTAACAAGAGGAAAGAAGTGTGTATTCATTTCAACACCTAAAGGAAAGAATTATTTATATAAATTCTATCTAAGGGGGATACAAGGAGATAAATATTGGAGATCCTTCAGGTTTAAGTCTTCAGATTCCCCATTAACCAATAAAGAATTCTTAGCTGATAAGAAGCTGAAGATGAATGATAAAATGTATTTACAAGAATACGAAGCTGAATTCGTTGATAATGCTTCCTTATTCAATAATATCAATGAATTGATGGTTCTTGATCCTTTAGACTTTCCAAATCAATCAGATAAATATTATGCTGGTCTAGATATTGGATTGATTAATGATGCTTCTGTGCTGTCTATAATCAATTCAGAAGGTAATTTAGTAAAATACTATAGGTGGCAAAAGATAGAGTCTCCAGAGTTGATCCAAGAGATTGTAAGACTTAATTCTATTTGGAATTTTCAAGCAATAGATATAGAGAATAATAATCAAGGACTTCCAATATTTCAGGACATTGCAAGAAGGATTGACAATATTTATCAAATTAATACGAATTCAAAGACTAAACCTGAAATGATTAATAGATTAGTCCATTTGTTTAATATGAAAGAAATATACTTAGTTAAAGATGATTATCTAAGAATAGAATTGGAAGCCTTTATATTTCAGCAAAGTCCCACAGGTAATATTAGATATTCTGCAGACTCTGGATTCCATGATGATTGTGTAATGAGCTTAGCTATTGCTAGGAATTGCTATGAAAGAACTCATAATGTAGAGGTGGATCACAATTTCTATTAAAAAATCCACGTATTCAATTATTATAAAAAAAGTATTTATATATAGTGTATGATAGAAATTATATTGAATAATAATGAGCAACTTATGCATACAATCTATCACCAATTCAAATATAAATATCCATCTAAAAGATCGATCGATCAATATGAAGATTTCAAACATCATATTTATTTAGAGGTTTTAATTTGGTGGGATAAGAAAAAAGATTACTATTTAGATTTACCAATTAAGATTGGTTCTTATCAAGCTGATAAATATGTGAAAGGTATTATATGGAAGCAGATAAATTCATCTGAATCATCTTGGTATAGAAGATATACTAGACCTTCTAGATATTCAAATTTGGAAGACATATCACCACCATTTGAAGTGGAGCATGATGATATTACAGATGAGATAAAACAGAAATTTAAACAATGTATATCGGGTGAGCCGTTCTTAGAGAAACAATGGTTGATTGCAATATTTTGGTTTAGATATATTGAAGGAAGAAAGATCAAAGAAATAAGTGAAAATCTTTTAGCTTCTGAATCTTTTATTAAAAAGAAGTGTTATAAAATAAAGAAACTTATAAATGGTAATAAATGATATACTTAGTGCTTTAGGACTATCTTGGTTGATATATGAATTCATTAAAAGTTTTAGACCGATGTTTAAAAACAAACTAATACAAGGAATTCTGATGTTGATTGAGTGTCCAAGATGTATTGTATTTTGGATGAGTATCCCCTTTGTGGGATTCTATATAGCTATCTTAATGTCCTTCATTGTACATCAGTTATCAAAGTTAAAATGGCTTAAATGGTTGTTTGAATAAAATATATAATAATATGATACTTATACAAATTGGTATAGACAATCCAAAAATAGAAATTTGTTTAGAGGGAGAGATCCCAGAAAATGCGGTTGAATTGAAGAGAGATGAAATGTCATTGGGACAGATGCAGACATTACACTTATACTATCAAATGAATATAAATTCATATTGTTTATGGTTCTCACGCTGTGATACATGTGGTAATTCCATTAAACATATATATGATGAAGTTAAAAATAAATTAATTAATGATTACAATACAAATAGATGATAGATCAATAAATATTCCCGAGGGTTGGGAAGATGTTACAACTGAGAAATACTTTCAATTGGTTAAATTATTGAGAGTAATGAAGTCTGATTTTGATAAGGCTAGAGAATTAAGAGAGGCTGATTTAGATGATGAGGCTTTAATTGTAGAAGAGGAATGGGATACAATGTCTTTATCAGTAAAAATATCTTCTATAATAACAGGTCTTTCGATTGAAGAAATTGACAATTTATCCTTTGAGGGATTTGAACAACTTTGTGGGATATTAAAGTTTACCAGTGATCCAAATGCAGATAAAATTAAGAAGGAAGAATTCTCTACTATAGTTGATGGCGAATTAAATCTTGGATTTAAACCATTCTCGAATAGATCGACTGCAGAAGCAAGCATGCAAAATAAACTAGCCAATAGATATTCAGGTGATCAAGATATTGATAAGAGAATCATTGGACAATTAGCAGTTATGTTAAGACCTTATGATGTTGTAAAACTTCCAAGTGGTGAAGACACTATTAAGTGGCATCAATTTGATAAGGAGATGATTCCCTATTATGGTAATTTACTTTCAGAGTTGCCAATAACAAATATACTCTATTGGAATGATTTTTTTTTGACTACTCAGAAAGACTCATGAAGACATATGCAAAGATAATGCCTAAGAAGAAAAAAGAAGAAAATAAAAATCCATTTGGAATGAAGATTATGCCTCAAGAATTAATGTTTTTAGTTATGGTAGATGAGCTATCAAATTCAGATATATCAAAACATGAAGCTATCTATCAAATGTTATATACAGATGTTCTTGATGTATTATTAACTAGGTCGTATAAGAATGACATTATAGAACAGAGAAGAATTCAAGAAGAATTAAAAATAAAACATAGAAGATGAGACCAGAATCAAACATGTTAACATCCATCATATTGATGTTCAAAACCATTGCTATAAACCATACAATGGTTGATGATTTTATTGTTGGTCCAGTTTATGATATTGTAAATAGCTCTAGAAGTAATAAATATCCTCTGATAGTCTTTAACTATCAAACAGTTACAGATGTTAAAACCAAAGGAAATTTGGGATCAAATTCCACTAAGTATGCAATTGATTTAAGATGTTATAATAAGGTTATGAAGTCTGAGGAGAATTATGTTTCCTCGTTGACACAAACACTTTATATTTTACAAACAGTGGTGGCTTTTATAGGACAATCTGAATATACTAGAAAGTTAGGAATTATTATAGATGGTGATGCAGTCTATTCAAAAGATGTCCATGCTCATGATGATGATCTGAATGGTCACATTGCTAGATTTATATTAACAGTTCCAAATACTTTTAACATATGTAATTCTCCAATCAATCCATTTGACTTCGATGTTATTAATAACAATGGAATAGACCATTATAGGGTGACTGGATTCCAAGGTTTCCAAGGATCGAGTGGTATTGGAACACAGGGTTTCCAAGGAACCCAAGGATTCCAAGGACCTGGTTCCACAGCAAGTGGAACTCAGGGATTTCAAGGAAGTATAGGTAATCAAGGTAACATTGGTTCCACTGGAACACAGGGTCTTCAAGGATTCCAAGGAGATACAGGAACAATTGGAACATCAGGCCGTGATGGTTCAAATTCCTCTAGATGGTATTTCAATTCTACAACTGCTCCAACAGACCCAGGAATTTTTAATTTTTGCGCTGATAGTGCTAATATAAATACAACAACTGCTATAAGCATATCCAAGACAGATATCTATTCAACGAATATGGATTCTTGGTTAGATGATATTGTGACTAGATATAATGCGGGACATACCGTCTATTTAAAAATATCTAGAATTACAACACCTCAAGACTTTGGAGTTTATCAAATTAATACAGCTATTGAACAGGTAGATAATGTGGACTTAGGAGTTCAATTTATATCAGGCTCAAGTGCTGTTTGGTTCTTTGGATTCGTTCCAGATGCTTATGCTATATCATATATCTGGAATGGTTTAGATGGATTCCAAGGTAGACAAGGACCTTCTAGTGCTGGAGCATCGGGAACACAAGGACTACAAGGTCGTCAAGGTATTTCTGGTTCTACAGGAACTCAAGGATTCCAAGGTCTCCAAGGTCTCCAAGGATTCCAAGGACTTCAAGGTTTCCAAGGGGCTGGTTCAACAGCATCGGGAACTCAAGGATTTCAAGGAGTGCAAGGTTTCCAAGGTCTACAAGGTTTCCAAGGTCTACAAGGTTTCCAAGGCTTGCAGGGATTTCAAGGTATGCAAGGAATAACAGGATCTACTGGGAACCAAGGCAATCAAGGCTTCCAAGGAAGTGCCGGATCCAATGGTTCAGCAGGATTAGATGGTTCTAATAATCTTAGATGGAGAGTTGGTAATCAAGCTTCAAACACAGTGCCAGCTGATGGCCAGTTTAATTACAATGATGGTGATTATCCTTTGATGACTGATATTTCAATATCAGCTACATCATCTTCAGGAGCTGCTTCTTCATGGTTAAATGCAATTCATACACAATTTGGACTTGGTAAAGTAGTTTACATAAGTATTTTCAACGTGGTTGATTTTGCATCTTTTGGTATTTACCAAGTCACATCATCTACAAATAATACATCATGGTATAATTTTGGAATTACTCCTATATCATCATTCGGAAAAACAACTGGTAATGCAGCTATATCATTCGTGTTTAATGGTCAAACTGGCTCACAGGGTAATCAGGGTTGGCAAGGTTCTGGAGCAACTGGTTCACAAGGCTTTCAAGGATGGCAAGGAAGAGTAGGTTCTGTGGGTAATCAAGGATTTACTGGTCCAACAGGTTCTGGAGCTACCGGTTCACAAGGATTCCAAGGTTTTCAGGGCTTCCAAGGACTTCAAGGTTTACAGGGTATTCAAGGATTCCAAGGATGGCAGGGAAATAATGCAGATACATATTACTTCCAAGGTGCAGATTTCTCAAACACTGGAACTGCAATACAGTGGGTCACAGGACTTACATTTTCAATGGAAGCTAATGGAGTATATATGGTTGATTCAAAAGGATTCTGGAGGGGTAATAATGCAACATGTAATCCATCAATGGGAATGTCATCATCTGTTGCTGGGGCAACAATTTCAGGATTTTGGAGAAGAAGAGCATTGACAACTCCTACACAAAACCAAGTTCCGTTTACTAATAATGATGTTACTGCTGGTGCTGCAACAATAACAGCTAATACAGACCATCCTTTATTATTTGAAGCAATTGTTGTTAATGGTTCAACTCCTGGATATTATGGAATAATTATGAGTGTGCCTGCAAATACTGCGACAGTTAAGCAGATGTATACAATTATAACTAAGATGTTCTAATGGATAAAGAAAATCTAAGAAAGGCTCTTGATGTAATCGGTCAAGATTTTATTAAGGAATTGACCTATCAGATTATTAAACATGATAAGGTTGCATCAGGAAGATTATTAAATTCTCTAGATTACCAAGTAATTCAGACTTTGGAAGGTTATTTATTGCAACTAAGTTATGCTCCATATTTAGATTTTATTGATCAAGGAAGAAAGCCTGGAAAGTTTCCACCACCAAATGTAATTAAGCAATGGATAAGAGATAGGAATATTACCCCAGATAAAATGAGTGAGGATCAGTTATCTTTTTTAATAGGAAGAAAGATTGCAAAGGATGGAATTAAACCGACTCATATTCTCAGAGATACAATTGAGAAAATATATAATTATATAGACAATATAATTCTTCAAGGATTGTCTTTAGACATAGATATTAAACTAAATGATAACAACATTAAATAATAGCATTCCGGAGTCATTAAATCCAGTCGAGTCTCCAATATATTTTGCATCAACTTCAGATTGGTATACAGTTCAAGATTTCAAATATCTTTGGAAGATATATTCACTTTCAAGAGTTGATAATAGTACAATAGATTTAGATCTAGGAGTATACTTAACAGCTCCAACACCAGAAGGATTGGGAACACCAGAAGGATTGGGACTATTCTCACCGCATGATGTTCTTAAAACTACTATAGATGAGGTTTATGAGCCATGTATTTCAGTAACTTATTCTTTGACAACTTCAGATTGGGTTCCATTCAAAATTTATCAAGGTTTTGATGTGAGTCTTAACTTCCAATATTATGATACTGGATTTTATAGTGGTAATTTGGGATTAACATTTTCTTATAAACACCATCTTGTACCAGGAATGTTTATTGAGATAAGGACTGGTGATCCATTCAATACAAGTTATAATGGTCTATCTGCTAAAATAAATTCAGTGGGTAATACATTTCTAGTTACGGATCAACCATTCGGAAATTCTGGACCCGTTGTTCATGGACAAGTATTAATACCTTTTAATACATTCTTTAGAGCTACAACACCATATCAAGATTATTTAGGACTCAGCTTCAGTGGAACACATATGTTTCAAGTAGGAGATTATATAGTTGTTAATAAAGATGATAAGACTTGGAATAATGATTATGATGGTGAGTGGTTGGTTAAAGCAACATCTTCAAATACTTTGATCTTAGATAGATACTTTGGAGCAACCTATTCGTTCGGAGCAGAGTCTGGATATGTTGATCGATTGTCAAGACTTGAAAATATATCAAGTGTTAAATATGCATTTACTGCAGATAGAGAATATGATGAAATAAATACATCGTTCACAACAGAGTTTTTAAATAAACAAGCTCTATCAAATTATACATGGGGGACACAAGATGAATTTAAAAATATACCACTTGGACAATATGAGTCCATGAGACTTTGGTTAACGCCTTCTGTTTGGAAAACTTTACATATTAAGAGATGGTATTTTAATGGTAATACAAGCATATTGTCTAGAAACTTTGCAGAGTCTAGATCATTACCAACCATGGTTCATATTGGGTGTGGAACATCAAATGTCTTAAATGTCTTTGGATCCACGGCTTTGGACAATGTTATTAAATATGAAATATATCTAAGTGATATTCCAATATCTTAAAAATAAAATAAATTATGGCTGTTACAACAGGAATTAAAAGAAAAATATATGATTATTGCTCCAACTTCGATACACTTAAAGTGATATTCTTAAACAGGTATGGGACTTATGAGACTTGCTATTTTAACAAAGGCACCAAAAGAAAATTGAATATTCAAAGAAATGAATTCAATAGGAACTTAGCTTATAATTATTCAATTGGTGATAGAGGGAGAACTATATATTCCCTTAAAGTTATTGAAGAGTGGACATACATTTCAGATTGGATGGATGAGTATGAATATAATTTCTATGAGCAATTAGTTTCCACAATTGAAGGATATGTTATTATTGAAAACGTTAAATATCCGATCATTATTAAAAATCCTTCATGGGACGAAAAGCATTACTATGATAAGGATTTATTTAACTTAGAACTGGTATTTGAATTTGCTTATAATAAACCAACATTAACTCAATGATTTCAAGCAAAATACAATTAAGAGTTCAGACAGGTTGGGAGTTAGGGCCACAGGGTAATGTTCCAATATATGAATGGTTTTATTTAGATTTAGGACCAGATGATAGACCAATTAAGGTTGAATTTACATTTGACGTTGCTGATATAAGAGAAATATCAACAAGAAATTCAAGTTATTCATATCCCTTTAATGTTCCAAACAATAAACACAATAGGAAAATATTCCAATTCATTGATAATTTGTCAATGACTCAGGGTTTTGACGCTAGAAAACAATTAAGAGCTTATTATATTGAAAATGAAATCATTGTTTTCGATGGTTTTATTGAGTATAAAGAGTATGTTATTGATGGAAAAGAAGGAACAAAAGAGTTTAGTTTAGTATTTTATGGTGATAATGATACATTATTTAACAAAGCAAACAACAAAACATTAGGAGATCTTGATCTCACACAATATAATTTTATACATTCAACTACAAATATAATATCTTCCTGGACCGCATCTGTTGGACATCCTTATAGATACGGTTTAGTTGATCGAGGATGGAACTGGACTCTCCAAAATATCAATGGTAATATAGAAGGAACAGCTTCAATGGTTGAATTGAATGAATTAACAATTGGAGTTAATAAGAAGTTAATATTAGATAACATATTTTCAAGTAATGGACTTTCTTATATTTCAGAAGATCTAAATACAGATGATTTTAAGAATCAATATCTAGTTTTTAACACACTTCCAAAACCTGTTTTGCCAGTTGGTAGATTTGATTTTGAATACTATGAAAATAATCATAGTGTTCCCACCATTAGTGGTGGTGATTATAGATGGGAATATCTTCAATTCACAAATGAAACAGACTATTCCGATTTATATATTCCACTCGTAAATATTGGTGGTGGAAATCAAGCAAGTTTAATTAAAAATCCTTTACCAGTTCCAATAACATATGATGTCACGATACAACTTAAATTGGTATTCGTTCCTGAGCAACTAGGAAGGACTTTGGATAATCCACAAAATTTTGAATCTGATAACTTAAAAATAAAAATTGGAATTAACAGTGGATATTCTGGTGTTTGGGATCAATACTTATTTGAGGAACAAGTTTATATTCAGGATGGATCAACTTATACATTGGGACCATCAACAACTTTGGATGTTAATACGCTTTATGTTTATAAAAGAATTGTTGGTGTATTGCAACCAAATGAAGAGTTTTTGGTTTATTTTAAACATCAACAATTTGAAGAGTTTACAAGTGTTGAATATTCTGGTGTTATAAGTGGAGACTTTTCATTTGTAGATTTGTTTGAAGGAGCAACAGTAGATTTCAATTCTCTAATAGTTAAAAATATTAAGCAATTGGATTTCCTATCCTCAATAGTTAAAGAGAGGAATCTAATGGTCGTTCCAGTTAAGAACCAACCAAATAGATTTTTAATAGAGTGTAGAGACACATTCTATTCTAGGGGTGAAGTTAAGAATTGGACAAACAAATTAGATCCAAATAATAAGTTAATTGAAAAACCAATTGTTGATGATAAGAATAGAAATGTAGTATTCACTCATAAACAAGATAAGGATCACTATTTAGAAAAGTATAATACAACTTATAATGAAGTTTATGGTCAATATTCTTTTGACACTTTAAATGAAAATATTAAAGGTGAAAAGAAAATAGAAACTATATTCTCGCCTACATGTTTAGTAGATGTTGCCAATTCTTCATTTTTTCCAATATCCTCAATCTCTAAAGATGCAAAGGAAGGATTCAATCAAACACAGCCTCCAAAAGATGCTGTTGGTTTCAATGTAAGGCAATTTTATTATAATTGGTTAGAGTTTACATCAGAGTTTAATAGATTCTGTTTTAATGGAAATACATTTGATCACTATCCATATTTTGGTAATCTATCCAATCCATTTACACCAAATGATTGTGTTGATCTAAACTTCGGACCTCCTAAAAATGTTTATTATGCTAATAATGGAGTAAGTCAAAATGGTTTATTTGAAAGATTTTGGAGTAAAACCATGGAGGAATTAACAGATCAGGACTCTAGATTGGTTACTGCATACATAAAGCTAGACCCAATTGACATATATAACTTCGAATTCAATGATAAAATATATATTCATTTTGAGGAAGGTGGTCAGTATTATAAAGTCAATAAGATAATTCAATGGAATCCTGTTACCAAAGCTCCTTGTAAAGTTGAATTAATAAAGTCTAAATATGTTTTAGTACCTCCAAAGAGAGATGTTAAAAAACCCGTTAAGGGTGTAGTTATTATTCGTGATCCAATAGGTAGAGATAATGTAAAAGTTTCTGGTCTAAATAATACATATGATAAGAATTCCTCAGATGTTTATATAAATGGACAGAATAATAAATTGTATGAAGGTGTTGATTCAGCTTTCTTAAATGGTAATAAACTTGTAGTTGGGACAGAATCTAATAACATATTTTTCACTGGTGTAGACATAAGAAGTGGTACTCAATCCACAGACCTATTTGCAATGGGATCTAATATAGAATTTGCTGGAGGTGTAACTAATTCTGTAGCCTTTGGTGATAACATATATGTAACTCAATCTAACTCAATATATTTATCAAATGATAATATATTTATGAATGGAAATATCATATTTTCTGGGACTATATCAGGCTCTTTCTCTATTCCTATTGGATTACAGGATGTTCTTGATTATAATAACATTGATGATGACACTCAGTTCTCAATTGCTCCAGATAATAATATAATATTAGGAAGAACAAACAGTAACATTTCAGGTTCTTCATTTGATAGTATTATATTCGGAAATAATAATGATATAATAGGCTCAGCAGGTGCATTTGCTTCTGGTCTTGATAATGTAATAAACTTTTCAAATGCTACATTTATTCATGGGTATCAAAACACAGCAACAAACTCTATATTCTCTGGAATATTCGGACAATTAAATTATTCAAGTGGTCCTTGGAATTTCACTGTTGGTCAGAGCAATAAGCATGATTTATCAATAGCTGGATTTATATCTGGTATTGGTAATTATATCACTGCATCCAGATATGGTGCTATACTTGGTGGAATTGACAATGGGTTGGCGACATCAACTAGCTCTGTTATAATAGGAGGACATAATCACCTATTAGACGATGTAGAAAATTCTGCTATAATTGGTGGGTTTGGAGTTATAGGAACACAATCTAATACAGTTTATTTAC
>ERZ869921.574-NODE-574-length-20932-cov-31.537817_pt1 | contig 20932 bp, 22 predicted proteins | sample MGYA00579310_ERZ869921 | MGnify/ENA primary metagenome ERZ869921 (study PRJEB32216, sample SAMN09231816) | wastewater metagenome | place: USA: Maryland | collected 2016-06-21 | study: EMG produced TPA metagenomics assembly of the PRJNA472060 data set (Reclaimed...
CCCGCTGTAACACTCTTCCCGCCCGCGTCAGCCTCGCGCCCACTCGCGCACGATGGACGCTGACTGGATCGAGCTGAACGCCCTCCGTGGCCTGTCGCCGCGCCAGCAGCGCTTGCTTCACCTCGAGGCGCTGGCCGAGGGCACTGGCTACGCCGAGCTTCGCCCGTGGGACGGACCCCTGAGCCTCAACGAGCAGGGCCTCGTCTACCCGTGCTGCGAGCGCGCGCCGGGTGTCCAGATCGGGATTCTCGGCGAGAAGGTCACGAAGCTCACGCGCCGCCTCTCGGGCTCGGGTTCGTTCCCGTCGATCGATGGCGTCGAAGCGATCCAGAAGGCGCTGGACGAGCTGCGGCTTGAGCGCGTCTTCCCGCTTCCGACGCGCGACGTCGTGACGAAGGGCTCGGGCGTGCTGGGCTTCGCCCGCCTGGGCAACGCCAAGACGGGCCGCTTCGAGCCGCTCTATCTGGACACGACGTGGTGCGAGGCGGTGCTCGTCGCGCAGGCGGGAGGCGAACGCGCCGAGCAGCTTGCGGCCGAGCTCGCCGAGTTGGGCGTCCCGCTGACCCCTCCGGCCGAGGGGGACTACCTCTTCGCGCCCGAGGACGCGGACTCGCACGACATCGTGTTTCTTCGGCACGAGTGGGTCTTCGACGAGGAGATCGCGGGGGCCGAGGGAGGCCAGCCGAGCAAGACGGTCCGAACGCGCCGCCGCCGGGACTACCTGCCGAATGTGATCCTCGAGTACCTCGACGTGCACATCGGCGAGGACGACATGGTCGCCCCGACGTGGACGCTCGCGCGCCCGCCTCGTCCGCACAACTGGGGCGTGGTCCCGTTCGTGTGGGGCCGCGGGCCGAAGGCAAAGCCGGGCGAGATCGACGGGCCCTCGTTCATCACGCCCGAGCTCGAGACGATCTCCCGCGCGGCCGACTACACCGAGAGCCTCGCGACCGACTCGGTCAAGAAGATCGCCTGGCCGCAGCTCGCGCTGATCGACCTCAAGGACAAGGTCGACTCGATCAACCGCGAGTTGGACGTACTCGGGCGGCCGACGAAGCGAAGCGTTTCGAGCGGCGAGGTGATGGAGCTCAAGAGCTCGCACCCGACGCTCCGAGGCGAGGCGAAGATCTTGGAGATCAACGGCGACGGGCCGAAGGTCGCCGCCGAGCATATTGACCGCCTGCGCGCGCACGCTGATCGCCTCACGGGCCTCGTCGACTTTGACCCGACGAAGGCCGGCGGCGTGATGTCGGGCGTCGCGCTCGAGCGTATGATGGAGTCGCTGATCTCGACCGTCGAGGAGTATCGCGGGCCGCTCGGCGACATGCTGGTGTTGCTCTGCCAGAAGATCGCGAAGGTGCTCGGCGTCGAGGTGAAGCCCGTCGTTCGCTGGCCTCGCGTCGTCGCTGTGACCCCGACGGATCTGGCTGCCGCCGCAACCGCGCTGTCGACCGCGACGGGCGGACAGGCAGTGGTTTCCCGCGAGACAGCGGCGAAGATCTTCGCGCAGCTCGCCGAGATCCCAGATGTCGAGGGCGAGTTGAAGAAGCTCGACGAAGACGCTGACGCAGCGATGGCGCGCGCGAAAGCGACGCTCGCCGCGCAGCCGAAGGCGCCGCCGCCCAAGACGGCCTGATGTGGATCCCGCCCGAGGTCCTCGCGGTCCTCGCCGCCCAAGCCGCAGCGCTGGCGAAGGTGGCGCCTGAGCAGCGCGATCGACTCCTGGCCATCGCGCGGGAGATCGTCGCGGCGCTCGAGGAGCAACTGAAGGCGCTTGCCCCGGGCAAGTTCACGACGCAGCAGACGCGCGTAGTGCTCGTGCAGGTTCGGGCGATCGTCGACATCCTCGGGGCCGAGCTCGGCGAGCGGATCGGCAGCGAGTTTGAGAACATCGGCGAGGTGGCGGCCCGGATCGGACGCGATGGGCTGATCGACCAGATCGACGCGTGGGCCGACAAGTTCGCGGGCTCGGTGCGTCGGATTGCTCCCGCCGAGGTGGCCGGCGACCTGCTTGATCCGGGCCTGCTCGAGTACTACCGCGTGAGCCGTGAGACGTACGGCATGGAGGCGATCTCCAAGATGCGGGGCGTCCTGGCGCGGGGCACGCTTTCGGGTCAGACGCTCGCGCAGACGTGGGAGCAACTCGCCGAGGCGGTGTCGATCTCGGAAACGCGGGCCGAGCGGATCGTGCGCACCGAGGCGTCGTTCGCGGCGAACCGACGGCAGCTGCTCGACGCGAAGGCGGCCGATCTGGGGCTGGTGAAGTCGCTCGTGACGACGTTCGACACCCGCACGGGTCCGGATAGCGTGTTCGTGGACGGGCAGACCCGGGCGCTGGACGAGCCGTTTTCGGATAACGAGGGGCGCGTGTACCAGCACCCGCCGAACCGGCCGAACGACCGCGAGGCGATGGTGTTCGTGCCTGATACGCTGAACGATCTGGGGCCGCCGGCTGAGGATGATACGGGCGTGCCGTGAGGGCGCCGGGCCGCCCTGTAACACTATTCTTTTTCCGTTTCTCGTCCCCCAGCCTGACCCCGCGAGCGACCAAACCGCACGCGGAGGCCAGACGTGGAAGCCGAGATCGCAGAGCTGGAAAAAACGGGCGCAACCGAGATCGCGGGCAAGCTTCGCGAGGCGTGGAAGACGCACACGACCCAGCTCGACACCCTCAAGGCCGATCACTCGGGCGCCGCGAAGAAGCTCGCCGCGCTCGAGCGCGAAGCCGCCCGCTACAAGACCGACCTCGAGAACGCCGGCAAGGGCACCGACGAGCGCGTCACCGCCCTGACCCGCGAGCGCGACGAGTTCAAGACCGCCGCCGAGCAGCGCGCGGCCGATCTCGAGTCGCACAAGCTGCGCGCGAAGCTCGCCGACAAGTTCGGGATCTCCGATCCGACCGCCCGCGAAAGCGCGCTCGACGACTTCCTCCGCTCGGCCCGCCCCGAGGGCGCTGGCTTTGACGCCAACGGCGAGATCCAGGGCTTCGACAAGGCCATCGAGGCCTTCCGCAAGGGCAAGTCGTTCTACTTCGGCCCGCCCGAAGGTGGCAACGGAGGCGGCCGCAACGGCGCCGATCCGAAGCCCAAGCCGACGGTCACGCCGAAGCCCAGCACCGAAGAACAAGAGGTCAACGAGTGGAGCAAGGCGCTCTACCCGAAGCGCCATGAAGGAGCCGCGAAGTGAACTACACCGAGACGTCCATCACGCCGAATATCCCCTGGCGCGCGACCACCCGCGGGTCTTCGAACAAGCAGCAGGGGCGGCTTTCCAAGTCGAACGTATCGCCCGTCGGCAACGGCGCGACGAACTACGGCGAGTTGAGGGCCGGGACCATCCTCGCGCGTGACTCGAACGGCCTCCTGCACCCGCTCGGGCTCGCCAAGGTCGCGGTCGCGCCCTCGGCCTCGAACGACGTGCAGGTCGACAACGCGAGCCCGTTCCGCGTCGGTGACCTCGTCTCGATCCGCGCTGGCGCGAACCGGACGAAGAGCATCACCAACAACGCGGTGGTGCTCTCGATCGTCTCGAAGATCCAGGGCCTGAACCTGATCATCGCGGTCGCGGGCGCCAACACCGCGCAGGCGTGCACGTACAACCCGGTCAACAAGACCATCACGTTCACCTCGGCGACGAACGGCGGCAGCGCGGCGACCAGCACGCACGCCGATCTCGTCTCGTCGCTGATGAACTTCAGCAACCTCATCGAGTCGGCGTCGAGTGCGACCCCCGCGACGACCGTTGCCGCGCTGGCGACGACCGCGCTCGAGTCGGCGAAGTTCGGGGCCATCGCCTCGGCGCGCACGATCACGGTCATCGCCACCAACACGCTCACGCTCTCGGGCGCGGTGTTCACCGCGGCGATCGACGACATCGTCCTCAAGGACGGCGCCTACAAGCCGGTCGGGATCCTCGACGAGACGGTCTCGACCGTCCGCTACGTCGGCACGACCGCCGTGGCCGAGGATCTGAACGTGGCCGTGGCCTACGAAGGCGACGCGCGCGACTCCTCGACCTACCTGCCGAACCTCAGCGCGGGCGTGGCCGGCGACGTCGTGAAGCGCGCCCTCGGCGGCTACGTGTACGTCGATCCCGGCGTCGACCCGAGCGTCGCGGCCCCCACCGAAGTCATGGCGACCGAGATCGTCGGCTTCCGCTTCCGCAGCGTCTGAACCTGACCCTGACGCCCGCCTGACGCGGGCTGGAGAACCACATGGCCGACGAGCTCGCAATCGGATACCTCAAGCGCACCGCGCTGATCGCCGCGATCAAGAACGAGTCGCAGTTCAATCGCTCGCGGCCGATCTCCAAGATGTTCACGCGCCAGGGACACGGCGCGGAGCAGGTCGAGGTCCGTGTCCAAACTCGCTACTCGGACCAGGTCCGGCACACGGTCATGGACGGCGAGGGCGTGCCGATCAAGTCGGGCACCTTCAAGGTCCGCCAGTACTCGCCGGCGTGGATGAAGGTCTTCGCCGAGTTGACGCAGAAGGACGCGACGATGTTCGCGAAGGCCGAGGAGATCGCGCAGGCGCGTGACTCCGGTGGCCAGGCCGTGATCGACCGCGCCAACGAGCGGATCCGCGAGCTCGGCGCCGACATCGACGCGAACCTCGGCACCGAGCGCGAGCGCCTCTGTGTCAGCGCCCTCAAGGGCACGCTCACGGCGACCCTGCAGGACGGCAACACCGAGTCGGTGAGCTACGGCCTGACCGCGCTGACCGCTCCGTCGACGAAGTGGGACAACGCGGCCGCCACCATCCAGCAGGACTTCTACACCGCGATCGACGAGTACAAGGCCAACAACCCGCTGGGCCTGCCGCCGACGCACTTCGCCTACCATCCGAAGCTCTGGAAGGAGTCGTTCGCGAAGAACACGGAATGGAAGGATTTCCGCAAGTCGTCGCCGGCGCTGGCCGAGGCCTTCCTCCGTTTCGTCACCGGGGCGAACAAGATCGAGGCGACCGTCGAGGGGTACATGGACCCCATCTTCGGCCTCACGCCGGTGCCCATCGACGGCACCTACCGCAACCTCAGCGACGTCATCACGAACTACTGGGACTACAAGGACATCACGCTCTTCCGCATGGACGAGACGATGTTCGAGTGGGGCATGACCTACGGTCATCGCTACAACCCGCGCCCGGACGTGAACGTCGCCTTCGAGATGCCGATGCGCCCCGACGTGCAGGTCTGGAAGGTCCACGGGATGGACAACGGCCTGCCGATCATCAAGCGCCCCGAGCTCGTTCAGACCTGGCGCGTCATCACCTGATCGGGAGGCGTCGTGGCAACCTACACGGTGGCGCAGTGCGATGCCCAGATTGTCGCCCTCGAGGCGGCTCTCGACGAGATCGTGTTGCTCCCCGTGAAGGGCACGACCGGCAAGACCTCGCTCGACCTCTCGGGGAAGCGCGCGGAGATCGAAGACCGGATCGAGACCTGGCAACAGCGCAGAGCGGCGCTCCTCAACGGGGGCGTCGCACTTCGCCCGCAGAGAGGGTGCTGACGTGCCGCTGAACGGGACCGCATTCGCAGGATGGGCTGAGCGCTTCGCGATCTACGCGGAGGGCAAGGTGCCGTTCGAGCTCGTCTCGACTGAGCCGGGCGCTGCGCGGGTGCCGTTCGTCCACGATGGCGAGAAGGGCGATGCCGAGGCGACGGAGGCGGGCTGGCTCGGCGCTGGGATGTTGAACATCCGGGTGCGCCAGCGGCTCGTGATCGGCGCACTCTACACCTATCGCGGGTACACCTGGCAGGTCGCTCCGACGGGCGATCTCTTCGGCCATCGCGGCGGCGAGGACTCGCCGATCGAGGAAGACGCGATGGCCGGCGCGACGTGGCACTTCACCGCAAGGCTGGTGCGCCATGTCGTTTAGCGCAACCGTCTCGCCATCGCAGCTCGGGCCGACCGTGGCGCGGATGCACGCCGATCTCGTCACGCGCTCGCGCGCGGAGGCGATCAAGGCGCTGCAGCGCGCGGCCTATCTGTGCATGACCGAGGCGGTTCGGGCGATCGGCAACGTGAAGCCGTATCAGCCGGTGGACACGGGCGAGCTCAAGCGGAGCTACCGCACGCGCCTCGTCGCCAACGGCGCCGTGCTCGAGAACATCGCGCCTCACGCCGGGTTCATGGAGTTCGGCACGCGGCCGCATTGGGCTCCCCTCTCGGCGTTGCTGCCCTGGGCTGACCGCAAGCTCCGCGGCGTCCTCAAGAAGGGCAAGACGCGGGCCGCGGCAGCGCAAGCCCTGGCGCTTGGGACCCAGCGCAAGATCGCGAAGTACGGCACGAAGGCGCGCGGCTTCCATGCGGCGGCCTCGCTGAAGTTTCCCCAGATCGTCGAAGAACAGATCCGTTTCGCGCTCGCGAAGCTCGGGGGCCGCTGATGGCCTTCTCGGCAACGCAGATCGTGCGCGACGCGCTCCAACTCTGGGCGATGTCGCTGGTCTCCGATCTCTTCCTCGCGTCCACGATCGAGGGCGGCCCGGTGGAGCCTGGGCAGGCGCCCGCGCTCCCCACGCTCGGGCTCGACTGGGGGATGACCGAGGCGACCGGCGGCCGCTCGGTGGATATCCCCGAGGAGGTCGACCTGACGACCGGCGCGGGCGTCTGGCTCGTGCATTACGAGGACGTCGAGCTTGCGTTCGTCTGGCGCGCGACGACTCCCGAGACGGCCGACCTGTTCGCCCACACGTTCGCCAATCGTGCGGCTCGAGCTGCGCGCGAGAGCAACGAGGACGGCCAGCGCGTGCTCCACTTCGATGTGGAGATCGGCGACGCCACCCGGACCGCGAAGCTCTACCTGAGCGGTGAGGTCGTGCCGGTGCGGACCGAGGAGAACGTCTCGCGCGGGCTCTACACGTTCCGCGTGCCGGGCTCCGTCGCCTACCCCGTGATCGACGTCGAGTCGCCGCAGGACGCGACCGGCCTGATGAACATCGTCGTCGTGATCGGCGGCACTTCCTATCCCATTCCGGAGGCCTGAGCCATGCCCGACACGTACGTGTATTCGACCGATCCCGGCAAAGAGGTCCGCGTCAGCAAGGGCTCGGTGATCAACGTGATCCAGAGCTCGGAGCGCTCGCCGGACTACTCGGTCGGCGTCGCCGTGCTCGGCGTCATCGGCACGCCCGCGAATGACCGCGGCGTCCCCAACGTGCCCGTCGTGCTGAACGGCGTGCAGGACATCTTCTCGCGCTGGGGCGGCTTCAAGCCGCACGTCGGAGACGGCTACGCGACGGGCTACAACGGCAACGTCGCGGCGATGTTGTATCGCCTGCTCGCTCGAGACGTCGTGTTCCAGCCGGTCGACATGGCGCTGAAGGACAAGACCGCCTCGGACGTGACCGCGGTCGACGTGAAGGCGACGATCGCGCGCGGGGCCTTGGCGTTCACCGTCGAGGAGTCGGACGACGTCTTCTCGTGTGCCGGCCATCCCTTCGTGGCGAACGACACGTTCCAGCTCGTGACGCTCAGCGGCGGCACCGGCTCCGCGGTCGCGACGACCTACCACGTCATCGCGCCCGTGGTCGCGGGCGTCAGCTTCAAGGCCTCGGCCACCTCGGGCGGCGCGAGCCTCACCATCACCCTCGACGGCTCGGGCTACCTGCGCCCCATCTCCGAGGCGACCCCGGACTATGACGCCTTCACCCTGCCCGCAGGCACGAAGTTGAAGGCCACGGGCGGCGGCTACATCGTCCGCACGCTCGAGGACGTGAACTGGGCCGAGAACGCGTTCGCCGCGCAGACCGTCCGCGTCGCCAAGGTGAGCGGGACCGCAGCGGCCATCAACACCGTCGACGAGTTCGTGGACGCGCAGACGGACACGAGCCTCATCATCGCGACGACCGCGACGACCGTCCCCGACGAGCCCGACGCGGCCGAGATCCTGCTCCGCTACGAGATCGCGATCGACCAGTTCAACCGCAACGGCGCGGGCCAGTCGGCGACCGTGCTGATCACCGACCGCACCGAGGCGGCCATCTCCGACGCGCTGGCGACCCACTGCTCCGAGGCGTCGTCCGAGGGCGTGTTCCGGATCTGCGTCGTTGCGCCCCCGGTCGGCACGACGGCAGCGGTCGCCGAGGGCACCTCGGGCAACGGCGTGGGACGTGCGACCCTCGACGGCGAGTTCACCCGCTACGTCCACCCGGGCTGGCGCCGACGCTTCCCGCTCGACTCGGCCAACCTGAGCGCGGCCGACGACTACAAGGCCACCTTCCCCGGCCAGGCGGTCGCGGCGGCGCAGATCCTCACGAAGCGCCCCGAGGAGAACCCGGCCTCGGTCGACGCCGAGCCGTTCACCTCGTACGGGTGCGCCGAGCTCGAGCTGAACCTTTCGCGCACCGAGAAGGTCACGCACTACGCCGCGCACATCGACACCGCGATCTTCGACCGCGTGGATGGCCGCCGCGTCGGCGCGTACCGCGACGGCATCATGGCCAATGGGACGAAGATCGCGCGCAAGCGACTGATCGACTTCATCTCGGCCAGCCTGATCGAACGCGCGACCCCGTGGCACAAGCGCCTCGCGTCGGCGGCGAATCAGAAGGGCGTGTTCGACTCGTGCGACACGCTGCTCGCCGGCCTCAAGGACCCGAGGGACCAGCGGATCTCGGGCTACGAGTTGTCCGTGAGCTTCGACGGCGAGACGGAAGAGCTGACGATCACGGCCGACGTGGTCGAGCTCGGCAACATGGACATCATCACCATCAAGATCGGGGTCACCACCTCGGGCTTCACGGTGCTCGGCGAGGAGGGGTAAGCGATGATCCCGCGTGGCGAAGATGGAACATTCCGCGTGATGGTCGACGGCCGCGAAGAGCTCTGCTTTCGCAACCTCGACGACATCTCCTTCGATTGGGGCCTCGGGACCGACGAGGAGAACTTCGTCGGCTCGGCGACCGCCCAGACTTTCGAGTTCAACGGGCCGTGCAAGGTGACCGTGAACATCAAGCCCGACTCGCCGGGCTTCGATCGCCTGCTCGAGCTGCGTCGGCTTCGCGCCGAGCCGCAGGAGACGCGCAGCGAGGTCAAGTTCGACCTGACGAGCGCGGTGAACTTCGGGGACGCGGGACGCGCGCGCTGGCGCTTCCCGGACTTGAAGCTCGGGGACGGCAAGAGCGCTGTCTCGGGCCGCACCGGGAAGTTCACCGGTGGGCTGATGATGATCTGCGACAACCCCAGCAAGATGGCTTGAGAGCCGTCGAGAGGATGAGATGAGCCAGACGTTGATTCAGTTCCCGCCGAGCGTTGGCGGCGGTGACGTCGTTATGTGCGTGCTCACCACGGGCAAGTACGAAGACATCCTGAAGGCTACCGCGAAGGCGCCCTACACCGAGACGCTCGCGGAACTGGTGCAGGCCTCGATCGTCACCTTTCGAGGCAAGCCGTTGCCGGTCGGTGGCGACCGCGAGGCGTGGTGGCGGGAACTGGACGTGCGGCTGCGCGCCTGCATCATCGCGTACTACAAGCGCCTGAATGAGGTCGACAGCGAGGAGATCGATAGTTTTTTCGCCGCGGCCGAGCGCGTGAAGTCCGCGTAGAGGAAGACGCTGGCGGCACCTTGACGCGCTGGCTAGAGATCCAAAGCATGATGGTTTTCGTGGCTCGGTATACCAACCAACCTCGCGACCAGATTCGAGCGATGCCACTCCCAACCTTTCGCGCATGGTACGCGGGAGGCGTCGATATGGTCATCCGAGAGAAGGACGGGGGCAGTGAATGACCGACATAATCCAGCGGGTCAGGACGGTCTTCGAGGTAGAAAATAGCCAACTGGTGCGCGAGCTAGACGCGATCAGGGCGTCAACCGAACAGGCTACGAAGGAACTGCGCCAAGCCGAGCATGAGGTCGACATGCTCATGGCGAAGACCTCGAAGCCGATGGAATTCGCGATCAAGGTCCAAAGCGGGTCCACTGATTCCGGGCCTCATAACAAGTTTGTCGACCGCGAACTGGGCAATCTGCTGGGCGACCGCGGCGAAGAGCGCATGGCCGATCAGTGGATGCTCGATGAATTGGAGCGCATGAGGGCCGCCGCAACCAAGGTAAAGCCTCCGCTCGAAGACGCGGCCAAGGCTGCGGAAGATCTAGGCAAGAAGAGCATTGGGGCGAGTAAGGGAGTCGATGACCTTCGCGCTGGCGTGAAGGGCGCAATCGCTCCCGTTGACGGCCTGAAAGGGGCCATAAGTCTCGTCCGAGAGAATTTCTTTGTCTTTGGCACTGCTGCCTTTGGCGTCTACGAAGCAATATCAGCAATCTCAAAAGCTTTCTCGGAGTCGGACGAGATTGCCGCAGAGTACGCCGTTGCCGTGAAAGGCCTGGCTGATGAGCTTGCGCGCGTCGCCAAGTTCAGCCGGGAAAACCGGATCTATCTCGGATTGGAGAAGGCTCCTACCGAAGGCCAGACACGCCTTGAACAGATCAGCGGCACGCCAGCAAACCAATTCGGCCCAGGAACAAAGGGCGAGTGGCAGATCTGGAACGACAAGGCATCTGCGACCAGGGCGTCAGTCGAGGACCTGCAAAGACAGGCGAGAGACGCCGGATTCAATCTCACCGCCTCAGGAAACATCGACAGGAACACCACTGACCGAATGAAAGAAACTTCGGGCATGACCTACTATCGGATCACCGATCCGAAGCAAGAGGGCGGCAACCTTTCCGAACGCATTCAGAATCTGGCGACCGAAGAGGCAGTGATAGCCAGGCTCGCGTCCGAGCGCGCGGCGATTGAGGCAAAGAACAAGGATGAGGCCGCGAAGGTCGCAGACGAAATCAAAAAGGCGGCCATCGAAGCCGGCAAGGTATCCAGCGCATTCAGTGCAACCGTTCGCTGGGCGCAGCGCATGGTCCCCGGTATCGCGAACGTGCAAGCCGAAGAGCCTTATGTCGACACCGGTTTTCGCTTCTATAAGGTGCCGCCGGCAAAAAATACAAACGTCAACATCGACGCTCGCGGATCGAAGATCCAGGTCACGACGAAGCTTGAGACCGACGACCCGGCGCGGTTCGCTGATGCGACGGTGAAGTCCGCTTTCCTGGGCGCAGTTGCGCGCCCGCTGGCGGCGGTGACTTCGATCGGCGGCGTGTCGTCAGGCGGGCGGTAGGGGTCTTGGCAGAACGGCCGAGAGAGGGCAGGATCGGCGCATGCGTTACGCCCTGTTCGCCCTTGTCCTCGTTGCGTGTTCTCGCGGTGTCCCCCAGGCCGACGGTGACCGCGCGTGCCAAAGCGTCGGGAACTGCAAGGGCTATGGGGCATGTTGGTACAGGCCGGGGGCCGACCCGCTGACCGAGAAGTACGGGACTCGCGTGCAGATCGCGACGACCGGCGTGTTCGAGCATGAATGCGAAGCCCGTTCTGACACCGACTGCCAACAGTCTGAGCAATGCGGGTATCGAGGCAATTGCGGATTCGTCCGGGGCATTGACGCCCCGAGTAGTCTCCTGACGGACTGTGCGCCGCGTGGCCCGGCCGATTGCGCGCAGTCGTACATTTGCCGGAAGATCGACCATTGCACCCTCAAGGCGGGGTGGTGCGTCAAGTAGCCACGTCAACGGCCTGTAACACTATTCCCCGCCCGCCCGCCCGCCTCCACGCTCGCGGCCGTGAAGCTGACCATCGCCCAGGTCGGGAACCCGCGCCCCGGCGTTCTCCCCCGCCGGCTCACGCTGGATGGTAGCCTCGCGCCCCTGGATAGCCTCGGCTTCGGCGTCTCGCAACGCGCTGACATCGAGTGGCTCAAGGGCTCCGACGTCGCCAGCGTCCAGTTGAACGGCGGCGAGCAGTCGCCGACCGAGGCGCGATTCGTCTGGAAGGGCAACCGCTTCCGCCGAGGCGAGGCGCAACTCGACGACGCCACGATCCAAGACCTCGACACGCTGATCTCGACGCTGACGAGCATGGTGCTCGACCGTGCCCTCGTCGACATCACTTGGCGCGGGCGCACGCAACGCGCTGTCCTCCAGGCCTTCGAGCCCGAGGAGACGGGCCGCGAGTTCGAACACCGCGCGACGCTGACCTTCGCGTGGGTCGCGCCTTCGGGCGCGCGAACGCCCAGCGCTCGCCCCGCCGCATCTCCCGGCAGCTTCGCGGCCAAGCTCGCGGCTGGCTTCGAGGCGGGCATGGACGAGGTCGAGACGTTCATCACCTTCCTCCGCGGCCCCGTCGACTCGGCGGCGGCGACCGTCTCGAAGGTCCGCGAGAACATCCAGCGCGTCGAGAACGCGGCGAACAGCCTGTTCAACGTCGCGCAGTCGACAGCGGGCGTGGGCAAGGCGATCGCCGACACGATCCAGCAGCTCTTCCTGACGACCGACGACATCGCGGAAGGCCTCGCCGTCTCGACCGACCAGCTTGCGCAGACCGACGACGCGTTCATGCAGATCAAGGCGCGCCGCTACCGGACGACGCAACTTCGCGCCGCCTCGGTCACCCGCTACGCCGCCGCGCTCGAGCGCCGCAACTATCGCCCCGAGGGGGACGTGCTGGCGATCCACGAGGGTGTCGACGGTGACACGATCTGGTCGGTCGCGCGGCTCTGGTACGGGGACGCGAGCCTCGGGCCGCTCATCGCGCGCCGGAACGACCTCATCTCGACGGCGATCCGGTCGGGCCAGCGCCTCGTGATCCCGCGCCGCTACGAAGGTGACACCGAGCCGGCCGTTCGTGCGATCGCCGCGCCCTCCAGCGCCGCCCAAGGTCCGCGCAGCGACCGCGCGCCCGGGAAGTACGCTTGACGGCGGCGCCCCGGCAGATCAATCCGCGCACGGCGCAGGCATCGCGGATGCAGGCGCGTTGCGACGTGTTCTTTCGGCTCATCGACGACCCCAACAGCCGCGAACTTCTCGGGCTGGAAGACCGCCCCGTGGTGAGCTGCGACATCACTCGCAACCGACCGAGCGAGTGCGACACGGCGAGCGTCACTCTTGCGGCAAGCGCACTGCCCTTCGACCTGCGGGTGATCGCGGACAAGTCGATGTTCGTGAGCCTTTGGCTCTTTGAGCACCAGGAGCCGAACAAGTGCAAGGACGGCGACCCGGGGCAGTTCTTCGGCGTGGTCGACGACGTCTCGCGCCCGGACGCGTTCGGACAAGTCACGCTGTCGTGCCGAGACATGACCGCGATTCCTCTTCAGGCGATGCTGACCGAGACGGGCGTCAAGGCCTTCGATCTCGGATCGGGCGCAAGCATCGGAACCGTCGTGGAGAACCTGCTCCGCCAGATCCCCGGCACCTACCGCTGGACCGTCGAGAGCTACAACACGCTGGATACAGCCACCAAGGGCGTGGCATCGCTCCTCATCAAGCCGAAGAAGCGAACGAAGGGCAGCAAGAGCAGCGCGCCTGCGGAGAGCGTCCTCGCGGCCGTCATCGGCACCGAGAAGGTATCCATCTGGAGCGCCATTGGGAGCGTCTGCGCCCGCGTAGGAATCGTGCCCGAGGTGCGTTTCCATCGTGACGGGCACCCGTTCGTGATCCTCGTCGACGCGAGCGACCTGCACAACTCCGACGTGCTGCGCCCCTTCGATCGCGGCGGCCGCACGTGGCGAGTCTTCGTCGATGGCGACGGCGTGACGATGAGCGAGAAGATCGACCTGGCAGACACGAGCGATCGGCCAGACTTCCTCGAGGTGGGTTCGGCGCTCGCAACAGGGGGATTGATCTCGGCCCGCTGGCCGGAGACCTCTGCGGCCGACGACAAGAAAGACACGGGCCAGTTCCAGTTCGTTGAGGGCGTGACCTCCGAGAAGGAACTGCAGAAGCTTGCGCGCGCGGGCTACGAGAGCTTGGCGCACAACCAATATCGGGCGTCGCTCGAAACCTCTGAGTCTTGGAGCGCTGGCGGCGGACCGCACGATCCCGACGTGCTCGACATGGGCTATGGCGCAATCGTCGAGGTGATGCGTCAGGGCTGGACGCACCAGGCGATCATGGACGCGACGACGCCCCAGTTCGCCGCTCGGATCATTGCCGCGCAACAGCGTCTCGGCGCACTCCAGTTGCTGTTCCAGTGCGCCGAGGTGAAGCACTCGTTTTCGCAGTCGGGCTACCGCTGCGAGATTGGGATCCGGCAGTTCCTCGGTCGCGAGAGCCTTCCCATTCTCGAGGGCATAACCCCTGAGCGTCGTGCCCGCCGCGGCGATGGGCTGGTGCAGTAGTGGTCGCGGTCTACATCGGCCCCGGGCTCGGGACTTCCGCATCTGCCGCCGAGGCGTCGACTACGGTCGCGGCGCGCGTCATGTTCGACGGCACGGGCATCTACGGCGTCCCGGCGACTGGCGCGACAGCGATCGTCTGGGTCCGCAACGGCGACTCGCTCTCGGCGACGAACGACTACTTCCGCGTTTCGGACGGGCCGGCGGACGTCATCCCATCGTTCAGGCTCGCCAACCTGCTGACCGGCGAGGATGTGGCAAGTTGCATCCTCCGGTCCGACATCGACGAGACATACCCCCGAGTCGGCGATGTGGGCGCGCGGGGTGAGTCGTCCGAGTGGGCGATGCACGCGGTCGTCATCAACGCGACCCACGTCACCTGCTACGGCAATGGCGAGTTGAATACGACGGTCGGCCCCTCGATCGCGCTCGCGGGGCGGTTCTTCGCGGCGAGCGACACCGTCCGATTCTTCTCGGGCGGGCTCTGTCGCGGTGCCGTCTGCAACCCGGCCTTCTTCGCGCGCAACCTGTCGCAAGACGAGCTCCGCGCGATCTACGACGCAGGGCCCGATCACCTCATCACGGCACCGCACACCTCGGCCGCCGGCAACGTCTGGGCCGGCGAGAACGCGGTAGTGAATTGGATCGCCGAGCCGATCGCGGGCTCGGTTGCCAACTCGGGCACAGGCGGCGTCTGTGCGCTGGCACTTGGCGCCGACATGTCCGCGGTGGCCTCGGTCGCTGCGGCAAGCGCGGTGCCGCGGATTGGAGCACTCGGCGCCTATCCTCCGACGCTGACGTCCTATCGGACGGCCGGGACGGCGGGCTCGTTCTTCCGGGCGCTGGGCTCGCGGATGTCGCGGCTCGTGTTCCCGGCGGGCGGTGGGATCGGCAACTTCACGTTGCACTGGTGGCTGCGCCGTCCTCTGACGCCCGCGGTCACAGAGGGCGCCGTGGTTCAGATTGGCGCGGGCGACGCGACGTTGACCGTGTCTACCGTGACCGGCGGGGCCAATCTGGCCGTCAACGTGAACGATGGCACGATCGATGTGCAGGACGATACGGCAGCGCCGCTCTCGGGCTTTTCGTGGGTCGCTGTCGCGGTCGTGCATGATTCCGCTACCGATGACCTAACGGTGTACTTCGACGGCGTCAGCGCTTTCGTGCTCGACCTCTCGCCGCTCACCGCGCCCGACGCCGACACGGAGTTGACGTTCACGCTCGGCGCGAACTCCGACGGCTCCGACGTGCTGGACGCCGAGTTCTCGGCGGTCGCTGGCTTCGACGAGGTGCTCACGCCCGCGCAGGTCGAGGCGCTGTTCCAGCGCGGCTGGACCTTCGACCCGCGCTCGGAGCCAACGCTCCCCGCGCCGCCCGTGCTCTGGGTCGACGGTCTCGTCGACGGCGTGGTCCCGAGCGCCATCGCCGACGGCGACCCGCTCGTCCCCTTCTCGGCCGAGGTGGACGTCGAGGCGTCCGCGTTCTGGGCGTGGTTCTCGGGCGACCATCGGATCGGCGTGTTCTCTTCGGCGTGGTTCCCCGAGTCGGCGCACGACCCCATCGTGTGGCTGCTCGCATTCAGCGAGGACAGCTACCCCGCCATCTTCGGCGAGGTGCCGCGCATCGTCGCCGTCACGCCTCGCGAAGACGGCGCGATGATCCTCGACATCGACGCCCGAGCACATCCGGGGATCCGCTACCACCTGACCGGCCCCGCAGACCTTGCAGGAGAGACGGAGCCGCTCGCCAGTGGATGGGACTTCGACGCCCCACTCCCGACGCTGCTCCACACGGCGCCAACCGTCCCCGCGCTGCTCGACATCGACGCGCCGGTCGTCCCCGCCTCCGGCTTCACCCTCGCGGCAAGCGGTGACTACAAGCTGAGCGGCGAGACGAAGACCGTCGAGAAAATGATCTGGGCCGCGCTCCTGACGCCCGCCGGCTCGCTCGATTGGGATCCGGACTTCGGCTCTGCCCTTCGGCTGCGCCGCCTGCGGCCCTCCGATCTCGCGGCCGAGCGCCGCCGCATCGTGCAGCTCGTCGAGGCGATCCCGCACGTCTCGTCCGCGTCCGTCCAACTCCTGTTCGACGGCGACGAGATGACGGTCGCCGTCACGGCGGTCACGAACTTCGGGACGTTCTCCACATCGAGGCCCGCCCGATGAACCACCCCGAACCCAGAGGGCGCCATGCCGCACGGTGAGTTCTTCGAGATCGGCGTGGCCGAGATGCTCGTTCAGAAGCCGGAGTTGAACGAGGAGACGCTGCGCGCCCGGGGCGTGACGCTCAACGCGCTCGTCCACATGGCCGCCGCGATGGCCGAGGAGATCGAGTGGGAGGGCGCGAAGGCCGATGCCGACGCGTACCTCGACACGGCCAAGGGCGATGCGCTCACGCGCTACGTCGCGAGCGAGTATGGGATCCCGCGGTACGGCGCGACGTCTGCGATCGTCTCGCTGGTCTTTTCGCGGACGGACGACGCGGACGAGACGACGATCGACGCGGGATCAGTCTTCTCGGTGACCGTCGACGGCACCCGCATCCGCTTCACGCTCGACGCGCCGGTCTCGTGGGCCGCCGGGGATATCTCCGACAAGACGGCGTTCGCAACTTCGGTGCTTACGGGCCCGGACAACAACGTCCCGGACAGTCTCACGTGGGCCGCCGAGACGACGCTGACCGACACGACCATCACGATCGGCTCGTTCAGCCGCGCCGCTGGCGGCAACCTCGCCGAGTCGGACGAGGATCTCGTCGCCCGCGTGCGCGACGTGACCGCGCGCGCTGTCCGCGGCACGCTGGACGCTATCCGCCTCGGGTGCCTCGAAGTCCCGCAGGTACGCGAGGCGGCAGTGTTCGAGAGCGTCGACTCGGAGGGCAGCCCGACCGGCGGCGTCTACGTCGTGATCTCCGATACCTCGGGCAACGGCAATGACGCGCTCGCGGCACTTGTGCTCGCCGAGCTCGAGGAGTGGCGCCCGGCGGGGCTGCCGATCTCGGTCGTCGGCGCGACGCCTCGATACGAGGACATCGCCGTGGTTGCGGTCTGGTGGCCCGGCCAGGCGACGCCAGCCAACGTCGAATTGCTCAAGTCGGCGATCCGCGCCCGGGTCAACAAGCTCGACCCGCGTGCATCCCCGGCTGACGCGACGCCTGAGGACGAGTGCCTGCTGACCGTCGCGGTCATCCTCGAGGTGCGCCCGCTCGTGCCGGGTCTCAAGCGCCTCGACGTCACGACCCCGGCAGGGACCGTCGAGCCCGACACCAGCGAGGTGATCCGCGCCGGCACGATCACGGTGACGTGATGGACGCCGCAACCCTCATAGCGCGCGTCCGCGCCCGTCTGCCCGACGTCTTCCTCGAGTCGATCGACGGCCTCTCGGGCGAGGAGTTGTTCGAGGTCTTCGCGGCGATCTTCGAGCGCGCCTCGGCGAAGCGGGTCGACCCGGCGAAGGCGCGGCTCGTGCGCGATGCAACCGGGCCCGTGCATGCCTCGGGGACGGTGACGCTCACCTTCTCGGAAGACACCGGGCCCGACGGCTACGAGATCGTGACGACGGTGGGCGACGAGCCCGAACGTCAGGCCCTGTTCCAGACGCCGTGGGGCGTGCGCTTCGTGCTCACAGAGCCGCTGATTCGCGTGCCCGACGCGCCTGCGGGCGACGTCGTCGTGGCGGTCGAAGCCGAGTACGCCGGATGGGATGGCAACGTCCGCGGCGACCTCGTGAACGCGTGGGCGATCGCCGACACGTCGAACATCGACACGCTGGTGTTCAGCCCCGGCTCGGTCGAGGACGCGCGCGATGAGTTCTTTGCCGGCGTCCGCTCGGGAAGCATCACGTTCGTCGCGAGCAATATGACCGGCGGCCGCGCCGGCACGCTCGACCTGAAGGCGCAGGGCAAGGGAATGCCTCGCGCGCTCGGTGAGGCGGACGCGTCGCTTCGCAAGCGCCTGCGAGCGCCGCCCGATGCGGTCACCCCGGCGGGGATCCTGCGGGCTGTGAACAAGGCGCTCGGCTTCGATGGCGCGACGCTCAGCGAGTATTGGGAGTTCGGGTTCGCGATCGGCGTCTCGGGGTTCGGGGACGCGCCGTTCGCGGCGGTTCGCCAGACCGTCGTCTTCGTTCCGGCAGGCTCCGATCTGGTCGCGCTCCAGGCGCTCGTGAATCGGATCAAGGCCGCCGGCTATAGCGTTCGAGTCATGGAGGCAGCATGAGCGAGTTCCGACGTCCCCGTCCCGAAGACACGTTCATTTGGCCGGACTCGACATGGGCCTCGAGCTATCGCGCCATGCTCGCCGATCAGGCCTACGCGAAGGCGTGGGAGTTGTTCCACGAGACTGACTCGGGCTCGCGAGTCGTCGGTGGCTTCCGTGCCACCGAGTCGTCGGCGCTGACGACGCGGATCGAGCGCGGCATGGCGCTGGTCTACGATGCGGCCGCGGTCGCACCGGCCCCGAAGTGGAAGGTGGTGTTCAACCCGGGGAACATCACGGGCACGCACGTTGCGCACGAGGGCACGCACCGGATCGACGTCGTATCGCTGTCGTATGCGATGGTCGCTGATTCGTCGCAGATCCTCGGACGTGTGGCGGGCGCGATGCCGGCGGCGACGAACACGGAGATCGGCTGCGTCTGCACGGTGGTCGTCACGAAGGGCACGGCGGGCGGGACCGATCCGACGGTGCCGGCGACGCCTGCGGGCAACATCAAGTTGTGGGAGGTGTACGTGCCCGCCACCTCGGGCGCGCTCGTGTACCTCGACACGCGCTTCTTCGCGCCCGGGCCGAAGAGCCGCCCGCAAGACATGCCGATGCGCGTGCACTCGACGGTCGGCTCGGGCGACGAGCTCCCGCTCGCGGAGTTCAAGCAGCGCGCGAGCGGCGCCGGCACGATGACGGCGGACTACCTCGTCGACTTCGCGTCGTCGCTCGGGTGGGATCTCGGCTCGGACACGCCGTTCATCCGGCGCAACCGCGGTGCGAGCGGCGAGGTCACGGGCAAGATGCACCTGATGATGTCGCCGACGCGGACGTGGCGGCGCAGCTATCCGCTCGGGATCGGCGGCTCGATCTACTACTCGACCGGCTCACAGACCGAGATCACCGTCAAGCTTCTCGGGCCCTACACCGAGATCAAGCGCGCCACCTCGAGCGCGAACGTCGGCTCCTACTCGGTCCCGTTGCCGATCGACTTGCGGGCGCTGAAGGTCACGGACTTCCGCCTCGCGGTGAAGCTCCAGACGGCATTCACGGGCACGGTCAACGTGCTGAAGGCCGAGCTGATCAAGATCACCGCCGCGGGCGGTTCGACGGCCATCGGCTCGAAGACGAACCTCAACGCGATGACGACGGGCGTGTGGACGACGTTGGTCGCTTCGGACTTCGGCCCGCTTACGCAAGGCGTCGTCGCTGACGCCGAAGCTCTCTACGTCTCGATCTCGTGGGACTTGGCCGCCTCGGCTGGCGAGCTCCACATTCGCATGGCCGAGCTCGCGCTGACCGAGGGCAAGGCCTGATGCCCGCCGCGCCCGTCGACATGTTCTACGCGTGCTTCTACGCCTCGACGGAGATCCTGACCGAGCCCGAGTTCGTGCCGCATGACGACGCCTCGGGAGCGCAGGCGCACTACATCGCCGAGGTGACCGTCGGCCCGTGGAAGAATCACGGAACGCCGCTGAAGCTACGGATCAACGCGCCCGTCGAGGGGGTGTCCCTGCCCTATCACAAGGGCGACCTCGTCGACCTCGTCTACAACCACGGGACCGCCTACATCCTCTCCCAGCGCTGCGACATCGTGGAGAACGACGGGCACACGCTCTACGCGCCGCGCACAGGGAAGGACGTGCGGCTCGGCGCAGGGTCGGGCGAGTGGGAGGCGCTGGCGTTGCACTCGCAACTTGCGGCCGAGGTGGTGAATCTGAAGGCGCAGATCGACGCGCTGGCGCTCTACTTGTCGACGGCAACGAACGGCGGCGGTGCCGTTGCGCCAGCCGCAAAGACCACGGTCGATAGCGCCACGCTCCCCGCGGGCATCGTCGGCGGCGACCCAGCCTCACGAGCCATGGGCCGCAAGGCCTAGCCGCCCCGCGCCGCTGTAACACTCTTCCGGCCTCGCCCGCCTGCGGCCAGCCTCACCGGCAGTACCGAGGAGGACGCATGGCCGCCGTTGACTGGAAGAGCTTCCGCACACTGAACGCCAGCAACAGCCATCTCGTCGCCGTCGGCGGGATCCATTCCTTCTCGGTCACCACGACCGGCACGAAGATGGTGTTCAAGAACTTCACCCGGTCGCTGCAGATCAAGCCGCTCGACGGCGACATCTGGATTGCCGCGACCGAGACGGCTCTCGACGGCACCACGAACCGCTGGAAGGTCGCGAGCGGCGAGGTCTTCCACGAAGTGATGCAGGTGCCGAGCTGGTGCATCAAGGGCGTCTCGGGGACGGTCGCGGTGCAGGTGCTGCCCGTGCTCTCGGACTCCGCGATCCCCAGCAACTTCGGCGAGCTCACAGCCGCGAATGGCTTCGACGGTGGCGACTCGACCGCGAGCGACACGCTGGTGGCGCTGAGCTGATGCCGGCGCTGGCCCGGCTCGAGCGCATTGGGCGCATCGAACGCTACCCGACCCAGGTCGAGCGTCGAGCGGGTGGCGGCTTGGCGGCCGAGCGGCACTACCTGCCGTTCAACGGCACGACCAACATCGGGTTCATCGACAACGGCGCGACCGGCTACACGACGCAGTACGCGCTCGTGCTCAAGATGGCGACGCTG
>ERZ869921.575-NODE-575-length-20912-cov-11.017117_pt1 | contig 20912 bp, 33 predicted proteins | sample MGYA00579310_ERZ869921 | MGnify/ENA primary metagenome ERZ869921 (study PRJEB32216, sample SAMN09231816) | wastewater metagenome | place: USA: Maryland | collected 2016-06-21 | study: EMG produced TPA metagenomics assembly of the PRJNA472060 data set (Reclaimed...
ATACCGCGAAAGTTAAACCGCTGCGCTTCGTTCTTTGAGTCCTTGCGTACGCTACGTACGTCTTCGGATGCGGACGCGAGAGCCTGCACAACGCTAAGCGTAGTCATTCGTTCCCCTTTTCATTGTTGCCGCGGCGAGCTAAATACACGCCCCAGCAGTTTGGATTACATAGAAGACTAGATTTCCCGGCGTCGATACGTGCCGCGCCTTCAATGCTTACCGGCAACGTGTATTCGCCACAAGCGCAAGGTCGGGTAGTTTGTTCAGCTTCTAATTCCATTGCGAACGCTCCCGCTGCCAGTTATACGATTCTTCCATAAGACGCGCGCGGTCTTCGGACGCCCGGTAGCGGCGTTCGCGTGCTGCCTCGCGTCGCGTTTCGGCTCGGTGGTGTAGCAGTAGCAGACCGATACCGACCGTAGCGGACACAAGAGTAAGCAATGCGTAGACGATCGTCCCGGCAGCTATAGAAGTTTCTATAAACCAGTTAAGCGTAAACAACGCAAAACCGATAAACGCGATACCGGCACCGTACTTAGCTGCGCTATTCATCTTCGGCACCTATCGAGATCGTTACCCGGTCGCCGTGGTCAAACGCGAACCATTCGTTTCGAGTCGTTTTGACGGTTACGCCGTGGCGACGTTCGTTAATGATCTCGACCCGGTGCCACCATCCGCCAAGACGGATTTGGTCGCCTACGTTTACGTCTTCAATATCTACCGACCGGGTAGACGAATTGAGACGTTCGAACGGGTCGCGTGCTTTCGGTTCGGTTTGTTCTAGTTGCTTCGCGTTGTAGTCGTCTAGCGATTTCCGTAACGCTGCGGTCGCCCGTGTGAACTGGTCAAGAAGCGCGGCGGGATCGTCGCCCGAAAATAGAAGGTTTTTAAAACTTACGAGCGCGCGCCCGGTGTCAGTCACGGAAGCGTAATTAAACTGCGCTTCGTTTTCGATTACGTACATTCTGTCCCCTATCTAGTTAGTTAATGGTCTACTACTCGCCGTCCGATAAGACGAAACCGGTACTCATATGGTGCGGCTATGGCCCGTAGTATTCCGATAGCCGTACCGGTGACGGGTGGCGGGTACCCGGAGTCGCGCGCCTTCCTAAGTTACGCGACTCGCCGCTAGTTATAGAGCGACCACCGATACGACTACCGCAATACTACGCGGCCTACCTACTCCCTTCGTAGTGTACGTGTTTCGAATAGGTCGGAAAATTCCGGGCGACGATCGACCAGTAGCCGCGCGTAGCGGGACGTAAAATCGTTGTCGATTCGGAACGGTTGCCCGGTCGTGGCACGTCGGTAGTTCCATCGCAGAACCTCTATCAGATACTTAATCCCTATGCGGCCGTCGCCGTGGCGATATTCCACGTCCGCGAGCTTCTCAAGCTCATCAGCTACCCACGGGTTCGCATTGTGAAAGGCGCGAAACTTGTCGTCTATGGTCTCGAATTTGCCGGTAGTCGTTTGCCATGCCGGAAATAATGTAGGTGCTTCGTAGATGGTCATTCGGTCCCCTTGCTAAGTGTTGGATAGTTTGCCGCGTCCGTGTGACACTCGCGCGGATAGTTACATTTCGTCACGGCTAGTAGTGGCGCGGTAATACGTTCTAGAACGCTCAGCCAAGACGGAACGGCATAGATCGCAGACCGATTCGCCTTTACGGCGATGTCGGACAGCGGCGGCATAGGTGCCGCAAGGCTGTAGGTCTCTCGGCGGTCTACCGCGTTTGCGGTCTCGATATTCGCGGGCGCGTTGCGCATCATTCTTCGCCATCGGTTAGGACTGCACCGCCCGTAGTACGGATGTAGTCCGTAAGGATTTCGGCGTGTAGGTCTCGTATTACGGCGGCGTCTGCGGCGTACTGGTCGTTATTCTCGACCGCTAAAGAATGTACGTAGCCGAGTAAGTGCGAACGGTATTGCAGGAGAGCGGCGACTAATAGCCGCCGATCCCCTTCGGTAAATTCCAGCGGTGCGGTAGTCATTCGTCGCCGTCCTCGTAATCGTCTTCGGAACTACCGCACGTATCGCAGATCGGGAGCGCACCGCAGTACGCGACCGGTTCTACGCTTTGGCACGTCTCGCACCATTCACCACTAACGACCGTCATTGTGCGCTCCCGTCAAGGTCAGCGCCGCCCGTGGCGATTAAGATTTCCGCGGTGTCAACTGAGATAGGAAACGAACGGAACGCGCGACCCTGCGCAACGTACCGGGCGCGACGGCGACCGTTCTTATCAGTCGAGAAGCTAATTGTAATCCGGCAGTTATAACCCGGCGTCTTCGTCATAGTGGTCATTGTCTCCCCTTCGGAGCTGCGGAACGCTTGCCGTCCCGATATGGATATTCAACTACAAACCGTCACGGTCTGTCAAGTACCCTCATGAGGCTAAGAAACCCCAATAAACGAGAGCGGTCCGCAAGTTGTTTCCGTCGTGCTTTTCGGTCAGTTCGTTTAGAAGCTTTGCGCCATCGGCCCGGTTTCCGCCTTTTTTGCTGTACCGGTCCAACATTCTTTCGGTATTCATGCCGTCACTTCCTGCGCTGTAGTGCTGAACCGTTCCGCCCACTCAAGCCGAGCGGCCATAGTGCGAAGCTGACGTTCGCGACGTTCTACCGCTTCGCTATCGGTTGCTTTAGTTGTCATGCTTACCGGGTGCGTATTCATTGTCTCCCCTTCGGAGCTAGTCGGTAGGGCTGTCCTTCCGATATGGATATCTAATCACATTCCGTCACGGTCTGTCAAGCCTTTTCTTTCCGGGCCTCTGACCTGCGGAAATGCACCGGAAAACGCAAAATGGCCCGGCCACCCGTGAAGGTAACCGGGCCATTCGCGACCGGCTCTAATGGTATTTAGTGACTGGCTGCGCCATACGGTGCATACCGTCTATTCGGCGCGTGCAGGAATACGCGCCGTCGCTGAGCCGGAGACCTACGCCACCCGCGTAACCGTCAGGATTACCGACGGTACCGCCGGGCGCGTCGGGTTAGAACTAGTTCCCTCAGATAGCAGACGCATAGAGGAATCCGGCGAAGACCAGACAAGCTCGAAATACTGTCCGGCCGTAAACGTATAAACAAAATTCCACGCCGCGACAATACGCCGCGCGGACTGCTCAATAGTTATATCTGTAGCGGTACGCGGAACGTTTACACCGTCCACCCGAAACCAAATAGTCGCGTCGTCTCGCCCGCCGTCGGTCTTATCCATCTGCGCGGAAAATTGTACGTTATAGGTTCCGGCGTTAGCGATAACGATACGGGACGTAGGCGACCCGATAGAGACGCCGTTAGATTCTTCCGTAGTGTTAAACGTCATCGGCGTGGCGGTGTTAGCTGCGGTCGTTTGCGTAGTCGAGTCGCTGAACGATCCGTAATAACCTTCCCACGTCGGCCCGGCCGGACCCGACCCGCCCGCCGCAACGATCCGCGGACCGTCCGACCGGACGACTACATCGTTACCGGCAGACCGAACTACCACGTCGGTAACGCGGACCGTAACGTTGCTACTCATCGGGTTACGTCGTAATCGATTCGGACCGGCCCGGCAAGGATCGTCGTCTTAACGCTGCCACCGCCGGACGTTTCTTGTAAATCCCATACGCCCGTTCCAATACTGAGCGCGCCGGTCGTAGTAGCCGACAACGTACAAGCAAACTGTCCGGCAGCGGCGTTAGTAATCGCACAAGTAAACGTAGCAATAGTGGAAGCGGCGTCAGCAGTAGCTCGAATCTGCGCCGCATAGGTGCGCCCGGTGATATCTACCGGCGTACCGTCTGACTCTTGCAGCGTAACGGTAACGGTTTCGGTATCGCCAATACGAACCGAAAGAGGATAGTAAGCGGGAGTAGCCATTACTTAACCGGCGGCACAAGCGAAGCGGTACCTTTAACGCCGAACGGCGACGAAATAACCGACGTAAGAACCGACAAAACCGCAGCACCCGCCGCGAGACTCGCGACGTTCTGCCAGTCAGCCGCAAAAAGATCGAAGCCTTGCGAAGCTCCTAACGCGAGAACGATCGCCTGCGCAGCGGATTTAAGCGCGCGCTCGGTAGCGTCGCGTAGCCATTGAATATTGAACATTAGTTTTCTCCGGGTGTAGTTAAGGGTACTGCGGGTTCGTCTTCGTACTCTCGATCGTCGTCGTCTAGATCGTCGTCTAAATCCCATTCAGGATGCGGAAACGTTATTACTGCCACGGTCTACCCTCCAGCGGTGAGCGTTAGTTAAGTGAACAGAAAGCCATAGAACCGACAACGCTACGAAACCGTAACGCGGCCCTGTCGTAAGCGAGTAGGTAAGCCACGGTAGCGACATACAAGCCGCGACGATTAGCCACCCGTACCAGCGTTTACGTTTCCCCACTAGCTGCGACATAGCAAATAAGCCGACTAGCTCGAAAGCGAACAGTAGCCACGGCCACGTTTCTTCGGTCATTCGTCGTAGTCGTCGTCGGGTTCTGTATCGTCTTCGGGTTCGTAGATCATAATTCCCCATAGCACCTCTGCGTAACCCGCTAGGTCTACGATTGAATCTCGCACTAGTTCCGCCGGGTGCATTTGCTCTAGACCATAAGCAATGCGCGACAACTTAACCGCCGCCATAAAAAGCGAACCCTCTTCGGCGGTCATTTCGATACCGGTAATCGCCCGGAAGATATCTACCGTACGACCGTAATCGATTGCGGGATGCGAATACACGTACTGCCGGTCGCCGTACACGAGCTTATGCGCGTCGGCCGTGATCGAGTCCCACTTAATCGTTTCGGGTTCCTGCGTACCCATTACTTACCATCCCTCTTTTTTACGGTCGGTCACCATGACCGGTGCCGAAAGTGTTATACCGCGCTCCGGTGTAACCAACCATAAAGCCTGCTGCGCTTGCTCCGGTCGGAAGTTAGAAACCGCTGCGTATTCGTCGTAGCCTTTAAGCGAACCGTTAACGATCAAACCCTGATCCGGTGCGGTTATCAGTTGGTGCCAATGACCCATAACCATAGCGTCGAAGGTTCTACCCTCTGCCGCGTAGCGTTGCGCCTTACGTGCGGACATTCGCATAATCGGAGACCAAATACCGCCGATACCGCCGCCGCCCGTGGTCTGGTCGCCATGCGTTAAAAGGTGCGTTACGCCGTACACCGGTACCCATGCGTCGGTTCCGTCGGGAATATCAAAAGTTATAGAGTCGCTGCGTAGTTGCCGGGCCAGCATATGCCCTAGCAGATAGTCGAGATTATCGCGCGCGCGTTGTTTCGTTCGCGGCTTACGCGTTAGCCGACCGTGATTACCTACCACTACGGGTACGTGCAGCTTGCCGAATTCGTCTGCGATTAATTGCAACGCCGCAGCTAACTGTTCAGACCAGTAAAGCAAAGAACCAAAAATAGTATCTTCGTTAGTTTCGGCTAAGTCGTGAAGGTTGCCGGTAAACATATCGCCGCCGAGCATCACTACCGCACCGTCATAAGTGACGCCGGTTAGGTAATGGCGTGCCAGTTTTATAACGCCTTCCGCCCAACGCTCGAGCCGCTGCGTAGCTATAACCCGGTCGTATGCGTTAAGCCCGCCAACTTCCGCCGGGTTAACTACTTCGTCGAAATGAGTATCAGAAAGAATTGCGACTAGTGTCGCGTGATGCTTGCCGCGCGGTTTCTTAGGTGTCAGCCATTTAGGCGGCCGGGTATCAGCTGCGGTAATGGCATCGTGAAAATCTAGTAGCCGCGTTAGTTCGTCGGTCTTCGCTTCGGACTGGTCTAGCTGCCGTCGTAGTGTTGAATTGTCGCGACGTAGTTTCGCGTTGCGTCGCGCTAGCGCGTCTGCGTCTTGCGTAACTTCGTCGTCGTCTAGTTCGTCACGGAAGGACACAACGTAACCGATGCTTTCTAATTGCGCTGCTCCCAATATCTATACCGCGATTATTAAGCGCGCGAACGATCGGTTCGGTAGGAACGTTCCGGTCGGCTAGTACCGAATTAATTTCGGCGGCGTCTTCCGGTTTCATTTGTTCGAGTAGTAGGCACGTTCGGCAGCGTTGCCCGGTGCCGCGGTTTTCTTTTTTTACTTCGTCTGCAAAGCTCATAGTTTCCCCTTTCGCCGCGTTTACCACTTGCGGCGGTTCCTATGGTGGATATTTTCGTGACGGTCTAAACGTGCGTCTAACTGGTCTACTTTGTCGTCTACCCGGTTTACTGAAGTGTGAAGGTCTAGAAGCCGGTCGCGTACATCGGTCACGAGCGCGCGCCCTTCGGCGTGCTGTTCGGTATTCTCACGGCGTAGGCGTACTAGTTGCACGATCGCGCCGACGACCGCGCCGAACGCGAGCGTTAATACGGTTACTATTCCGATCCATTCGGCAACGCCGAATCCGGGAGTATCTACTATTGTTGTCGAAGCTTGCGCAATCACGACACTAAAACCGACCATGTATTAGGGCCAATAATCCCGTCGACTGCGAGACCATTGTCAGTTTGAAAACGACGGGTTGCCGCGTCTGTCCTCGGTCCGAAAATTCCGTCGGCCGTTAACGCATATCCCTTTGCGTTAAGTAATTCCTGCGCAATTTTTACCGCGTCACCAGTTGAACCGGTGCGAAGAATTTGCGCGCGCGCATTGTTCAATGCTTCCATCCACGGGTTACTTGGGGCAACGGCAGGCAAGTTCGCAAGGAATACGAAAAGGTCATAGGTGGCACCAGCGGTGACCGGCCCCCAATAACCGTCAGCGTTGACGCCTAAGTTTGTTTGCCATTGCCGCACGGCCGCTTCGGTTGCGGGTCCGTAGATACCGTCCTGAGTAACGCCAACGATGCTTTGAATTTCGCGCACCTTGTCGCCTTTGCTGCCCGGTCCCCATACCGAACCGGTCGGGTTTGGCGTCGGTGGCACCGGTACGAACGGTCCGGGGTCCGGTGCGTCAGCATGGCGAAGAATGGCAGCGACAAGCATTGCGTCGAAAGTTGCGCGGTCTTCACGTCGCGACCACGCGTCGGAACGGTCGTAGCTTTGAACGTCTCCGTGGTGAGCAAGGCCCGGCCGGTTCTTAACGTCCTCGCCTACAAACTGCGCGCCTTCGCTAGCGTCGATTCCATTACGCGCAAAAAATGCGGCAATCTCCGCGCCCATCCGGTCAATCTCTGAGTGTGTTCGGGGATCGTCAGAATTTAAATCTGCTGAGCGTGCGCCAATGGCAATCATCCAGCATGAAGAATTATATCCCGGAGCGCCGACACCGAACGCCGTATAGTCATCGGGCATCATTGCAACACTAGAGTCCGTGTCAACGATCATATGGTAGCTGCCCGGATCGGAACGCCTCGCAATAAACGACGCGGTATTCTCTGCGGCAGTATCACCACCGGCACCCTCTGTAGTGTGAATGACAACACCACCCGATAAAGCGCTATTACGAGTCGTATAAAACTGACGCGACTTAGGCGGGTTATCTAACAGGTAGTAGCTCATAGTTTCCTAGAATGTTTGAACGATTAGGGAGCGGCTCGAAAAGTTTACGTTACCGCCGGTCGAGCGATACTTAAGAATAAACGTATGCGGACCCGCGGTTAAACCGGTAACGACTCGCGAGCTAAAAACGTTTGCGGCAATTTGAGACGACGCATTAGAAAGTCCCGCAATACTCGTAAAGGCGACACCATCTATATACAACTGAACGCCGCCAGTCTGAGACGTTAAAGTTAAGCCAATGTACGCACCGGCCGAAACCAAAACCCGGCCCGTCTGCGTAACGTCAATCGTGACAGTCGGCCCCGCCGTCGGTGTTGAGTCAACGTCTACAGTAGAAGACGTAGTAAACGTCGCGTTGATTTCTGCAAACTGCCACGGTTGCGTAGTGTCTTGCGCGCGCGGTGCGGTTTCGAGCGCACGAATACGCGATTCCATACCACGAATATAAGTAGATAAATCTTCGGGTAGCGGAATGTCCGGCATCAGTTAGGTTCCTCTCCCAAGATTAACGAAACCGCTTCGGTTCCTTCGTCGTCTACGCGAACGTTCCACCCGACTATTCTACGGTACTGGTCGAGACCATCCGGGAAACGTGGCGAAAGGTTCGGCGGGATAATCAAACGGCACGCGTCGCCCGTAATGTACGAACCGAATACCGGGTCTAGGTCTGCGCGTACCGTGATTTCCGGTAGCACGACCGGCGTAGCTACTGCCGTGATACGTCCGGCGGTGAGGGCGTCTAGTTGCGTTTGCCCGTCGGTACCGCGTGTACGTTTCGAAGCGGTTACTTCCTCTAGTAGCGGGTAGCCGGGACCGCCGGAGCTGCCCGGCAGAATTTGGAACGTATCAGCGGCGGAACTAATGAGCATCGCGTCGCCTTCGCCGTTGCCGGTCGCCCATACTTTATTTGCTACGCGGGTGCCGTCGGACGGCCACGTAAATTCGGTTACGTTGCGACCTACTTCAAAAACGTGACCGGAACGGGAAAAGTTACGGCCGCGACGCGGGTAGGAAAGGGTTAACGTTTTGTCTACGGTGCCGCCGGTATTCCATGCGTACGAATAGTCGTATTCGAAACCGGCGTCGGCTTTGGCTAGTTCCTCGATTACGTCGCCTACGGTGCGTAGTTCGTAACGATCTAGCGTTAATGTTACCGGCGGTTCTGTAAACGCTGCGTCTATTTCGCGTACTACCGTTACGTTTACGTTTCCGCCTTGCGCAGCTTGCGCCGTCGTTATCACGGTCTGCGCAATCGTTGTCGCGGTAGATGCGGTAAACGTTTGGTCATAGTTTATGAGCCGTCGCCGCCAGTACGAACCATCATCGGAAGCGCGTACGTCTCGGGACTGGTCGCTATCGTTATAGGCCGCTACCCAAATAATGCCGCACCATACAATAACGTTGTCGCGCTCGATAATGAGCATACGGCGGGCTTCGTCTACGGCATCGTTTAGGAGTGTCGCTAGCGCGCGGTTAGTTGCGCTATTCGGCGCGGGTAGTGGGAGCTTACCGGATGCTTGCCCTACGTCGTTTAGGCGCGCGCCGAAACTGAGACCGGAAAGCGGTAGCTCGGTTATGCGCGCACCCGTTCGAAGGTCGGCGGCAATGCAACGGTATTCTGCCACGGTTACGCCGGAGCGCCGGCAGGGCCGATGTCTTCGACGAGGATGTATGAGGGCTGAGTTGGTCCGCATCTAAAGTTGTTACTACCGCCCGCTGAGAAAGTGCCTTGTAGTTTTGCGGTTACTGATCCGCTGGCGATTGTCCCGACCCAATCGAGAGCCATGGGCCGGGCGTCCCCTGCAGTCGGGTTAGCGTTTAAAAAGTCAGGGATGAGTTGGATGGTTGTTGCGCCAATGAGGATGCGGGCGTCGATTCCTTGGGCCGACCCGTGGTTGTTGTCCATAATTGTTCTTGCTGTTATGCGGTAGAGACGGTTGGTGAGGGCAGTAAAGGTTGTGGTGCATCCTGTTACATCGAAGGTCCCGGTATTCACGATAACGTCTGAGGTTCTTTCGCCTCTTCCTATGAAACCCCACGGCATAGACCATGGGAGACGGTACGCGGAGCCATGCCAATATAGCGGGCCTTCGGTCGCCGTCCCGGAATTCAGGTAGTAGCCCTGACCGTCATACGGTGAAGGAATAGCAGTAGTCGCGAGAGCCTGCGTAGTAAAAACCGGAAGCTTCCCAGACTGATTCGCTACCGGTCGAAGGTCCGTAATATCTGCCGTGTTAATCGCAGTATCGCCAGCCGCAATTGTGATACGTGCAAGAACAAGCGCATTAGGAAACGAAGCTAGCGAAGGGTCTGCCGGTGACGCCGCCGGAGTACCAGTAACAACGGTAATACGTGCATCGTTCGTAGCACCCGAATAAAACGCGTCGCGAACCTGAGCAATAACTAAATCCCTACGACCGTTCGTAGCATCAGCCGCCGAAATCGAAAGATTAACAGTACCGTCGTTCCATACATGATACGCACCCTGATTAGCGTTCTGCGTGCCACGAATAAACGCGCCACCCGCCGCAACGTTAACCGACATATTCGGCGTACCGTTCTGCGTAACCGCAAAATCTGTAGCACGAACTACGCCATGCGCCGGGTCACTCGACGCGACACCGCCCGCAAACGAACCGGTAACAGTACCCAACATACCGCCGAGCATTAACCGGGTTTCCTCGGCCGGATGCGAACCCGCCTGCAAAAAGATAGGGACACTACGAACAGTCATAACTAAACCTTTCTATACCCACGCTGAGCGGAAGGTAAACGAGACAGAACCGGAACCGGAAGTACCAGCAAGACGAACCGTATTGTCACCCGGTGCAAGCTCCCACCATGAGGAACCCACGACCAGCGACGAATAACGCGAAGCCGTACCGTTTAACAATACCGAACGGTCAAGCGACGAAACGACCAGCGTTTCCCCTGCGCCTACTGAAATAGTAAACGCTATAGCCTGTCCGGTCGTCACGTTCTCTAGGACCGGGTTAACGATAGGACCGGCAATAGTCGCCGTCCACGGTGCGGCAAACTCTCCGGCGTTAGTAGCTACAAACTGCCCGCCAGTAACCGCACCGCCAAAAGAAAGCGGAAACGTAATAGGGAACACTAAACCGGTACCGGATACCGAAGCTTGCGAAACGGATTGCGTAGTAGCTGCCTGCGAATAAATACGCGGGTCAGTCGCCCAAAACTCGACGGCCGCGGAACCATGCCCGAAGAAATAGGAGCGGTCCACCGGCAACGATAAACGCCGCACCCGCGCCCCAACCTCGATAGAGATACCGCCCGCTACGCCGGGAATTTGAAACACTAACGGCAGCTCGTCGCCCTGACCGGGGACAAGCGCACGCGAAAAATCCGACCATACCGTTTCGTCAGGATGCGCCGCGACTACCTCGACCTGCGCCATAAGAGAACGCCCGCCGAGAAGATCAGTACCGGCAAATAGCCCGTGAGCGCGCGCCCGGATTTGGTCACTAGTCCGAATTTCGGGCGAGTCATGCAACCCGGTTAGCTGCGTAATCTGATACGGCGAACCGTCGCCGCCGATCGTTAAACCGTTATACGTAAACGTCCAATCTGATGGCATCAGCCCGCTACCTTAGTCGCCCATAGAACTTCTTTACCGATTTCGTACGGTGAGGCTTGCGCGTTAGTTACGTACACGTTTACGGGACCGCCTGACATAGAACCACCCGACGAAAGCATTTGCTTAGTGTCCGGGTTAGAGAAGATGCGAACACTCGACCCGATTTTATAGCCAAGTTCCGGACCCTGTTCGCCTACGATAAACGGACCGTCGGCAACCATGCCGCCTTTCGCGTACATATTCGAAGCCGCGTAAACATCGCCTAGCGAGATAAATCCGGTTGCCGGGTCTTTAACACTATTGAGATATTCAAGACGCGCTTGCGCTTGCCGCATATCCAAATTGACGCCTACGTTTACTTGCTTGCCGTCTACGGAATCAGCGGCAGCGCCGACGGTGAGAATGTCGTAGCCGACACCGCGAGCCGCTTCGCTTGTCGGATCAAAACCGAAACGCTTTAGGTCTGCCATTTGCGCGGCTAGTTCGGGTGCGCCCGCACCGTCAAGGTTCGCTTGCTTCAATTCGATAAGGTCACCCTTCAAACCGATAGCGGCTTCAGCGTTTGCTAGCGCAGCGTCCTTAGCCTCTTTCGAGTCCGGCCCGTACTTACGAGTAGCTTCGTTAAGTTTCGTCTGCGCATCGGTAACCGCTTGCTGAGATTTATACGCCGCGAACCACGGGTCAGTCTGCGCGCGTAGTTCGTCCGCAAGTGTTTTAAGCGACTCAATTTGCGCGAGGGTACTACTTGTAGCGTTACCAGCTGCGGTCGCCATTGCGTCAGTAACCGACGTATAGACTTTAGCGTTCTCTGCGCCTTTGTCGTATTCATCGGAAGTTTTATCTAAAGCAAACGCTAATTTAATGCCTGCGTCTACAGACATATTTTGCGTCTCGTTCATTTTCACAAATTCGGCAGCGGTAGCATTACCACCTTCTGCCAGTTTGCGAAGCGCGTCGTCGGTACTTCCTAGTTGGATATTATGCGCACTATAAGCATCGTTTACGGCTTCGATTTCGTCGCCGTTAGTAATGAGATTGCTAGTCACTAGTTCAACGTTTGCGCCGTATTTAACCATCGCGTCGGCTGCGCCGTTGTCCTGTAACTGCTTAGTAAGTGTCGCGGCTACGTTTTGTCGTACTGCTTCGGAATTGCCGGTTAGAGCTTCGGTAAAAGATTTAACTCGGCTTTCGCTTTCGGCTTGCGCGTTTGAATAAATCGACCAAATAGCAAAACCAATAGTCGCGGCAGCGGTAACGCCCAATAGCGCGGGAGTAACCGCACCGGATAAACCGCTAGCAAGTTTTGCGCCCATATCCTGAGACGCGCCAAACTTCGTAGCCATCTCACCGATACCGATAGCGACATTATCAACAACGCCGCGAAAGATTTTCATAGCCGGGCCGACTACATCGCCAAACGTGTCCGCGATTTTCGCGACTAGCGGAATAGCGCCGAGCGCAGCAGTACCGACACCGCCAACAATAAGAACCGCGTTCTTAACCGGGTCCGGTAATGCGCTAAACGCGTCCACCGCAACGCCGACCGCATCAGCAATAGCGCCGATAGTCGGCATAAGCGCCGTACCGATACTCTCCTGCAAATTACCTAGCTTCGTTTGTAAAGCCTCGATAGGTGTCTTAGCGGCTTCGGCAGCTCCGCCGAACTGGTTTTTAAGTTCGCCAAGAATAACTTTTTGCGCTCCGAGAACATCGCCGGTAGCGACTAGCGTTTTAATCTGTTCCTTCTGCTCAGCAGTAAACGAAACGCCCGCGCGGGAAAGCGCGGTAATACCCTTTACCGGATCGTTAAGCGCCTTGCCTAATTGAATAGAAGCGCTAGACGCGTCAGTACCTAACGCTACGGAAAGGTCTAACGAAAGCCCTACGGCTTGGTCGAAGATATCGTTACCTTCTCCGATTTCGTTACGAACCTTCGCGAACGTAAGTAACAGATTCGCGGACGACTGAACTAGTTCGTCGTCTTTGCCGGTCAGGTTAGAAACCGACGTAGCTAGTTCGCTGATCTGGTCGGCAGTAGTCCACGCGGAAGCGCCGGTAGTTTGAATAACGCGTTCAGTTTCGCGAGCAACTAGAGCCGATTCGGTAGCCGCATCGAACGCGGATTTCATAGCGAAACCGACGCCAGCAACTACGGCAGCGGAAGCGGCCGCTACCGCCGGGCTGATCTTTGAACCTAGCTGCGCAAGTTTAGAACCGGTATTTTCGGCGGCATCGTCCACGGAACGAAACGCCTTAGTCGCGCCGCGATCCTCACCGGTAAAAACGATAGAAAGATATTTAGTGGATGCCATCGCTTACCGTCCTTTCATACGTGCGCGGTTTGTTTCTTCGAGATCGTCTAGGTAAACCATTAGTTCAGCGGGCGACAGTCGCCCAATATCCCACGGTCTAATTCCGTACATATACGACAAAGCGGGCAAGACCTTTAGAAGCCTTGCCCGTACTATTCCGGGGTATCGTCGGTTTCGTTAGGGTCCTCAATAGCTACTTCGAAATCGGCCGGGTTGAGTACGTCGGGCCATTCGTCTAGTACCGCAGCTAGCGAAAGGTTCGGTTCACCCGACGCGCGACGCGCCAGCCAAAACATAATCTGTAGCGAGTCAACGCCTACCGTATTTTCTCCGCCCCAAAAAGCCGAGAACGGTAAACCGCCGCAAGCTTTACGAACCGCGATCTGCTCATTAAACGGAATATTATCGGGACAGAACGTATAGGTCTCGCCTGAGACGGTGATACGTAGAACGCGCTGCGCCTGTTCGGTTGCTTGCTTGCGTCGCCCGCTGCCGGGTCGTGGTGCGTTTGCCATAGTTAGAACTCTCCTGCAAAGTTCGGATATTCGGTTAGTCGGTAAAAGCTTTAGCGGCGAGCCTGTCTAGTGCTGCGCGATGCGCCGCTACGATGTCGTCAAGATGACGAGCAAGCGCAGCGTTAATCGCATACGGTCCGCTATTTAGGTCGGCTACTTCCCAACGGTTACCGACCCATTCCGGGTGCTGAGGCTTACCCGGCGGTTTCGTTCGATACCAGCCGGTACGTTTCTTAGCTCCCCAAAACGCGACGTTAGCCATAGCCGTAGGGTTTCGTTTACCCGAAGACGGTTTGATTTGTACGCGTGCTTCGCGTGCGCTAGCGGAACCTTTAATAGCGTTCGCGGCTCTTGCCTGAACGCCGCCCATACTGCGGGCTTCGTTCTGGCTGACGCGTTCGCCTATCTTCGCTATCTCACGGTTTGAGCGACTTAACTCTTTCGGCCATTCGGGACCTACAGCTTTAAGCGCCTTACGAAACTCGCGTAGACCAATAACGTTAACGGCGTAACGCCCGCCGAACTCAGACGCGAGAGCCGCGCCGGAAGATTTGCCGGGCTTATACGCCATCGGTTACGGCGTAGCGTCGCTGTTAACGAGCGCGACAGTAATAGCGGAAGAATCCGCACCCGACGCAACGCATTTAAACGGTAGTGACTGAACGAGAATTTCGCGCCCGGCTACCATCGGTGTAGAACCGTCTACGCGGATATTCGTCGTGATCGTTACCGAGTCGGTACCGGAAGTGAACGAAGCGACTAGCGCAGCTTCCGAACCGGTAACGAAACGGCGGTACTGAGTAAGGTCGGTAAACTCGACTTCGATCGTGCCGGAGTATTCCCGAAGGTTAGCTTCGAGCGGTTCCGAAATACGCTGGTTACCGAGGAAGCGACGTGCGTCGTCTAGTCCGTTGTTACCGGAAATGGTGAGGCTCTTAGCGTTAACCGAAACGCCACCGATAGAAATAGCAGCGTGGTTAAACTTAAGCGGCTTAATACCAGTCGGGTACGAAGCGGCAGCAAGCGCGATACCGAGCGTGAACGAAATACTGGTACCGGATGCGGTAGCGTTCGCGGAAAGCGTCGCGGCCGTTGCGGACTGAACCGAAAGAATCGTAGCCCCGGACGGGATACCAGTACCGGAAATGGGGTTACCGATATCGGAAGCGTTAAACGCTGCGCTAGCCGACGTGATCGCGGCAGACCCGGAAGTAGTAACGCCGTCGGTAACTACGCGGTAGTCGATTTCACGGGTACCGACTACATCCATACCGAGGGTAGCGATTTCACCGGCAGAGCAAGCGATTTCCCACGAGGCGACTTTCATACCTGCATAGGTGAACGGGTAGGTCGTACCATTCGTAGCCGGGCGTCCGACCTGAATAGTAAGCGCGTCGCCGGTAAGGTCGCCGGGCGTAAACGTATGCGTATACGGTCCCGCGCCAGTAGTAGCAACGTCACCGAACATAGCGGTAAACAGTTTGCCTAGACCACGGTTGTAAAGCTCATGTTGGATAGAACCGGAAACGGTAATGTCGCCGCCGTTCCATTGCTGAGAAGCGAGTACGCGACGGCCGGCAATGATGCCCGCCGACTCTAAGCGCGCGCGCTCCTGCATAAGAGATTCCGAAACGAGCGGAAGGAACGCGGTAACCGTTGCCGGTGTACCTACGGTAACTTCAGTCGCGTAACCGATCTGCGCGTCGATACCTGTGTAGCCCATTATTTAACTTCCTTCGTCTCGACCGGTTCGGTCTTGTCTACGGCTTTAGCCGACGTTTTTAACGGTTTGTTTGTCCAGCCTTGCGCCGTCAATAGTTCGGCGTAGGTTTCGTCTACGGTGACGGTTTCGCCATCCGCTACGACAATTTGTAACGCGGCTAGATATAGGTCTACGCCGGTAGTGTTCGTTACCTGCATTGTTTACGTTCCTTTATAAAAGGCGGGTAGAAACTGTTACGACAACTTCCGCGAAACCGGTAGGTCCTTCGGGAAACATTGCGGACGTTTGTCGTTCTTCGGTTACTTCTGCGGAAAGAACGCCGTCGAGATCAGCTAGGGAAGTGTCGTCGGCTAGTGTGTCTTCGATCGTTGCGACGATTTCGGTTAGCCGTTGCATAGTGTCGGTGAGTGTTCCGTAGCCGATCACGCGTATTTGAAACGGTAGGTTAAAAATGTCGTCGCGTTGTTTGCGTCCGCCGGTCATTACCGGAATATTTACGGTGCCGTCGATTTCGTCTAGCCATATAAGTTCGGCTTGCGGTACACGGTCGCCGGGCCATCCCGGTTCTACTGTCACGTTTGCTAGTAGCGGCTCAGCACGTAGCAAAGAAACTACGCGTTCGGCGGCTTGCCAGCGAATAGACGTGGTAGCGGTCACGCTAGACCCGGTGAAATGTATTCGCGGAAACTGTTTAGCAGTCGGTCGACCTCTAAGAATCCAGTCGGTCGGCCTCTATTCCAGTCCGGCGTCGAGTAGCGGGTCATAGAACCGTCGAAGCTTTGCGCGATAACGTCGCGAGATTGTCCCGAACGATCAGCGAAAGCAACGGACCGGCAGTATTCCGCGCAAGCGCGTAGCAACGGTTCCGGCGGTGTCGCGATACCGTAGGTATAGGTCACGGTCAGTACGTCCGCCCCATACCATGCAGGACCGTAAATTAAGCCCGTAGCCTTCTCCGTAGTGAGGTCCGTTAGTGTTCCGGCTACGCCGTCTACGCTGAACGCTGAGACGCTAACTACGGGACGGTTTGCGAGCTGAACCCATTTGTTAGGGCGAACCGTTTGTTCAGCGGTCGCGGTGCGCGTCTGAAAAGCGGTTTGCAGATACCGTTCGGCTATATCTTCGAACTCGGCAACTAGGTTAGTTAGTTCCGTATCCGTGTACGTCGTCTGATTAGATAACGCCGGGATACGTGAACGAACCTGCGCGGGAGTGAGATACGCCACGGCGTTTAATCCTTAGCGGCGCGACGGGCGCGCGGCTTCGGTTCGGCCGCGGTTTCGGTAACCGGGTCAACGGTGGTCGTCTCGACCTTTGCCGTCTTGCGGGTTACTGGTTCCGCGAAACCGTTTGCGAATAGATCCGCTGCGACGTTTTCGGGTACGTCGAATTCGTTACCTTTGCGCGGCCAGTCTTGGCCGTCAATGGTTCCCGAAATGTCTGCGAGCATACGAATACGCATAAGAGAAAGTTTCCTTTATAGGTGGTGGCGGTTTACGCCGGTCCGGGAAGGGGATACCGGACCGGCGTAAACCAAACCAAACGGTGAAGCTATATCAGCTTGCGCCGCCGACGAAATGCTTAACCGCGCCGGTTTGGTCAATGAGTAGACCATCGGTACGGAGCTGCACACGGAACGTACGAACAGAATAGTCGAACGCGAAATCGTCCGAAACTGCAACGTCGATACCGTTAACTTCGCGGATGTAGTAGCTAGGGAAGTGTCCGAAAAGAACAGACTTAGCCGACAACGCCGGGTTAGCCATTGAGTCGTTCAGGTACACCGGGAAGCCGAGAAGCTGATCGGGGTCGCCATTCATGCCGGGGGCAAAAATGTAGTGATCGTTCGCGGTACCCTTAAGCTTACGAGCCGCAGCCATAGCGGTATTATTCATCATGAAACCGCAGCCGGGTTGTGACGTGTACGCTGATCCAACGCTATAGCGAAGGTCGATCAGTTTATCGCCGGTGAAAGCACCGGTTACGCCGGTAGCACCGGTAGCACCAGCGGAAGAGCTAGTAACGATACCGACCGGGTTAGTTCCACCGGTTGCGCCCGTGGTCATGTGGCCGCGAGTCGCGACACCGATAGCGGTACCAGCCTGACGGGCGAGGAAGCCAGCGACGTCGACGGCTCCATCTGTTGCCAATTCATTAGATAGCTGTACGAGTACCGAGTACTTATAGCTTCCAAGAGCGCGGGTAGCAAGAGTCGGGTCCGAAGGTGAAGTTTGTGCAGCTTCGCCAACGATAGAAGCAGTTGAAAACGCGGTGGACGTAGGAACGTTCAGCGTCTCGCCTGAATTAGTCGTGACAATGGTAGCGACGTTACGAACCACGTTCGTCTGAACGAGGTGTTCCACGATGCGGTCATAAACCGAAGTAGGAACCGCGCCACCCGAAGACGAAGACGTAATAGCGCGCTTCTCGAAACGTGCGCTGCGAATCTCGCCATTCATAAGTGAACGAACGGTATCTTCGTCGGTGTTTTCGATTGCTGCGGTAGCGGTTGCGCCGAGGTCGGCCGGGACGCCAAGACGGGCGCGGCTTTCTTCGATATCGCGATTACGCTGCTCCGCGTCAATGATTGACTTAATACGCGCATCGGCGGTATCAAGCTCTGCGTTAATGCGGTCAAACTGCTCTGATTCCTCGGCGGACAGGTCGCGGGCTTCGGCAGCGGCGTGGTCAAGTAGACCCTTTGCCTGCTCCCATGCGCGGGCGCGCTGTTCGCTAAGGTTCTTAATAAATTCAGACATAGCTGAACCTTTCCTTAGTTGGATTTTTGTAGGGGTAGCAAGTGAATAAATCGCGGTGGTGCGCAGAGCGTCCGGGCGCGTTATTCGGGTCGCTGGTTACTTACGCTTTCGCGCTAGTTCTAAATACCGTCGGGCGATATCTACAGACCGTCCCGGTTCGGGAGTGTCGGTAGCATTGTCGGCGGTGCGTACGGTTGCTCCGGTCGTCGCCGCGTAGGCAGGCTGACCGCTAACTACCGAAACTTCGTGCAGGCGAATCTCGCGCAGCGTGCGCGCAGAACCGTCCGCGCTCCAAACGTCGCCGGATTTCGGGACAGTAAAACCGAAGCTCATAGAGTGAACCACGCCTTCGCGGAGAAGTACCGAAAGGTCACGCCCGGCGGTAGTGTCGGGTAGCGTCATATTAACGCGTAGCCCGCGCTCATCCTCTGAGAGCTGTAGCGAATTGTTTTTCGTGGTCGCTAGTGGCATATCGGAATTATGGTTTACGTATGCGCGAATTTCCTTACCGGAATTAAGCGAACGCTTAAACGCGCCGGGTGCGATCGTCTCAATAAACGGCAGCGGTTCGCTAGGTGAATTGAAAACGGCAGCGTAACCAGTAAACGAACGCGCGAAACCTTCGGCGTCTTCGTCGCTAGCCTCTAGCGTCCCTACCTCTACGGTACGAAACTCTACGTCTCGACCGGCGATACGGCGAGCCTCTACCGGATAGGCGGCATAGCGCACAGGTTCCGGTTCCGTAACTGTTTCTTCGGTCATATCTTCCACCGTCTCTACGTCTACCGGCACAACGCCCGACGTTAAACTTTCCGGGATAATCCAAAACTTACAAATAGCAGAAGGGTCAATATCGCCTGCGACAATTTCGCACGCGCGCGGACCCTCATAAAAAGAACAGTTAGAACAAACCAAACCTTCACTAGCGAACGGGTTAGCGGCAGCGTCCACGTAATGCGCGCCAGCCTCACCGATGCCAGTATTAAACTGCCCGAACAATTCGGTAACCGCTTCTAAGTCTTCGTACTGTTTCTGCTGGCGCGGCGTAAGCGGGTACATACCCTCGCCGTTACGGGTTTCGTTTTGATCTTCCATAGCTGACGCTTTCGTTTCGTTAGCGGTTTCTACGATTGACTTAGCGCGCGTATAGCCTGCGTCGCCTCCCCATAATGCCCACGCGATACGACCGTTAGAAGGGTAACCGTCTTCGCCGGGGCTGAAACCTTCTGCGCGTTTATCTACTTCGTGCCTATCGAAATAGGCTTTAATCCGTCGCCATGTAGCTACGGGTAAATCTTTGCGGTTAACAATGTCGCGCGCTCTAGCGATACCGATAGCGGTACCGCCGCGACCGTATTCGGTGCGCCACGCTAAACCGCGTGCAGCTTCGGTAACCATTCCGTCGTTAGGCGGAAACGCGTTAGGCATTATTCCGGCGGGTCTGCGTCTACGCCGACCGGCGGTAGATCGGGATTCCCACCGGGACCGGCCATAGGCGCGCCCGGCAATGCCATTACGAAATTGTCGCCGTTCGGGTAAGGTTCCATACCTTCGACGTGGCGCGCTTCGTTCGGCGTAATAAACCCGGAAGCGATGCCGAGCTGATGCGCGCGGTATCGGTTAATCGTATCGGCGCGAAGAAACGCGGACGTATCAAACTCGACGCGCTGCGCGGTAGGCATAAGGTCAGAAAACGCCGCTTCGATTCTGCGCAACCACGGCAACAGAGTGAACGTTAGAAAGTTGAGACCAGCCTGCTCGTTATTTGTGTAGGTTTGGCTAGCTGATTTTGCGCCGATCATATGCGCCGGAATACGGAATATACGAGCGATCTCTGCTACTGCATACTCTCGCGACGCGTTTAATTCCATATCGGCGGCGGATGCGCTAATAGGTTTCCACTTAACGCCACCGGAAAGAACTGCGGGACGGCGGCGGCGGCGGTGCTGCGTCTCCCAAGTAGCTTGTAAAACCTTCGCGGCCTCTACGGTAATATCGCCGTCTACCTCTAGAACCGAAGACGGCGTACCGCCTTCGCCGTACCATTGCGATACGTGGCGTTCCACGGCAAGCGCGGACCCGATCGTATTTCGTTGCTGATGTAACGGGCTAATACCCTTAGCGGCTTGCGGCGGTGTAAACCATCGCAGGTGCAGAATCTGGTTAGCGTCAATCGCGGAACCGGCAACCGTGTACGTACGCGAATTTCCGACAATAGTTACGTTTACGTTGTCCGGGTGTAGCGGCACAATCTGAGAAGGAAGCCCGCCGGTACCGCCTGCATAGTCAAGCCATAAGTACGCGTTGCCATGCAATGCCAGCGACGAAACGACCATATGGATAAGCTCGTATTGCGTAACCGTTTCGGCCGGGTCAGTTAAAAAGGTAGGGGTCTCGATACGTGTATTGCGTTCGCCCGTCTGACTGACCGCGCGCAACGGCAACGCCGCTACCGAATCGGCCAGTAGAGAAACGCACGACAAAACCGCAGCAACTTCTAGCGCGGTTTCTTCCGTAACGTTTTCGCCCGACCAGTT
>ERZ869921.576-NODE-576-length-20882-cov-8.869400_pt1 | contig 20882 bp, 24 predicted proteins | sample MGYA00579310_ERZ869921 | MGnify/ENA primary metagenome ERZ869921 (study PRJEB32216, sample SAMN09231816) | wastewater metagenome | place: USA: Maryland | collected 2016-06-21 | study: EMG produced TPA metagenomics assembly of the PRJNA472060 data set (Reclaimed...
GCAAACGGTCCGCTAACCCGAGAAAGACAGAACCCCCGGCCCACTTGACATGGACCGGGGGTTCTGGAAGGATTGGCAGCGTCAACCAGCCGGGGTCAGCCTAACACGCACCCCGACCCGAAGGAAAGGCCAAGCATGAAACCTTCTTCGCGACCCCCTGATGGGATCGCCAAGGTGTGTGATCTGCTCACCGCTGCCGCTGAACTCTGGATAGCGAGCGTTGAGGACGAGCAGCCGACCAGCACCCTGTCTAACCGCTTTCTGGCAGAAGCAGAGGCGTGCTATTTCGCCGCCTGCAAGGACTCCGGGCGTTCCGGCTACCGGGACATGACGGAGGATTGGGAGTGAGCTTCAACCTGATCCGCGACGCCTGGGACGTGAAGGGCCTCGACGCCCAGTCTCGCCTCGTCCTGCTCCTGCTCGCTGACGTTGCCGACGAGGCGGGAGTGTGTTGGCCCAGTGTTGCGTTCATCTCTGAGCGGACGGGCCTGGGGGACCGCGCGATCCGCTATCGGCTGACAGAACTGGACGACCTGGGACTCCTCTCCAGGACCCGTCGTCATCGGCGCGACGGGTCGCTGAGCACCTACACCTTCCGGCTGCACCTACCGGCATGTGGTGCCGGTAGTCCACCGGCATGTGGTGCCGCGCATGAACCAACCATGTCTGAACCCACCATCTCTTCCTCTCTGCGTTCGGAAGAGGAACTCAACAGTCAGGTCGCGACTGTCGCGTCTACTCCGCGGGCGGTCGTGGGGGCGTTCTGGGAATGGCACAAGAGCGACCGCGGGGCTGAGCCCTCGACGGACTACCTGGGGCTTGTCAGCATCGCGAGGAACATGCTGAAGCGTGGCTACACGTCCGATGAGATCGTCGACGCGATGAAGACCACGAAGGTGATGACTGCGAAGGCCGTGTCCGACGAAGCGGCGAAGCAGAAGCACGCCCGCGAGGCCACCACGACGACGCAGTCGATCCCGGCGTCGATCGTCCGGGCGTTCGCGAAGTGCGAACCCTGGTTCGAGCGCCACGGACTGATGCAGACGTCGTCCGAGAAGGCCGACTGGATGCTCCTGTGCGCGACGCAGATCCGGTTGGGCTACGGGCACGGCGAGACGATGATGCGTCTCGCTGTGGCGTTGCGGTCTGGCAACAACTCGCCGTTCGCGCTGACCGACGCCAACGTGGATCGCTTCAACGGCGAACCCGCCGACTACCCGGACGCGATGGAGCGCGCCTACACGAACCGTGCCTGGAGGGCGTCGTGAGCAACCTGATCCCTCCGCACAGCATTGAGGCCGAGCAGGCGCTGATCGGTGCGGCGCTGCTGCGCCAGTCCATCGTCGGGCATCTCCTCGGCTACGTCGACCCGTCGGATTTCTACAAGCCGCTGCACCAGTTGGCCTGGGAGCAGATGCTGGAACTGCACGCGACCGGCCAGCCGATCGACATCGTCACCGTCTCACAGCGGTTCCCTGGCGCAGATCAGCGCGCCGATCTGCTCGCCTGCCAGAACGCCACCCCGGCCGTGTCCGCCGCCGGGAAGTACGCGGACCTCGTCGTGGAGACATCCCGTCGCCGGAAGCTGATGGCCCACTACGCCGAGCTGGCCCAACAGTGCTACGAGATGTCCGCCGACGCCGTGATGGCGCTCGACAACCCGCACGCCGACCGGCTGATCGCCAGACGGTCCGACGAGGTCGAAGGGCTGTTCGGCCTCGCCCAGTTCGCGGCGATGACCCAGGAACTCGTCGACCACGGCGAGTGGATGGCCCCGCACATCCTGCGCCGCCGTTGGCGTGCGATCATCGTCGCCGCTGAAGGCATCGGCAAGGGCACCCTGATGCGCTACCTCGGGCTGAACATCGCCGCCGGGCGCGACCCGTGGAACTACCGCGAGTTCATCACCCCGCGCCGGGTGCTCTACATCGACGTCGAGAACTCGGACACGACGATCCTCCACCAGATCAGCGTCGCGAACAAGGCCGTCGATCTGGTGGCCGAGTCCGAGGATCGCTACCACATCTGGCGGCGCGAGTCCGGCCTGAACTTCCGCGACCGCCGGGTGCAGGCGGAGGTCGAGTCTGTCCTCCAGCAGGTGCGCCCGGACGTCGTGTTCGCCGGGCCGCTCTACAAGATGTTCCGGCGCAAGTCGGCCGAAGACATGGAGCAGGCGACGATCGAACTGCTGGAGGTGCTGGACGACTTCCGCACCCGGTTCGACTTCGCGATCGTGCTGGAGCACCACTCGCCGAAGGGTGGCCCCGGCTACCGGGACCTGACACCGTTCGGTTCGTCCGCTCTGCTGCGTTGGCCGGAGTTCGGTCTGACGTTGGAGCCGCAGGGCAACCCGCTGCCGCACGAGACGACGATGACCTTGGAGATCGGACGGTTCCGCCGGGACCGCGAGCCCGCCGACTGGCCACAGTCGATCAAGCGCGGCGAGATGGGCCAGATGGCAGCGTGGGCACCCCGATTCGCTCTCGGCAGGAACCACATGGGCCTCACCTGAGTGCTACGATCAGTGTCCGGCCCACTCAGCCAGCATCAGCCCTCCGATTCCCTCCGGGGGGCTGATGCGCGCTGGAGCCAGGACAGCAGCACCCGCCGCACCTCGGGGCTGAGGGCGTCGGCCGGGAACTGCATCAGCGCCCCCGCCGCCACGTCTGCCCGCCCGATCCGTCCTTCTGGCATCGGGCGGCCCTTCCACAGTCGAGCGAACGCCTGGGCGTCGCGCACGGTCGTGTCGGCGGACAGTGCGCCGGACGCGATGCCGGAACGCAGGGCGTCGACGGGCAGGGTCTGGAGCGCGTACAACGCCTGCCACGGGCGGGGCAGGGAGGCGACGACATCCTCGGGCAGCTTCTCGAACGCCGCCGAGATCGCCATCATCCGCCGCGCGGTCTCGTGCCCGAACGGCAACTCCTCTGCCACCCACCGGTCGAAGTCGTCGGGGTGCAACTGGCGGGCCTCGCGCAGCAGCCGCCCGACCCGCAGGGCGACCGAGTCCATCTCGGCGTAGATCGCTTCGCGCAGCCGAGCCAGATCGGCGACAGGGCTACTATGGCTCTGGTGGACGACCTGCATGAGCTGGAAGGGTACAAACGCTGCCGCCACTGTGGGGGAATGGTCCTCGACGTGGTCGCCTTTCAGACCGGCCATCTGTGCCTCGACTGCTTCGATGAGGGCCTGGCCGACCTGCGGGTCGTGGAGGTCATGCACCGCGGTTCCAAGGTGCCGATCGCGATGGGTTCGAGGAAGAAGTCGAAGCGCAAGAAGCCGTCGGACACCAAGCGCGCGGCAGAGCACGCGAAGCGGTCGGCGTGGCGTCGACTGGCCGCGATCCACCCCGAACTGTTCGCCATGCTGTACGACGAGGAGCGTCATCTGCGAGGCTTGGGGCCTATCATCCGCCGCGACCGCCACGATGGGGCGAAGGTCGCATCGGAGACATTGACGTTCCTCGACGTCTACGATGCGCTGCGATCGTCAGGAGAGACAGATGCGTGAACGCCAGCGGCGTAATCGAGGCGAAGGGAACGGCAAGACCCAGTTCGCTGCGACCCCGATCGACCTGACGAACCCGGAGGACCAGCGCTACGCCCATGCGATCCTGCCGATCTCCCGCAACCAGTCGAAGACGTCGTGGGACTGGTACGACAAGATCGGCGAAATCCACTACGCCGTCGGCCGCTCCGCCCGCATCGCCGGGTACGCCAACCTGAGGGTCCACAAGCTGGAGAAGGACGGGTCGATCGGCGAGCCGGTCACCTCCGGCCTCGCCGGGGAGCTGGGCGACATGCTGTACTCGCCGTACGGCGGCCAGCGCGGGCTGTTGGAGCGCTTCATCACCCTGATGAAGGTCCCAGCCGACTCGTACATGATCCAGGTCCCCGACGGCAACGGCGGGTTCGACGGCATCGACTTCCTGTCCGCCGACGAGATCAAGACGTCCGACATCACCGGCCTGCGCTCCGGGATGGAGATCGACCGCATCACCCTCCCTGGTCAGACCGGCGACGGCGTGTTCACCGAGCGCCTCGCGAAGGCCGACTTCCTCGGCCGCGTGTGGCGGCCGTCGTCCCGGTACGTCGACATGCCCGACTCGCCGCTGCGCACCCTCGACGTCACCTGCGAGCTGCTGTACCTGCTGACCCTCGGCATCCGCTCCACCCTCATGTCCCGCCTGCTGTCGAACGGCGTGTTCTACGTCCCCAGCGAAGTGAACGAGGCGCGCTCGACCGCCCCGAACGGTGAGCCCAACGAGTTCCACCAGAACAACACGCTCAACGAGTTGATCAAGGCCGCCGTCTACGCCTCCCGCAAGCCGGGCGAGGCGTTGGCCGGTCTGCCGGTGTTCATGTCCGGCCCCGGCGAGCAGGCGGCGAACTTCAAGCACATCATCATGGATCAGCTCCTCGCGGAGACCGACATGAAGCTGCGCGTCGAGCTGATCGACCGCATCCTCACCGGCATGGACATCCAGAAGTCGCAGGCGAAGGGCAACGAGGACGCCAGCCACTGGACGTCGTGGTCGGCGAGCGACGACGAGATCAAGGTCGCGATCAAGCCCGACATCGAGATCGGCTGCTGGGCGCTCACCCGCCTGTTCCTGTGGAAGAAGATGCAGGAGCAGAACCGCAAGCCTGGCGAGATCGTGAAGCACGTCGTCTGGTACGACCTCGATGACGCCACCTCGCACACGAACATCGCCGAGGACGCCCGCCAGCTCCGCGACCGCATCCTCGTCGGCCCGAAGGCCACCCGGCGCATGAACGGCGTCCCCGAGAAGGACGCCCCGACCGCCATCGAGTACATCCAGGCCCTGGGGCTCAAGATGAACGACCCGTACCTCGCGACGTTCGGCATGTCGGAGGCGGAGAAGTTCGACTGGGACAAGATCGGCTCGAAGACCTCCGGCCCGAGCGCTGACTCTCCCGCCGCCCCCTCGAAGGCAGGGCCGGGCAACGGCAACCCCGGTTCCCCTGCCGACAACAAGTCCGACACCCCCAAGCGCCTGCGACCGGCGTGACCCAGGAGACGATGATGATCCGGACCTACGGCTCCCAGCCGACCACCCTCCCCAAGGGCTTCTTCAAGGCCGTGCACTTCCCGGTGCTCGCCAACCTCGACACGACGACCGGCGACCACCGTCGGCTCGCGTCGGAGGGCGCTGGGACGCGCGACCTGCCGTTGTCGATCAAGTTCCAGGCCGTCACCTCCTACGGCCACGAAGGTGCGACCGTGTCGGGGGCGCTGTTCGAGGTGACCGTCGACCCGGACAACAAGATCACGTCCGGCAAGGGGTTCCTGCTCGACGACCCCAACGGTCGCACCCACGCCCGCTACATCCACACCCAGGCGATGCGCGGCAACTCGATCGACACCGTCGAAGTGAAGGCCCGCCTCGTCGAGGAACTGGACTCCGACGAGTGGTACCTGGAGTTCAGCGAGTGGAAGATCGGCGCGACGACCGGCGTCGCCACCCCCGCCTTCGGCGACGCCCACGCTGTGATCCCCGATGGCATGACCGACGAGGAACTGACCGCCGCGCTCGGCGACGACCCGATGGTGCCGCTCGTCGTCCAGGTGCCTGAGACGTTCTCTGTCCATGTCGTCGGCCAGCCTGAGGTGGAGACCGAGCTGACGGCCGGTGTGCTGCTCGCCCCGTACGACGCGTTCTTCCAGCCGGAGCCGGACGTCCCGCAGAAGACGATCATCAGCCCCGAGGGCTGGGTGTCGGGCCACCTGGGCCTGTGGAACACCTGCCACGACGGGCGCAGCGACAAGTGCCTGATCATCCCGCGGCCCACCGACGGCTACGCGTCGTTCAACAAGCCCGGCCCGCTCACCGAGAAGGGCCGCGTGAACACCGGCCCGATCTTCGCGTTCGGCGGCCACCGCCCGGCGAAGTCGGCGAAGACGATCGAGGAGGCGTACGGCGGCATCGAGAACTCGTGGTGCGACGTGCGGATCACCGAAGGCCGTCTCGGCCCGTGGATGTCCGGCTTCGTCCGCCCCGGCGTGCCCGAGGGGACCGTGTACGCGGTGAACGCATCGCGGGTGTCGGGCCACTGGGTCGGCGACCGCCTGAAGGCCGTCGTGTCGGTCAACGCCGAAGGCTTCGACGTGCCCGGCGCGACCGAGTCGGAACTGGAGCTGGTCGCAGGCTTCGCGTTCCACACCGACGCCGAGGGCGTGTCGGAACTCGTGGCGTCGTTCCCCGAGTGCGCCGCCGTCGAGGAGCCGGGGCAGGTCGCGGCCAACGTCCAGGCCGAGGCTGACGCTCTCCTCCTCGCTCTCCTGCTGGAGGACGAGGAGGAGTAGATCGGGGGTAGGCGTAGACAATGCGCCGTGTCGGAGGCAACACTGCCGGTCACCCACTGATCTACAGGAGGCTCGCCGACCATGTGGCCCCAGGTTCCCGAAATCAACCAGTCCCTGAGCGCCGCGGATGCAACCCGCCTCGCCCGGGAGATCAAGGCCCTCGCGGTCGCCAAGCTGCGTGCCGGTGTGACTGGCGAGGAGCGCCGGGAGGTCGACTCCTTCCTGGCGAAGGCCGACGAGCTGAAGGCCCACGCCGCGGCGCAGGCACTGGCCGAGACCGTGCAGGCCGACCTCGACGCCGAGGCCGCTGCCGAGCAGGCCGCCGCTGACGCTGCCGAGGCGCTCGCCGCCGAGCAGGCCGCCGAGGCTGCTGCCGCCGAGGCTGCTGCTGCCGAGGCCGCTGCGCAGGCTGCTGCCGACCAGGCTGCCGCCGAGGCTGCCGAGGCCGAGCTGGCCGCCAGCAGGGGCAAGACGGTCCCGACGACCTTCGGTGCCCCGTCGGTCACCCCGCCCGCCCCCGCCCCCGGCGAGGCTCCGAAGACCGTGCTGCGCACTGTCCCGGAGTACCTGTTCGCCACCTCTGGCGTGGCAGGCAAGAGCCCGGGTGAGGCGTTCCAGTCGTGGGCCGAGGTCGCTGCTGCGGCTTCCGAGCGCGGCAAGTCGCTGAACCCGTCGACCTCGGAGCGCTTCGAGATCGCCCGCATCCGCGGCAACTACTCGGAGGACCGCCGCCTCGGTGACGACCCGATGCTGAACTTCGCGAAGTTCGACCGCGAGGAGCTGACCGCCGCCCTGTGCGCCCCGGCCACCGTCAACTACGACCTGGCCTGCGCCAACGACCTGAGCCGCCCGGTGAAGGCGAGCCTCGCTGGCTACGCCGCCCCCCGCGGCAAGGTCACCGTGATGTCCTCGCCGTCGATGTCCGACATCGACACCGGCTACGGCCAGTGGACCGCTGCCGACGACGCCGACATCAACGCCGTCAAGGACGAGTGCGCGACGATCACCTGCACCACCCCGACCACGTTCGAGATGTACGGCGTCTACAAGTGCCTGACCGTCAAGAACATGCTGGCGATGACCTATCCCGAGTTGGTCGAGGCGTACCTCAACCGTCTCGGTGCGCAGCACGCCCGCCTGGCCGAGGAGCTGATGCTCAACGCGATGGCGACCGGCTGCGACACGCTCGCCGCCCCCCGCCTGGGCTACGGTGCGTCGGTCGCGATCACCTCGACGATCCTCAACTACCTGGCCCTGTACCAGGAGCAGGAGCGCTGGACGATCTCCACCGAGCACAAGGCGTGGCTGCCTCGCTGGATCATGTGGGGCATGAAGATGGACATCATGCGTCGCCGTCGGGTCGACGGTGGGTTCAGCGTGCCGTCCGACGGCGAGATCAACCGCATGTTCCACGACGTGGGCGTGAGCCCCACCTGGTTCATGGACACCCCGACCTACGCGGTCGCCACGTCCGGTCCCGGCACGAACACGCTGAACCTGCTCCCGCAGTCGGTCCAGGTGATGATCGCTCCCCCGACGAAGTTCGCCGCCATCGACCGCGGTGAGCTGGCCATCGGCGTCACGGGCAACAACATCTACCGCGACAACGAGAGCAACCGGCGCAACCAGTTCACGTACTTCTTCGAGAACTTCGAGGGCGTCGTGGACACGGACTCGTGCCCCGCTCACATCCTCGACATCCCGGTCTGCTGGAACGGTGCGCAGATCGACGACATCGTGATCAACTGCCAGGGAGGGGATGAGGCAGGCTATCAGAGTTAGGTAACAAAGCCGTCAGGCGTTACACTGACGGAATGAAACCTCGCTCTGATCTCACCTCATGCCAGTTCGGCCGACTGACCGCTCTGCACGTCTCAGAAGCACGCAAGTATGGGAAACTGTGCTGGGAGTGCGTCTGCGACTGCGGGGCGGTCGTCGTCGTTCCGGCAGCCAATCTTCGCAACGGGAACACGCGGTCCTGTGGGTGCCTCAAACTGACGCCGGGGACCAGGGGTAACGTCGTCGACATGACGGGTCGGACCTTTGGGCGATGGACGGTCCTCGGCCCCGTCGGGGCCGACAGGAATGGTTCCGCCATGTGGACCTGCCGCTGCGCCTGCGGTGTCGAGCGCCTCGTTGTGGGCACCAATCTCCGCAACGGCGGCTCGCGGTCCTGTGGGTGCCTCAAACTGGACCGACTCGCTGCAAAAGCCAGGCACGGCATGGCGGACACGTTGGCGTACAAGCGGTGGAAGTCCATCAAGCAGCGCTGCACCAACCCCAAGAACCCGAGCTACAAGAACTACGGGGGGCGCGGGATCACCATGTGTGCTGAGTGGGCTGCGTCGTTCGAGCGGTTCTTCGCAGATGTCGGCGAGTGTCCTGGGCCGGGCCTGTCGCTTGATCGGATCGACAACGACGGGAACTACGAGCCCGGCAACGTCAGATGGGCAACGAACAGCGAGCAGATGAGGAACCGCCGTCCACTCAGGCGGGTGACCCGCGCCGATTACGAGGCGCTGGAGGCCGAACTGGAACGGGTACGGGCGCTCCTGACGTAGACACGACGTGAGGGTCTCTGTCAGGATGGTCCAGACCGTCCAGACAGGAGAACCCTCGCGCATGACTGTGCTCATCTCGAACCCGGCACCGAAGGTGGTCCGTCGTGGACGTCTGATCGACACGGCGACCCCGTTGCCGCTGCCGGGCGACTCGAACCCGGACCGCTGGCTCGCTGGCGTCCTGCTCGCCGACGGCACCGCCGAGACCCGTCTGGGCACCTCCGGTGAGGCTGACACCGATCTGGTGGCATGCTCGGATGACGGCTGGCTGTTCGAGGACCCTGCCTGCATCCCCGCTGGCGACCCGTGGCTGCCGTTCCGCATCTGGGAGGGCCTGAAGGGGTCGACGCTGGAGTCGACGCTGGAGTCGATGTCCGACTCGATCGACCGCGGCTTCGAGGTGACCAGGGCGTACGCGTTCGGGTTGCAGATGGGCCGCATCCTCGCTGCGAACGCTGGCGCACCGTACGGTCGTGCGTTCGGGTCGGACCCGGTGAACGTGGAGACGGCGGTGGCGATCCTGGAGGACGCCCTCGCAGCGAACACCTACGGGCGGCGTGGGACGATCCACATGAGCAGCGGTGCGTTCTCCGAGTACGCCGATGACCTCATCCTGGAGGACGGCGTGTGGCGGACGGCGCTGGGCACCCTGGTGGTGGCCGACCCCGCGTACTCGCCGCTGCCTGACCCGGAGAACGGTGCGGCGACGGCGTCCAGCGAGCTGACGACCTACCTCTACGCGACCGGCGAGGTGTTCTGGGCGGGGACCAATCCGTCGTGGCTGGACGGCAACAACATCCAGTCGACCAACATCTCGCGCAATACGATCACCCGCCTGAAGGAGGCGTACGGCATCCTGGCGCTCGACAAGTCGATCGTCTCCGCCGTCCTCGCCACCCTCGATACGAACGTGGTGCAGCCCGCATGACGACCTACACCGAAGAACTGATCAAGATGAGCGTCCAGAAGTTCACCGCACCGCGGGGGACCAAGTTCGTCCATGCCGGGGGCCGGGCGATGCATGTCCGCACCGCTGGCGAGCGGGTGCTGCTGCTGCCTGACGGCTCGAAGGTGCGGGTGTCGGTCGACGACTCCGGTGTCGCAACGCAGATCGAAGAGGACGAGGCTCTCCACGCAGTGGTCCGACCCCGTCCGATCAACATGTCCGCCGTGTGGCGGAGGGGAGGTTCCTCGTGAGCATGAAGGAAGACCTGGAGCTGATCCAGGAGACGATGATCCTGTCCCAGGCGCATATCGACGAGAAGGTGAAGCTGGGTACCCCCGAGTATGACCCGGAGGCCGCCGAGGCTGCGTCCCGCGCCTTGGACGCTCACCGGGTGAAGTGGCGGGGCATCCGCGAGTGGATGCAGGCTGTCGCTGCGCAGGAGTGGGCTGACGAGCAGGCCGCGATCGAGCAGGGAGGCTGACCGATGAGCATCACCGCATCCGGTGCGTACAGCAAGACGTACGAGAAGATGATGATCGACACGGCGGGCCAGTCGCTGGAATCGGAGACGGTCGTCAAGGGTCTGCTGGTCCTCGACGCGTACACCCCCGACTTCGACGTCCACGACTTCCGCGATGACGTCACCAACGAGGCGACCGGCACCGGCTACTCGTCGGGCGGTGTCGTGCTGACGACCACCGACATCACGTTGGCGTCCCCGTCGGCTGGCAGCATGAAGTACGACCATGATGACCCGCAGTGGTCGTCGTCGTCGATCGCGAACGCGATGGCGCTCGTCGAGTATTTCAACGTCGGCTCCAGCGCCACGGACATGCTGCTGCACCTCCTGGACTTCGTGACCGCGGTGACGACGAGCAGTGGTCTGCTGCTCGTGCAGATCGCTGCGAACGGCGTCTGGAACCTCGACCACGTCGCCTGAGCCATGACCATCACCGTCGACGCCATCGCTGCTGGACTGGCCGCTTCTGGCGCGCGGTTCGCCATCAACAAGGTGATCCCCACCCAGGAGGGGGCGAGCACCTTCCACAGCCTGTGGAAGGTGTCGGGCCTGCCGAACAGCGGCGCGACGGCGGGGGCGAACCCGCCTGCGTACACCGCAGGGTCCGGCTACATCCCGACCAGGGCGACAACCGGAGCGATCGGCCAGGCGAACCCGACGAACAACAAGTACCTCGCCCAGATGGACCTGCGTGGCACTGTCGCCGGGACGCTGCTCGTGTATGACCGGATGTGGGCGTGCTCCGGCATGTCGACGCTGCTGGTGACGAACACCATCACCACCCCCGGCACCCTCACGTCCGGCCGCGACCCGCTCGGCGGGGATGACGTGGAGCCGTGGATCGAGGTCTACAGCGCCCCCGGCGCGACTGGCGGCACCTGGACGCTGACCGGCACCGACTCGACCGGCAACACCGGCCGCACCTGGACCTACACGCACCCTGCGAACGCCGAGACCGCCGGTCAGATCATGCCGATGGTCCCCGGCACCGCGATCGGCGGCTGCCAGTCCCCCGCCTCGCTCGCGATCGGCACCTCGTCGGGCACCGCGGGTGATGTCGGGATCACGTTGATGCGCAGGATCGCGTCGATCTCGATCGTCACGCCGAACGTCGAAGCGGTCAAGGACTTCGCCCAGCTCGGTCTCCCTGAGGTCTACGACGACGCCTGCCTGTTCCTCATCTGGCAGTCCACTGCGACGACCAGCCAGACGATCATGGGCACGATCGGCATCCCTGAACTGACGCCGTAGGGGGCCAGGATGACGCTGAGCGTCGCCTTCTACCAACCGGCCAGCCGGTTCTCCACTACCACACCGCAGGCCATCACTGGCGTGGCGTGGTCGGCCGGTGACAAGATCGTCCTCGTCGGCGTCACCAACAACGTGACGGTGACGCTGGACGCCCCGTCGAACGCGAACCTCACCTTCGGCGCCGCGGACACCGAGCAGTCGTCGGGGTCGTCCGAGTCGAACATCTACCTGTGGCAGACCACTGCCGGTAGCTCGCAGACCGGGCAGACGATCAACATCAACCGCAGCTCCGGCTCCGGCGTGTTCACCGGCGCTGTGTGGGTGATCAGCGGCGGCCCGACCGGCGTGGCGAACATCGCCTCGAACCGCACCGAAGCCGGGTTCTCCGCCACCGTGTCGGCAGGGTCGGTCGTCATCGTCTCCTGCGTCGACTGGAACGCCTCCGCCGCGGGCAGGACCATCGCCACCGGGTCGGGCACCGCGACTGAACGCCAGGACGAGACGGACGGCACCAACTACGCGATCTGGTCCGGCGACTGGACCGACACGGTGGCCGGTACCTACACGTTCGGACCGACCGACTACACCGGCTGGAAGGTCGCACAAGCGATCATCGAGATGCTCGCCACCGCCGCGTCGATGGGTGACTATCCGCACACGATCTGGCCGAAGGCATTGTACGGGTGGACGACGGTCGGCTCGCGCGTCACCCGCCAGGCGATCTTGAACACCGGCAACCCCATGCGTCAGCACGAGGCGGCGTTCGGGGCGATGGTCTTCCCGCCGAACGCTGGTGGGGCGGTCGACGCGACGGCCACCCCGGCGACGTTCGCGATGACGCTCGCCGTCTTGAACCCTGCCGCTGGCGCTGGGGCGGTCCCGGCCCCGGCGACGCTCGCGCTCGTCCTTGCCCCGCAGGTCCCGTCTCCACAGGCTGGAGCGACCGCCTCCCCTGTCACCTTGCCGCTCACGCTGCTGGCCCTGACCCCAGCCCCGCAGGCCGGTTCGACGGTCGCGCCCGCGACCCTGGCGATGATCCTGGCCCTCCAGGCCTCCGCCCTGAAGGCTGGGGCGACCGCGTCTCCGACGACGCTCCCGATGGTGCTGGCACCGAACGCACCGAGCCTCTCGGTCGGTTCCTCGCCCGTCCCTGCGACCCTGCCGATGACCCTCGTCCCACAGGCCCCCACCCCGTCCGCCGGGTCGTCCGTGGCCCCTGCGACGTTGGCGATGGTGGAGACCTTCCCCGCTGTCGCCTCGTCGGGCGGCTCGTCGGGCACCCCTGCGACGCTGGCGTTGACGCTCGTCCCGCAGGCCCCCTCCGCGTCGGCGGGCGCATCGAAGACGCTGGCGGTGCTGTCGATGACGCTGGCCCCGCAGGCCCCCGCTCCGTCGGCTGGGTCCACGGTCGCCCCGGCGGTGCTCCAGCTCGCCCTCGCGCCCCAGTCCCCGGCGGCGTCGGGCGGGTCGTCGTCGGCACCTGCGACGTTGGCGATGGCGTTGGCGGTCCTGAACCCCGCTGCGCACGGTGGTGCGACTGCGGCTCCCGCGACCCTGCCGCTCGTGCTCGCCCCGCAGGCGGCGTCGGTGTCGGCCGGTTCGACCGTGTCGCCTTCCACGCTCGCTCTGATGATGTCGTTCCCGGCGGTGTCGACCGGGTCGGGGGCGGTGGCGTCGCCGTCGACGTTCGCGATGACCCTCGCCCTCCTCGCCCCGTCGCTGTCGGCTGGGGCGTCGGGGCATCCGACGACGCTCGCGATGCAGATGGCGATCAACCAGGCGATCCTGTCGGCCGGGTCGACGGTGAGCCCTGCGACGCTGGCGATGCAGTTGGTCGTCCAGCCTGTCGTCTCTCAGTCGGGGGCCACTGCCACCCCTGCGACCACCCAGTACGTCGTGTCGATCCAGCCGGTGTCGCTGTCGGCCGGTGCGTCGGCTGCCCCGGCGACGGCCCTGTTCTCGATCACCTTCGACACCCCGACCCCGTCTGCTGGGTCGACGGTCGATGTCGATGCGATCGCGATGATGATGGCGTGGCAGGCGCTCACGTTCTTCATCGGCTCCGTCCCGAACCCTGCCGACGACTTCACCACCGCCGGGTACGAGGGGCGGCGCACGACCGAAGGGTACGAGTCGCCGTCGAACACCACCGACGGGTATGCGGGCCGCCGGACCAGCGAAGGCTACGATGACGGCCAGTACACCGACGGCTACGAAGGTCGACGACGCACGGAGGACGGATGAGCTCGAAGGAGTTTGAGATCAAACAGGGCGACACCGGCCCGGCCCTGTCGACCGTGCTGTTGGACGGCGACGGGGTGCCGCTCGACTTGACGAGCGCGATCAGCGTCGGTCTGACGATGCGCCTGGCGAAGCATCCGCGCACTGTGGTGCTGAATAACGAGACGGTCACGTTCTCACCCGACGAGTCCGGCGAGGTGGAGTACGCGTGGGGCCTGACGGACACCGCAGTGGATGGTCTCTACAACATCGAGTGGACGGTCATCTGGCCTGGCACCGTGCCGGTGGTGATGACGATCCCGTCCTGCGGCTACGACAAGGTGCGGGTGAACCCGAGGGCGTAGTTGCGCCCCCGTCGAGTATGACATAGTATGTCTCTCATGCTCCTGAACGTGATCTATCTGGGCAACTTCGACCCGCCTCACAGCACAGAGAACCACATCGCGACAGCGTTGGAAGCCATCGGCCACACCGTCCTGCGGGTACAGGAGAACGTCGCCGGGGCCTTCGACGAAGCCGCGGCGTACGCCCCGAACTTCGACCTCGTGCTGTGGACCCGCACCGGTTGGGACTGGTCGAACATCTACGGGGCGCTCGGCGAGCCCTACGCGTTCGCGGCGCAGGACCGTCTCCGCCGGGTTGCTCGGGCGTGCGGGGTGCCGGTCGTCGGGTATCACCTGGACATCTGGTTCGGCCTCAACCGCGAGCATCAGCTCCGCGAGCCGTTCTTCCAATCCGACATCGTCATCACCGCCGACGGCGGCCACCAGGCCGAGTTCGAGGCCCTCGGCATCGACCACGTCTGGTTCCCGCCGGGCGTCTCCCGCCCCGAGTGCGAGCTGGGCATGTTCCGCGACGAGTACCACTCGAAGCTGGCGTTCGTCGGCTCCTGGCAGGGCCACTACCACAAGGAGCATCAGCACCGTTTCGAGCTGGTCGCCTTCCTCCAGAAGCACTACCGCAAGCAGTGCCAGTTCTACCCGGTGCCCGGCCAGCACGCCGTGCGCGGGGCCGACCTGCGCGACCTGTACGCCTCCGTCGATGTGGTCGTCGGCGATGCCTGTTTCTGCGGGTCCGGGCTGCCTCGCTACGTGTCGGACCGGCTGCCGGAAACCACGGGGCGCGCGGGCTTCCTGCTGCACCCTCGGATCGAGGGGGTTACCGATGGACGGCCCTGGGGTCGCGGTCCGACTTGGACAGAGGACGAACACCTGATCTGCTGGTCCGCTGGCGACTGGGATGAGCTGGGGGCCAAGATCGAAGTCTGCTTGTCGATGTCGACGGAGGAGCGCCGCAGCCTCGGCCTCTTTGCGCGGGACCACGTCATCGCGCATCACACTTACGAGCAGAGAATGGCCCAGATGGTCGATCTCCTGTCGGAACGGAACTTGCTGTGAGGGTCGAGGACTTCTGGGGGTTCGTCGAGCCTCCCGACGGAGCAGGGTGCCGAGCCTGGAGTCGCTCCTGCTGTGCCGACGGCTATGGGACCGTGAGGGTTGGCAGCAAGACGCTCGGGGCGCATCGCGTGGCCTGGGAGCTGGCGTTCGGCCCCATCCCTAATGGCCTACACGTCTTGCACCGCTGCGACAACCCGCCCTGCTGCAACCCCGAGCACCTCTTCCTCGGCACCCATGCCGAGAACATGGCGGACCGGGCGGCGAAGGGTCGGACAAACCGCGAGAGTCGCAACCGGGGCAGCGCCAACGGCAACGCCAAGCTGACCGAAGAAGCAGCCCGCTGGGTCCGCGCTGAGGTCGCCGCCGGACGGCGCAGGGCTGAAGTGGCCGAGACGCTCGGCGTTCATCGAGCGACGATCGACTTCGTCATCAACGGAAAGGTGTGGGCACACGCATGAAGCAAGCACTCGTCAACGGCCGCTGGAACCTGTGGCTCCCCGACAACATCGCCGACTGGGATGCCATCACGGGCGATCCGGTCGCCCGGCGCGGCTGGGAATACTGCCGGTTCGAGTCGATGCAGAAGCACCTGCACTACGGCGACATCTTCTTCGACGTCGGCGCGGAGCACGGGTGGATCAGCGCGATCATCGCCCGCGAGTTCGTCGGGGCGGAGAACATGGTGCTGTTCGAGCCGTCGCCCGAGTTCTGGGTGAACATCCGGCGCATCTGGAAGTGGAACAACCTGGACGACCCGATGGGATTCTGGCCCGGCTTCGTCAGCAACGGGTCGTCCGGCGGCAAGGTCCACGGCCTCAACGAGTGGCCGACCACCGCCGACGCCACGCAGCCGGAGGTGCCCGGGATGGCGTACCGTTCACTGGTCGACCCGTCGACGATCCCGTCGATCCGCATCGACGACTTCGTGGAGGCCACCGGCATCTGGCCGACGGCGATCAACATCGACATCGAGGGGGCGGAGCTGATGGCCCTCCAGGGGGCGGGCAGGATGCTCACCCATCCGAATACCCGGCTGACGAACGTGTGGGTGTCGATCCACCCGGACCTGATGGAACGCGACTTCAACACCGCCGACCGTGAGGTCCACGGGTTCATGGCATCGTGCGGCTGGTCCGGCACCTATCTGGGCACCGACCATGAGGAACATTGGTGGTGGCACCGTGACTAAGCGTGGCTATCGGAATGGGGCCACCGCCGAGCGCATCGCTGCCTCGGTTGATGTGACCGAGGCGGGATGCTGGCTGTGGCGCGGGGGCTCGCGTATCAAAGGTGGGTACGTCGCGATCGGGGTGAAGCGTCGTCACGTACTAGCGCATCGGTGGAGCTACGAGATGCTCATCGGCCCCATCGCCGATGGCATGACCCTCGACCATCTTTGTCGGAACCCGGCCTGCGTCAACCCGGCTCACCTGGAGCCGGTGTCGCAGCGCGAGAACAACCTGCGCGCTCCTACGTCCGTTACGTCGATCAACTCTGCCAAGACCCATTGCAAGCACGGGCATCCGTACGATGCCGCCAACACCTACCACATGCCGGGCGGTGGCCGCGATTGCCGGAAGTGCATCAGTCGTCGCGCGGCCGACTACAAGAAGCGGAAGGCGGTGGGAAACGGATGAGGATCGCTGTGATCTCTCCGCATCTTTGACGACGCCGTGTTCTCGGTCGCCGAGAACATGCTGTCGCGCCCTGAGCACGAGTACACGATCGTCACCCCGTTCGGCGGTCAGCCGTTCGAGGAGCCGCACCGCTCGAAGTACCTGATCCTCCACGACGAGCACCAGCGGGTGTGCGAGTTCGCCGGGTGGGACTTCATCAACGGGTCGATGGGTGACGACGCCGCCCGCCCGTTCCCGTGGAACGATGACGACACTGAATGGCTGGTGGAGTGGCTTGGCGACACCTTGGTCGACTTCGATGAGTGGTGGGTCCCGTATGGCATCCACCACCCCGACCACATCCTGGTCCGCTCCGCGTGCGCCGGGATCGGCTGCCCGACAGCGAAGTACCGCCTCTACGAGGAGCTGCCGTACCGCGTGCTGTACCCGATGGTCGGCGGTCACTTCTTCACCCGACCCCCCCAGGGTTACGACCCGTCGAACCTCCAGAAGAAGAAGGAGCTGTGCCGCATGTATGGCTCGCAGGTCGATGATCAACTGGAGCGCTGCCTCTATGTACCCGAACGCCTTTGGAGCTGGTGATGCCGACGACTGTTGAGAGGTTCATGCTGAAGACTGAGATCGCCGACGACGGGTGCTGGCGCTGGACCGGCGCTCTCTATCGCCTCACTGGCTACGCGGCGTTCTCTGACGAGACTCGCCGCATGACGTACGCCCACCGCTGGGCATACGAACACTACGTTGGGCCGATCCCTGATGGGTGCCAGGTCGACCACCTGTGCCACAACCGCGACGCCTCGTGCCCCGGCGGGCCGACCTGCCTGCATCGCCAGTGCGCCAACCCCGACCATCTGCGTGCCGTAATCCAGCGAGACAACATGCGAGCATGTGTCGAGCGTCGCGGGACCTGCCGCCGCGGACACAAGCAGGACAGCGACAACGTCTACGTCGATCGTCGCGGGTATCGCACCTGCCTGGACTGTGTCCAGATCACCAACACTGCGAAGAAGGGGACCTCAACATGAGGCGACTGAACATCGGCTGCGGCACCATCCAGCCCGAAGGCTGGGACAACGCCGACATCGGCGATCATGGACAGCAGTGGTGGATCGACATCCTCGACCACCCGTTCGCCACCAACCGCACAGGCGACGAAGACAAGATCGACCGGTTGGGTCGCAAGCCGGAGTACGACTGGGTGGGTGAGTTCGACTACATCGTCGCCAACCACCTGCTGTCCTGCTTCTCGCACCATGAACTGAAGGACAGGGTGCTCCCGAGGCTGATGCGGATGCTGAAGCCCAACGGCGTGCTGCGCGTCCTCGTCCCTGACGCTGACCTGGCGATCCGGGCGTATTGCAACAACGACGTCGCCTGGTTCCCGCTCGGCCCCGACCTGCCGGGCATCGACGAGCGGCTGTGTACGTTCCTGCCGTGGTTCGGCGAGTCGAAGTCGATCTTCACCTACGACTACCTGTCGCGGCTGGTCGGAGGGCTTGGCTACGGACACATGCGCTGCCAGTTCGGCCAGCGCGGCTGGTCACATATCGACCCGGAGATCGCATCGCTCGACGACCGGGAAGTGCAGTCCCTCATCGTGGAGATCAAGGCCCACCATGACCGCTGAGAGATGGCTGAACGTGACCGCGGCGGCGCTGCGCACAGCGCCCTCCGCCGAGTCCCCCTACTGCGAGACCCACGGCCTCGACGGCCACGAGAGGAGCGAAGTCCCCACCCAGTACGGCCCGATGTTGACGTTCAACACGGACCTCTACTGTGAGCCCGGCTACTGCATGGGCGACGACGATGTGTCGCGCACCATCCGGCGTGTCGGGGTGTGGGAACCGGTCGAGACGGCGGCGTTCGGTGCCCTCATCTTCGACGGGGATGTTGTGATCGACTTCGGCGGGCAGATCGGCTGGTACTCCAGGGTCACCTCGTTCTACGGCGGCAGCGTCCTCGCCATCGAAGGCGTCTACGAACACGCCGCGATCCTCAACTACAACGTCCCGGGGGCTCACGTCGTCCGGCACTGGGTCGACGAGAACTCTCCGATCATCAGCGCCGACGGCGCGCCGCGGATCAAGTGCGTGAAGATGGACCTGGAGGGGGCGGAGGTCCATGCGATGCGGATGATCTCTGATCTCCTCGACGCAGAGCTGATCGACAACATCCTGATGGAGATCAGCCCGGTGTTCAACGACTCGTACCCGCTGATCATCCGTGAGCTGTTCCAGCGTGGGTTCACCGCCGAGGTCTGCAACCCGTACCAGCAGTTCACCCATGACGAGATCGACGCTGTGGTGGCGCAGGCCCCGCAAGTCGACATGATGTTCCGTAGGGTGCGGGCATGACCGAACCGATCCCTGTCATCTGGCTCTCCCTCCACGACGGCGTCGACTCCCGCGGCCCGTGGGACACCCGCGTCCTCGAAGCCCTGTTCGACGGCTCCCTGTGGCCGCATGGCCTGACGTTCGAGCACCACGTCGGCATCGGCACGTACCCGACGATCAACCACATGGGGGCCGAGTCGACCAAGCACGGTCCGGCCATCGTCGTCATCCCGGCGCGCCACCACTGCTCCCCCGACGACATCGTCGCCATCAACGGCACCCTCGCCGCCTGGACGTCGGTGCTGTTGATCCTCGTCGGCGACGAAGAGGGCCAGTTCCCGTGGCGAGACATCGTGCATGACAGCATCCGGTTCTGGGTGCAGATGCCCGACCCCAACCACTACGCCGACATGGCCGGGTTTGGGTTCTTCTTCGGCAACGGCTGGGGCGCGGCGACACCTGAGCTGATCGACGACGGGTGGCCGGAGAACGACGCCAAGGACATTATGTGGTCGTTCTCCGGGCAGGTCACTCATCCCCGTCGCAAACAGGCTGCAAACGGTCTCCAGAAGGCGCGCAGCCGGGTGTACGGACGCCTGCGCCCCACCAAGGGTTTCGCGCAAGGGATGCCCGCTGAGCAGTACGCCGCCGAACTCGCCCACACCTGGGTCGCCCCCTGCCCGTCCGGCCCCGAGTCACCCGACTGCTTCCGGGTGTACGAAGCCCTCGAAGCCGGGTGCATCCCGATCGTCGACGCCGAAACCCCACACGGCCCGACGAGCTACTGGGACTTCGTCTACGGCTGGGTGCCGTTCCCCAGGATCATCGACTGGGACACCGTCGGCGGGGTCATCGAGTCCTGCCTCGCCGACCGCCACCGGCTCGCCGCCGCGTGCTCCGCATGGTGGCAGGGCCAGAAGTCGAAGATGGTCCAGCGCCTCCTCGACGACCTCGGCGAACTCGGCGTGCCGATGCCGGAGCAGCCGAAGGCCCAGGCGCTCGTCGTCACGTCCCCCGTGGCGTCCAACCCGGACCTGACGATGATCCGCGACACCATCGCGTCCGTCGAAGACAGCATCGGAGAGGTCGACATCCTCATCGCCTGCGACGGGGTGCGCCCCGAACAGCAGGATCGCACCCCGGCCTACGACGAGTTCCTGTACCGGCTCACCTGCTGGACGAGGTGCAAGCCGAACGTGCTGCCGTACATCGTCCACCAGTGGTGGCACCAGGCGTGCCTCGCCCGGTTGGCGTTGGACTGCGTGACCGCCCCGACCCTGCTGTTCATGGAGCACGACACCCCGCTCGTCACCGACGAGCCGATCGACTGGCCGGAGATCATCGACCTCGTCGCCAACAGCCACATGGACATCGTGCGCTTCCACCACGAGTCGCACGTCCTGCCCGTCCACGAGTACCTGATGGTCGACCACCAGACCAAGACCATGCTCGGCGTCCCCCTGCGCCGCACCCGCCAGTGGTCGCAACGCCCGCACCTGGCGAACGCCGACTACTACCGGCGCATCCTGCGCGCGAACTTCCCGTGGACGGCACGCACGATGATCGAGGACAAGATGCACTCGGTCGTCCAGTCCGAACCCGGGCACCGGCTGGCGATCTACCACCCGGAGGGCAACATCAAGCGCAGCTACCACCTGGACGGCCGCGG